>Ga0209284_10007082_pt1 | contig 10341 bp, 10 predicted proteins | sample FRY03_FD_187211 | JGI IMG/M metagenome (GOLD analysis project Ga0209284, IMG submission 187211) | Freshwater microbial communities from Lake Fryxell liftoff mats and glacier meltwater in Antarctica - FRY-03 (SPAdes) (version 2) | ecosystem: Environmental > Aquatic > Freshwater > Ice > Glacier... | reverse complement strand
AAAAAGTCAGAAACACGTCAGATGCAAGACAAGAGGATTTTATGACGTACAAATAGTACTTCAAAATACTCTTAACGAAGCAGATGGCGTGTTGCTGGCTAAGCCAAATTCTAGAAAACAATAAAAATATTAATTTGTGATGCATACAATCTGATTAATTTCGTCAAATAATGCACACCAAATCAAAAATTAAACATTGTAATATTCACATAATCAAAAATTTAGGTGTTTTTAAGTGAACCCTACTTAATTTAGAATTCTCTCCTTTAGGATAATAAAGAGAGATCTGGTTAAATTTTTTTTATCAATATCACAAGAGTTTAAATTATTCTTGGTAAAATTAATCTGATTTTAAGTTGCGTAAGTATCTCAATATCAAAGCGTAGTAAGCTTTAATTTTATGCGGTATTTATTTTCGTTATATTCGTATTACTATAAAATTACTAACGTTATATATTAATCTTATGTCTTATTACAAAACTATAGATGGTAAAAAGTATGATGGCGAGTTAATTGAACTTGCTGAAAAATTAACTTCTGGAAATGGTGATGGTCGCTTATCTAAAGCCGATGCCGAAAAACTTTTAGAAGCAGTCAAAGACGGTAATTCTTATACTGATATTGAAAAAGACACGATGGCGTATGTTCGTGAAAATTTTAAGTGGACGGATGCTGCTGATGAATTGTTTAGAGACGAAATCCGCAAATGGGCCGCTTCTAAATAATTTGTTTTAATACCATATTAAATGGCTATTCATTCATTTGGATAGCCATTTATTTTTTATTGAGTTATTACCTTAGCTCGAGATTGTTTTAGCGTAATTTTGAGCCATGTTTTTTCAACTAATTAGAATATTAATTAATGGAATCAAAAATTGAAAATATAGAGTTAGCTTTTCTTACCCTTGAAGACTATCAAGAACTAAAGGAAGCCATGCTAAGCGCATATTCTACCATGCCAAATTCATACTGGAAGGAAGAACAAATAAAAGCGCTTCTGAATAAGTTTCCTGAAGGCCAAGTTATAGTTAAAGTAAATGGATTTATAGCTGGTTGTGCGCTCTCTATTATTGTTGATGGCGCTGTTGTTGATGAATCTCAAAGTTACAGGAAAGTTACCGGGGATTACACATTTAATACGCACAGCGATGATGGTGAGATTTTATACGGTATCGATGTTTTTGTGAAGCCCGAATATAGGGGGCTCAGATTAGGTAGGCGTTTGTATGACTATCGCAAAGAGCTTTGCGAGAAGCTTAATTTAAAAGGAATTGTCTTTGGGGGAAGAATACCCAATTATTTTACCTATGCCGATTCAATTTCACCGAAAGCTTATATTGAGAAAGTAAAACTTCGAGAGATTCACGATCCTGTTTTAAATTTTCAATTATCCAATGACTTTCATCCTCTAAGGGTAATTAAAGGATACCTAGAAGGAGATAAGGTTTCAAAAGAATATGCTGTTTTACTAAAATGGGATAATATTTATTACGAAAAACCTTCAACTGCAACACGTGTCATTAAATCAGAAATACGCGTGGGTCTTGTGCAGTGGCAGATGCGACCTTACTCGAATGTAGAAGAGTTAATGCAGCAAGCAGAATTTTTTGTTGATGCACTTAGTGGATATAAGAGTGATTTTGTATTATTTCCCGAATTTTTCAACGCGCCTTTAATGGCCGAGTACAACGATTTAAGCGGGGCTGAAGCGATACGTAAGCTAGCTGGTTTTACCGAGGGCATCATTCAAGAATTTTCAAAGCTTTCAATTTCATACAACATAAATATTATTACTGGTAGTTTGCCAGAATTGATTGACGGCATCCTTTACAACGTTGGATATCTATGTAAACGGGATGGAACATTGGATAAGTATGAGAAAATCCATGTAACTCCAGATGAAGAGAGAGTTTGGGGAATGAAAGGCGGAAGTAAAATAACAACGTTCGATACAGACTGCGGTAAAATAGGAATATTAATTTGTTACGATGTCGAATTCCCTGAGCTGAGCAGAATTCTGGCTGATGATGGAATGGATATTTTATTTGTTCCTTTTTTAACCGATACACAAAATGGATTTTCACGTGTTCGCCATTGTGCTCAAGCACGAGCAATTGAAAATGAGTGCTTTGTTGTAATTGCAGGAAGCGTTGGAAATCTGCCTAAAGTTCATAACATGGATATCCAATATGCTCAGTCGATGGTATTTACACCGTGCGATTTCGCATTTCCAACCAATGGTGTTAAAGCTGAAACAACACCAAATACTGAAATGATTTTAATAGCTGATGTGAATATTGATTTATTAAGAGAATTGCACTCGCACGGGAGTGTACGCAATCTTAAGGATAGAAGAAAAGATTTATATCAGCTTGGCTTAGTGAAAAAATGAATGGTGAAAAGCGTATTCTTTTCAATACTAATCTATTTGCTCCGATGCCATGATTAAATAGTGTTTGTCCACAGAGTCAGGAGTTTGAACTATAGAGGTTTTTGATTGGGCGCACAAAGGACGAAAAAGCGCAGTTTACTTTTGTAAATGAGTATTTTTCGGACTAGTTCAACGACATCAGGAGATTCTACAGACAGACTCTATTTAGACGGATATGTTTCAAGAACTTATTTACCTTCGAAGCATTGGATTCAAACTGACGGAGCATTTGGAGTAATAATAGCCGAAATAAAGTCGAACTAATATTTTTACGAAATGAGTGGTTTCAAAAAGATGTCATTTAAGCAAGGAGTAACCTGGGTGTTGATATTTACCTTGGTATCGATAGTGATTGATGTTTTATTGAATTTGGATAAACTCTTTTCACGCGTATTCTTTTTGTCAGAATCATTCTTACTGTCAATTCTAAAATCAGTCCTCATATCATGCGTATTAATTTTGGTTTTTAACTGGAATCAAATTCACAGAAAACTATTTAAAACAAAGTCTTGAGAGCAGATTATGAGCAAACTGGAAGTAATAAATTCGATTGTAATTAACGCAAATACAGCCGAAGTTTGGGATTGGCTTGTGAATCCAGAAAAAACGAAGCAGTATATGTTTGGTTGCGAAGCCGTCTCTGATTGGAAGATAGGTAGTTCATTGGAATGGAAAATGATTCATGAAGGCGCGGAATTGATCCCTGTTAAGGGATTTGTGAAAGAATTCATTCTCAATAGTAAATTAGTTTATACGGTAATTGATCCTTTCGCAAAGTATGCTGATATTCCTGAGAATTACTTGAATGTAATTTATACGCTAAATGAAACTATTGAAGGTGTTCAATTAACTGTAACCCAGAATGGTTTCGAAGCAGCACAAGACGGAATAAAAAGGTATCAAGAAGTTTATAATGAAGGCGAGGGTTGGAATCCAGTCTTGTTAAAAATTAAAGAATTGATTGAAGGTTAGTTTCTCGATTATATATTAAATATTTAAAAACATGAGTTTGCTCCGTAAATTTCTCAATTACATTGATCTACGAAATGAAGTAGAAGATTTCGATAAAATACACATCGAAATTGTTAAGGGTATTTCTTTTAGGGGAACGAATCTTTGGGTTTTGGTTTTTGCAATAATTGTAGCTTCTGTCGGACTCAATACAAACTCGCCTGCTGTTGTCATAGGTGCCATGCTTATATCGCCTTTAATGGGGCCAATTAATGGAATTGGGTATAGTTTAGCAACTTATAATTTCGAATTATTTAGAAGGTCATTTAGAAATTTTGGATTTGCAGTTTCTGCTAGTTTAGTAACATCAACTCTTTATTTTTTAATTAGTCCTGTTTCAACTGCATATTCTGAATTATTAGCTCGAACAAGTCCAACAATTTACGACGTATTAATTGCTTTGTTTGGTGGCATGGCAGGGATAATTGCTATTAGCAGCAAAATGAAGGGTAATGTCATTCCTGGAGTTGCAATAGCTACCGCACTAATGCCTCCATTATGTACCGCTGGATTTGGATTAGCCACAGGTCATTATGAGTATTTCTTTGGAGCATTTTATTTATTTACCATAAATTCGGTTTTTATTGCAATATCCTCCATGTTAATTAGTAGGATATTTAAGTTTCCAATAACTAATTTAATTGATGTCGATCGTAAAAAACAATTGAATAGATTAATTACTGCAGTTATTACAATAACCATTTTACCAAGTATTTACTTTGGATATGTTTTGGTTAAGAATGAGCGATTTAATGAAAGTGCTATTAAATACGTTAACAATATAACTATAGTCGGTGGTAGCTATTTGTTGAAGAATGAGATTACTCCCAGCAAAAAAAATATACGACTCGTATACGGCGGTAACGTCTTAACAGAATCTGACAAAAAGAGGATTAAGGATAATATGCTGGATTTTGATTTAAGCGAAGCTAGTATCGAAATCCAGCAAGGATTCTCATCAAATGCGCAAGAACTTAACGAATCGGAATTATTGAGAAATAAATTGAATTCAACATTGTTCAGTTTGAATCAAAAGTCAATGGAAGTTGATAGCATCAAGAATATTCCATTAAAAGGGAAGCAAATATTAATGGAGATTCATCCTTTATTTCCACAAATAATTTCATGTTCGTTTTCTGAAACATACATCTACATTGATAGTCTAAAACAGGGAAAACAACATTCAATTATCATTTTCGGTGCTAAGCCTCGAAGTATGAATTTGGACTCAAAAAAACGCGTTTTAGAGTGGTTGAGAGCTCGACTTGAAAAAAAGAATATAGAGGCATTATTTATAGATCAAAATGAAATAACTGCTGATAAAATTACAGTTCACTAATATTTTGATTCTCTAAGTGCGCAGACTCAATAAAATACAAAGGTCTTTTTCTGGTATTAGTATTTATGCGACTAATATATTCACCAATGATGCCGATGCTAAATAGCTGAATTCCTCCAATAAACATAGTACTAATGATTATTGATGTCCAGCCTGTAATTGTTCGCTCAAGCATGAAGTGTGAAATTAGAGCATAAATAATAACTACTAATGAAAAGCTCGACACCCAAAAACCCAATCGTGTTACAAAAGCTAAAGGTCTCTCTGAAAAACCTGTAATTCCGTCCAACGCAAATTTCAGCATTTTTGAGAATGGGTAACCGCTAGTTCCTGCCTTTCTTTCATCTCTATCAAATAATACAGCAGTTTGCTTAAATCCAATCCACGCTATTTGACCTCGCAAGAATTTATTTTGTTCAGGCATTTGTTTTAATGCCTCGACGACCTTTCTTCCAATAATTCTAAAGTCACCTGTGTCAACAGGAATCTCAACATTCGTGATTTTATTTAGAATTTTATAAAAAAGCTTAGCTGTGTATTTTTTAAAGATTGATTCTCCCGATCTACTTCGTCTTTGCGCGTACACTACTTCATAGCCTTCCTTGTGCCTTGAGTACAATTCGAATATTAATTCAGGCGGATCTTGTAAATCCCCATCAATTATCACAACCGAATTACCCCGGCAAGCGTCAATTCCAGCAGTTACGGCAATTTGGTGACCAAAGTTCCGACTGAAATTTATGTAATAGCAATGTGAATTACTATTCGCTAATTCGACCAACTTATCCAAAGATTTATCTTTGCTACCATCATTAATATATATTATTTCGTAATCATTGGTTATGGAGCTACATACTTTATTCAAGCGCTCATTCAACTCATCAATGATTTCAAACTCGTTGAATATTGGCACAATTACGGATAATTCAATGGGCATATTTAGGGCCTTTAATTTGGTAAAGAGCTATGTTTTTGAAAATTGTTTTTTCCTCAAAAATATAGGATTTATTGATGTATTTTCTAACAGAGTCCTGATGGACAAGTGCAAGGTCGTTATTTTTCAGATCGAAATAATCATGCTCCTTAAGGTTTACCCCATTTTCATTTAGCATATAAACGTATGCTTTGGTTTGCGGGTGGTAATCTTCATCCGTAAGTAGATAGCCATTTAAATCATATTTACCTTTTAATGCATCCTTTAGAAAATAGCTTATTTGGTAATATTCAGTTTCATAACTTTTCTCAGTTGGTGAATAGCTCGATTTTAATACCTTTCTGTATGGCTCATATAAAGCGGAGATTAAGAATATGATTGGAATTATTTCAAACCCTACGATAAATCGCGTGACTCTTATCTCATTTAATATTTTAATGATTTTAAAAAGTGCTATGGAGGTAAACAGAGCCATGAATGGATACATCGGGATTGCATACCATTCGAGCTTTGTCTGCGAAAAGGAAATTATTAAAAAATAGCTAAGTACAACACAAACCGAAAATCGACTTATTCTTAAAATTCTGATGTCGTTATTATTTATTCCTATAAATATTCCAAGTATCATTAAAAGGAACCAATGATTAAAATGGAAATTCCGAATATTGTCATAATAATACGAAAATGTCTGTTGATGAACCTCAATGGTAGTTAAAAATCTTCCGCCCATTTCATTTGATTTAATAGCCTCAAGGTAGCCTGGGCTCAGCGCCTCGCGATAAACGTAATAAGGCAAAAAGATAAGCATTGCAATGAATAAGCTCAAATAAATATGTTTGTTTTTTAGTATTGAAAGGAAATGCTTGCTGAAAATTAGGTAAAGTGCTATGCCTGGTAAAAACATGAAGCCTACAACAGATTTGGTTAAAACTGATAAGCTTAAGAAAAGTCCAAATGCATAGATGTATTTGGTCGATTTGAATTCTAAATACAGAAAAAAGCATAAACTATAAAGTAGCATAAATAAAGCTACCATTATATCGTAATCTCCTGTTCGCGTGCCGTGCAAACATATGAAGCCCGAGCTGCTAACTAAAACCATTAAAGCCAGGAAGCCGATATTAATATTGCCTATATACTTCTTACTAAAGCTTATAAGTATTAAGCAAATCACTAGTCCAGCAATAGCAGAAGGTAATCGTAATGAGAGTTCATTAAACCCCAAGAGTTTTATAAACCCAAGCTGTATCCAAATGAAAAGAGGAGGCTTGGTATTCCATAAGTCAGGCTTCCCATCATACGTCGTAATCCACATTTCTCCAGATTTCAACATCTCATAGGCATTGTTTGCTAGGCGCGATTCGTCATATGTTCTCAAAGGGATTTCTCCAAGATTTACAAATAGCGGAATGGCCGCAAATCCCAGTGAAATTAGCCAGATAAGCCATTTTCGATAGTTGAATACCAGTTCTTGTATGCGTGATAACATATAGCGCTAAAATACACATGTGCATGCAATTTCTTAGGTTTGTGCAAACTATCTCAATTAAAACATCAAAAGGGCTAGATTTGCAGCCTTGAAATACTTTGAATACAATGAATCTTGTTGAAGAATTGCGTTGGAGAGGTTTACTCCACGATATCATGCCTGGAACAGAGGAACTGCTTAATAAGGAGAAGGTAATTGCTTATATCGGATTTGATCCAACAGCAGAATCGCTCCATATTGGATCTATGGTGCAGATTATATTATTAATGCATGTTCAAAGACATGGTCATAAGCCCATTGCCCTTGTGGGCGGTGCAACTGGTATGATTGGAGATCCTTCCTTCAAATCGGAGGAACGCAAAATGCTAAGTGAAGAAGCCTTGAATGTTAATGTTGCTGGAATAGAAGCTCAATTGCGTAAGTTCTTGGATTTCAATAGCGGTGCTGAACTAGTAAATAATTACGATTGGTTTAAAGATTTTAATTTATTGTCTTTTCTCCGTGATGTTGGTAAGCATATTTCTGTGAATTATATGATGGCCAAAGATTCTGTAAAGAAACGCCTCGAAACAGGAATTTCATTTACCGAATTTAGTTACCAGTTAATTCAAGGATATGACTTCTATTGGCTATGGAAAAATAAGGGGGTAAAACTTCAATTGGGAGGCTCTGATCAATGGGGTAATATAGTTACTGGAACTGAATTAATCAGGAGGATGGAAGGCGGAGAGGCTTATGCCATCACTGTTCCTCTTGTTACAAAAGCAGACGGCTCTAAGTTTGGAAAGAGTGAACAAGGAAATGTTTGGTTGGATGCAAAGCTTACAAGCCCGTATCAATTTTATCAGTTTTGGCTTAATAGCTCTGATGAAGATGCGGAGAAGTATATCCGAATATTTACTTTTATAAACAAGGAAGAGATTGAAGCACTGATAGAAGAACACAGATTGCAGCCTCACCTTAGAGCTTTACAAAAGAAATTGGGCCAAGAAATAACCACCTTGGTTCATGGAGAAGCCGAATTCGCCGCTGCAATAAATGCAACGTCCATTTTATTTGGACAGGGAACTTCAGAGCAATTATCCACCATGAGTGAAGCGTTGTTTTTACAAGTTTTTGATGGTGTGCCAACATTTGATATAGATCGAAATGTAATTTCAAATGGAATTGATATTCTTGAATTATTAGCAGTTCATACGGGAATATTCCCTTCGAAAGGGGAAGCTAGAAAAATGATTCAACAACAAGCTTTGTCGATCAATAAAGATAAGTTTACAGATCCAGCCGGAGTAGTAGAGGCGTTTCATTTAATTAATAATAATTATTTATTGGTTCAAAAAGGTAAAAAACAGTATTTCCTAATTAGTGTCTATCCACAGAGTCAAGAGTCTGAACAATAGAGGCTTCTGATTAAGCGCACGAAGGCCCAAAAAGCGTAGTTTGCTTTTGTAAATGAGCATTTTTCGGACTAGTGCAACGACTTCAGTAGACTCTACAGACAGACTCAAATTAAAGCCAAATAAATATGAGAATTGTAGATACAATACCTCATCCGCAGATTCGGATAAGTATTTTCAGTATGAATGACAAGTACTTAGTTAAATTTGAGGCCGGACCTTATGAGCAGACTTATAAATTCGCTCACGATGATGTTGAGGGAATTGCTGGAATTAAGTCTCAAGTCACTGAAGATTTGTTAGATGAAGTAGCAACTGTTTTTCGAAAAATGAATGAATTAAATCCATTTAAATAAATTGTTAATTCATAAATCCACGACTGAATTTAATTCAAATAAATGTCGAAAATAGTTGTCTTTGGTCCTGGACCCAGATTTAAGGGTGGTATTGCAAACTTCACTGTTTCTCTTGCAAAAACTCTGTATGATTTAGGTTCTGAGGTTAATCTGGTTTCTTGGTCTCAACAATACCCCGCAATTATTCCCAGAGATTTTATCGATAGGAAAAGCAAAGCGGATGTTTTTGAAGGTCGCACTATTGATGTCCACTATTTAACCAATTATAACAATCCACTTTCTTGGAATAAGACAGCTAAATTTATTGCTCAATTAAATCCCGATAAAATTATATTCCAATGGGCAATTGCTGTTCAGGGATTACCAATGGGACGAATTGCCAGGCAAATAAAAAAACTAATTCCTCATGTGGAGATTGTTTTCGATGTTCATAATATCGTGCAAAAGGAAAGTGGTAAGCTAGATCAGGTCTTAACCCGTTATGCTCTTCAAAGTGCTGATACATTTATTATGCACGGCCAGGTTACTATTGATGAATTTAGAGATTTTATGCCTGAAATAAAGGTGGAGATTTCTGAGAAGGGCAGGAGGTCAGCAGATTCCAAGACAATATTGAAACTATATCATCCTGTTTATGATATGTTCCAACCCGACTTGAACTTCGATGTCCTCCATGAGAAAGAAAAATTAGGCTTAAATAAACACGTATTTCTTTTTTTTGGGTTTATTAGAAAATATAAAGGTTTGCATTTCACGATTGAAGCTTTCTCGAAAATCGCAAAGAAATACCCAGATACGAGTTTATTAATTGTAGGTGAGTCATTTTGGAATACAGTAGATAAATCTAAATGGTCGGTACGCTTTAAGCAACAAGTTTTTGCTGCTGCCAAATTCATCTTTATTCGAAATGCAGTCAGTGAGAAAGATTATCGTCCGCTTGAATTAATTAAAAAATTTGGTATCGAGAATCAAGTCGTTGTTATCAATGAATTTGTTCCAAATGAAGACGTTCATAAATATTTTCAAGTCAGCGATGCGATCGTGAATTTCTACGAATATGCAACTCCATCAGGTGTTGAATCCATTGCTTATAATTTCTCCAAGCCAATTTTAGCGACACGAGTTGGGCACTTTGCTTATGCAATAATTGATGGTGAAAATGGATATCTAGCCAATGCAAGTGATATTGTCGATATGGCCGCTATTTTAGAAAGACAAATTTTGGAGCCTATATCGCCTGGCAATGTTAAAATGATTGCAGATCAATTGTCTTGGCAAACCTATGCGGAAACAATCCTTGCCGATTAGGTAATTTTTAAGCCTTTTTTAAAAATTCTGCTCCAAGAACCATGGCTGTTTTTTTACACGAGCCTCAACTTCTGAA
>Ga0209284_10007080_pt1 | contig 10345 bp, 9 predicted proteins | sample FRY03_FD_187211 | JGI IMG/M metagenome (GOLD analysis project Ga0209284, IMG submission 187211) | Freshwater microbial communities from Lake Fryxell liftoff mats and glacier meltwater in Antarctica - FRY-03 (SPAdes) (version 2) | ecosystem: Environmental > Aquatic > Freshwater > Ice > Glacier... | reverse complement strand
AGAAGCGGTGGACTTCGTCGAGTTCGATCGCGCCGTGGGTCTCGATGAGGTGCTCGAACATGCCTCCCCGGCCTACGGAGGAGAACTGCATCGGGTCACCGACGAGCGCTACTCGCCATCCTCGGCCGTCGGCGAGGGCGCAGAGTTTGTCGAGCTTGTCAGTCGAGGCCATGCCAGCTTCGTCAACGATCACGGTCGCTCCGGCGGGGAGGTTGTAGCGGTGGTCAGGCGGTCGTTCGAGGCTGTGTTCGTGAAGAAGTTTGTCGATCGTGTCAGCGGCAACACCAGTCTCGGTCGAGAGCACGTCGGCGGCTACCGCTGACGGAGCGACACCGAACACGGCACGGCCGTCGGCTTGGAGCTGCGCCACCGCCGGAGCCAAGGCAGTGGTCTTGCCTGTTCCCGCCGGCCCAACCACGAGCACCAAGTCGGCGTCGCCAGCGACGCTTGCGGCGGCTTCCGTTTGTGGCCCGGTGAGCTCGACTGGTGACCGGTGGGCGGCTTCGGGGCATTCGGTGGGGTCATGGGCCATGCGGCGCTCAGCCCACGCAAGCAGTCTTTCCTCTTGGGTAAGGATCTCGGGCGTGGTGATTGCCCGATCGATCGCGGACTCTGTGACGGGGCGAGCGTCTCGACGCAACCGAACTCCGACGGTGGCCGGGCGAGAGATGTCGACACAGTGTTCTTGGATGGTTTGAGCGGTCATGGCGTCGAGCAGTTCGACCATCGCCGTGGCCTCGAATGTGCGGTCGGTGGGGATGGCGGCGGCGATTTCTCGGGTCAGTTCTGCCGGGCGCCAAGTCGATTGCTTCTCGGACAGCGTCTTCACGGCTTCGGTGCAGGCGGTGAGGTAGGCGCCTGCGTCGATGCGTTGAGGTGCGACCCATTCGACGGCTTGGTCGATGATCTGTTGGGGTTCGAGGCCGAGGGTTTCGATCTGTCGGCTCCAGCCTTCATGGAGGCTGTCCGAGTCGACGTCTTTGGATTTAGGTGGGCGGCTATCGACCACGGCCTCGCGCTCGAGGCGCCACCGTTCGCGTGGTGTTGGCTCGCGTTCGAGGTTGTCGATGAACCGGTCGATCTTTTCGTCGATGCGGCGCTGTACGCCTGCGGTGCGGACGGAGAATTCTTCGAGCACGACATCAGGGATGTTCTCGATTTCAGCAATGCCGTTCACGACCGGCTGCCAATCGACACCGAGCCGCGTTGTCAGCTCTGAGCGCAGGGTCAGGTGGTAGATACCTGACAGGGTGCGTTGGTCGAGCTTGAGCGTGCGGGCGTCAAGCGCAAGCCAGCGGCCGTCATCGGAACGGACCCGGTTGGCGATGACCAGGTGGGTGTGGAGCTGGGGGTCGAGTGAGCGTGAAGTGTGTTGGCGGAACGTCGCCGCCACGATCCCCTCGGCGTCGACGACCGCGACCTGGCCCCCGATTCGGTAGCGAGTGTGAGCATGTGATTCGACCCACTCGAGCATCGTCGCAACAGCAGTGTCGTGAGCTGCGAGCACCGTAGTTCGGGTGGCGTCGTCGCCGATGGCGAACAGTGTCGATACCGATTTCGGGGCCGATGCGGTGATGTCGAATCCGCGCACCGAGGCTTCGCCGTACCTTCGGCCGAGCGGTACATCGCCGCGCATTCGTGGATGGTTGCCGGCCATGAGCTTGAGGAATTCGGCGTCGATGACCTCACCATCGAGGCCGATCTCGGCCGCGCCACGGCCGTGCCAATGGCCTCGTGGCTCCCCGGAATCGAGGTAGTAGTTCGGCAACGCCTCAACGTAGTACTCGCCTGCGCCTGTGCGTGCCGTAAATTCGTACACGCCGTGATTCTGGGGGTTTCGAGCATCGGGCGTGAGCGGTACCGTCGACGTGCTGTGCCGCTCATTTCATCACTCGCCCGCGTTGTTCTCGCTCGAATCGGCTGGGTATTCGCCTCAGGCGACTCCCGCGACGCAGAGATCCTCGCTCTCCGGCATCAGATCCTTGTCCTACAACGCCAAATCAACCGACCAAAGTTCAACGAGACCGACAGGACGATCCTGGCGCTCCTCAGCACCGCAATCGACAAGACTCGACGCTCAGCCGCCTTCCTGATCGTCAGGCCCGAGACGGTGCTGCAATGGCACCACCGACTCGTCGCACGACACTGGAGCCAACCGTCCGCCAAGAAACGAGGACGCCCACCAATCGACCCCGAGATCCGCCGGCGGGTCATTCGGCTCGCCAACGAGAACGCCGACTGGGGATACCGCCGAACCGCAGGGATCGACCCAACACGCGACCGCACCGGCCCATCCTGGGGCGCATTCATCCGCTCGCAGTCGAAGGCCATTCTGGCAACTGACTTCGCCTGCGTCGACACCGCGATGCTTCGCAGGTTCCACGTGCTCTTCGTCATCGAGATCGCGACTCGTAGAGTCCATCTCGCGGGGATCACCGCCAATCCGACCGGCCCGTGGACAACCCAAGCCGCCCGGAACCTCATGATGGACTTCGGAGAACATCATCCGTTCAAGTTCATGATCCGCGATGGCGGCGGGCAGTTCACGAGGTCTTTCGACACTGTCCTCGCTGGATCAGGAATCAGAGCGATTCGAATACCACCACGATCGCCGCAAGCCAACGCATTTGCTGAGCGATGGGTCCGCACATTACGTCACGAACTCTTGGACCGGACCATCGTTTGGAACGAACGACAACTCCGGGCTCTGCTCGAAGAATACGTCGAGCACTACAACAGGCACAGGCCCCACCGCGGAATCCAGCAACGAGCACCCAACGACGATGCCCACGTCGTCCCGATCGGCCAAGACCAACCGATCCAACGCCACACCACCTGCGCCGGACTCATCAACCAATACCGGCAAGCAGCCTGAACCACTCCATGGTCAACCGAACCCCGACGAAACCACAAGCTTCAACGCGCCCCAAGTCAATCGAGCATCGGCCGAACCCAGTCGGAAACGTCATCGATCACGCCAGACGACTTCCCGACACCTTCAGCCTCATCGGACCGACGAGCGGCGCACTCACCGAGGCGGTGACCTGCGACGAACGCTCACCGGTCGGGGTGATGACGGAGGTGATGGTTCCACCGGCCAGCTGGCCACGGGTGATGTGGTTCACGAGTGCCTGGTCGGCGATGCGGTGGAGCTCCAGGTCCTGCCGAAGTCGGAGCGGGCCGACCCGCGTGGTCTGGCGATACCGGCACCTCGGCGGCTCGTCGTCGAGCACCTCGAAGCGGACACCCCGATGGAGCTGCGTCGTAGCGTGGCCCGGATGGATGTTGCCCGCCCACACGCCTGTGGGTGGGCGCTCCCTCAGAGCTGGTCCGTCAGGGGGTCGACGGCAGCGGTCACGTCCTCCGCGACCGTGCCGAGCTCTTCGATCGGCCCTTGCACGGCATCGGTCAGTCCTTGGACGTGTTCGCCGATGCCCGTCGACTCCAGCAGGTCACCCACTCCGGTCGAGCCGATCAGGCCCTTGATCGTGTCGAGGAATCCCATGTGCTTCACCCTTCGAGGTCGGTGAGAGTAAGAGGTGAGAGGTAAGACATGCGAATTATGTCACATATTTCGCTATTCGTAACTGTGGCTCGCGGGTACATGAGGCAACCCTCAGCGTCGCAATCGACCGTGACGGCTTGGCGGCGCCGGGAACTCGCCCCTTCTGAGCGTCCGTCGAACGTCGCCCCGCGCCGCTCTCGCACCGCAATGTCCCAACCGGTTCTGTGCCAGAGTTCGGCATGACCTACCTGGTGCTCCTGATCGGTCTCGCTGCACTGGTCGCCGGCGCCGAGGTCCTCGTGCGCGGCGCGTCGGCAGTGGCCGTCCGAACCGGTCTGTCACCCATCGTCGTCGGGCTCACCGTCGTCGCGTTCGGCACGAGCACACCGGAACTCGCGGTGAGCGTCGGCGCGGCTCGGGGTGACCAGGCCGGCCTGGCGATCGGCAACGTGGTCGGCAGCAACATCTTGAACGTGCTCGTCGTGCTCGGCGTGTCGGCGGTCATCGGCGGCGGTCTGGTCGTCGCCCAGAAGATCGTCCGCATCGACGTACCACTCATGATCCTCGCGTCGCTCGGCGTCGTCCTGATGTCTGCGAACGGCTCGATCAGTCGGTGGGAGGGAGTCGCGTTGTTCGCTGCGATCGTCGCCTACACCGTGTGGACCGTTGTGGCGTCCCGCAAGGACCCCGACGAGATCGCAGCGGAGTACGACGAGGCGTTCGGCCAGCAACCACAACGGTCGGTCCTGATCGATGTGGCCTCGATCATCGGCGGCATCGTGTTGCTGGTGCTCGGTTCACAGTGGATGGTTGGCGCCGCCAGCGAGATCGCCGAGAGCTTCGGCGTCTCGGACCTGGTCATCGGTCTCACCGTGGTGGCTGTCGGAACCAGCGCACCCGAGCTCGCCACATCGATCATCGCTGCCCTGCGCGGTGAGCGCGACATCGCTGTGGGGAACGTCGTCGGGTCGAACCTGTTCAACCTGCTGGCCGTGTTGGGCATCACCGCCATCGTCGCCCCCGGAGGGCTCCCGGTCAGCGACGATGCACTGCGGCTGGATCTGCCGATCATGACCGCCGTTGCCGTGGCGTGCCTGCCGGTCTTCTTCAACGGATTCGAGCTGAAGCGGTGGGAGGGTGCTCTGTTCGTCCTCTACTACGTCGCCTACATCACGTTCCTCGTCCTCGATCAGACGGGCAGCGGACTGCGCGACCCCTTCGCCGTGGCCATGGTCGGTTTCGTGCTGCCACTGACCGCTCTGACACTCGTCGTGGTGACCGTCCGCACCGTCCGACAATTCAGGCTGGACCGGGCGCTCCGCTGACCGGACCCCGCCACGGGGATAATGGCTCGCCTCGGGCTCCTCGGTGATGGCCGCACATCCCGCCGACAGCCGACCCTGATGGCGCCGTTCGAGCACTCCATCTGCCTCGGGTCGCCCGACGTCGAGAGATTTCACGAATGAGCAGCAGACTCCCATGAGCCCGCGCTGTGCGGCGATCGTCCCGTTCCGACCCGACGCCACAGGTGGGCGCGGCGCGAACCTCGTCGCTGTTCTGCGGTGGCTGGGCACGATGCCCGTCGACGTCGTGGTCGTCCAGCACGGGCAGGCCCCGGCGCCGGACCTCTCGCCGGAGGATTTCCCCCGGTACCTCCACGTCGCGTCGGCCGGCCCGTTCTCCAAGGCTGCGGCGTGCAACGCCGGGTACGGCGTCACGTCCACCCCCGTGATCGCCCTGATCGACGCGGACATGTTGGTGGACAGCGGTTGCTTCCAGTGCGCAACGTGCCGTCCACCGCTGACGGGACGGCGCCGCAACGACGGGCGGCGTCCTCCATGGCCCGGCAGGCGGCATTCGGACGTGCACCGTGAACTGGTCCGCAGCGCGCCCGAGGCGGCACTGCGACCTGATCGGCGACGTGCACCTGCCGCACGCGTGGTCACTCCTGCGACACCCCGGACGCTGCCGGCCCGTCCCCGGCATCGGCCTCTGGCCCCGCCGACCTCGCTCGGCACGGTCTTGGCCTCCGCACGGGTCCCGGTGGGGCAGTCGGCACAACGCCTCGACGGCCGGATCCGTCAGTTCTGTGGGGTGGCGAACCGTGCGCCGCGCGACGGCGACCGCCGCGCCGTGCTCCGGGTCCTCGCGTTCCATGGCGTGCACTCGGCGCACAACCGACCCTGGCTCACCGGGGTCGACCTACCCGAGTCTGGATCGATCACCGAGGAAGGTCCGGTCGAGAGCACCTGTTGGTTGGGCTCCCCGGCCAGCACGACGTCTCAGGCGGGAGGGGCGTTCAGCACGATCGAGATTCCGTTGAAGGAGCCCGACAGCGTTGCGCCGTTGAATGACAGGCGTCCCGTGAGCGCCGTGCCACCGACCGTTCCCCGCACGACGTCACAATCGACGGTGCCGGCAAATGATTGGACGCCCAGCCCGAATGCGGAGAGGTCGACCGTGCCGGAGAACGTCGATCCACTTCCGATCACGGTGGCCGATGTCCCCTGCGGGCCGGTCCACCGTCCGGAACGAAGTGTCGGGCATTCGTAGACATTGATCGTGCGCCGCACCTGGGTCAACGGTGGGTTGGTGGCGTCGCCGGGCTGATCGGCCAGGACGACGCAGCTTCCGACGGAATCGAAGTAGAGCACCCCCGCGATCAATGAACAGCCGGTGCTGGGAGCGTCCAGCGAGAACGACACCGGCAACCGGTTCGCGGCTGTCGCCTTCGGAACGTACTGCTTGCCGACGTAGCCGACCGTGGGTGGGTTGAAAGAGATCCCTGTCGGTGCTGCGGTCGGCGGCGCGCAGGCTGCCGCCAGCACTGCAATCAGACCGACAACCAGTGGCGCTGCGGCAACGCGCAGGCCTGTTCGTGATGCTCCCATACGATGTCCCCCCGATGAGTTTACGAGACCGTAACATCATCCTGAGCGGCGTCGCTCCGTCCGAGTGGCGTCGTCGGCACGTGGGCGGGGGCCGACCCGCCGGGGGAGCAGTGGTGCTGAGACGATCGAGGTGGATGGTTCCGTTCGTGGTCTCACTGGCAGCGATCGCTGTTGCGTGCGCCCCGATGCCGTTGCGTGAACTGTCACCGAGTGACCCGGCCGACGGTCTTCGGGTCATGACCTACAACCTGCTCGGCGCTCAGGCCGACGCCGCCGTTTTCAGCGAACATGCCGGGTGGGCAGCGAGGGTCGACCAACTGCGCCCCGACGTGATCGTCGTACAGGAGGCTCAGTCCGAGGATGTCGCTGCACTGCGTGACCTCACCACCGAGGACTACACGGTGGCCGCATACCAGCGGTGGGCCTGTGATCTGAAGGGCAACCCCGAGGGAGTGGCCATCCTGGTCAGGTCCTCCATCACCGTCGCGAACGGCGGCGGCACGAATGTCGGTGAGTCCTGCGCCGATCCGACCGTGCGTCGGGTGCTGGTCTGGGCGGACCTCCAGATGCAGGGCGGCCCGCTCCGCATCTACGGCACGCACCTGACGTCGGGTGGCGGCGCGGCAGCGGGGTCCTGCGCCAGTCAGATCCGTCTGATCCGCGAGCGGATCGCTGTGGACGACGCGACGGGCAACGACCGGTGGCTCCTGGCCGGCGACATGAACTTCACGCCCGGCTCCGCCGATCATCGGTTGATGCTGACTGGCGACACCGGTTCGGTCGAGCCCGGCACCATGCTCGACACGTTCGCCGAGCTGCGACCGGAGGCCGCCGACCCGGCCGCATGTCCTGCCCACTCCGATGTGGATCTCGTCGCGCAGACGTTCCTGTTGGCGAACCCCGACGTCGTCCGGGCGTGCGGCTACACGGCTGGCTGGGTCAAGGACTCGAACCCGCTGGGCTGCGACCTGCTGTCGTTGTGCACGTCGTGGCAGATCCGTGCGGTGACCAGCGTGACGAACCGGATCGACATGGTGCTGCGCCCCGAGGCCGGTCCGGTGCACGTGGACGCGGTGACGGTGCCGAACCGGGCAGATGCTGACTTCGGCTCGCCGGGCGCCGAGTGGTTCCGGTTGTCCGACCACTTGCCCTATGTGGTGGACCTCACCGTCTCGCCTGCGGCACCGGCGCAACGCAGCGGCACCTGAGCGGATCGCAGTGGGCAGCTTCGCTGCCCGTCGTCGACGGCAACGACTCGCACTTCGGCCTGTGCCTGGTTGTTGTCAGCGAGCAGCGTTGCTCCCGGGCGAACACGCTCGGGAGCTGCGGCCTCGGCGCGCGTTGACCAGCCGAGGCCGCCGTCGTCCTCTGCATTGAGGTCAGCGACGAGATCTCGGGTTCCGTCCCGTCGGCTCGAGACGGAAGCCTGGGCTCCGCAGAACACCGGCGCACACAAGCGTCAGTACCTCGGAGTGGACAAGGGGTGGCTGTTGTGTCGGCTCGTCGATCGCGACATTTCGAGCAGCGAACACCGGGCGCCCGCAGTCGCCGCGGTAGCGAAGCGCGTCGTCACGCAACCCGTCAGGGATGAGGGCACTGCCTCGAACAACGATCGTCTCGACGTCGAGTCGATCCTTCGGGCGCAGGTGTCGCTGCTGTGTCGTCGCCGACCAGTCTCTTGCGTGTCGGCGACGCTCGCTGTGGCTACCGGCCCTCTCCGCAACGGCATTCGCGGGGCTGGACCGCCTCGAGGGCGTCGAGGATGTTGAGGCTCAACGACGTCGACGAAGAAGTCATCGGGGTCCCCTCAGGGTGCGTACGACTCATTCATCGCTGCCGACCCCGTGGTGCACTCGGAACAGGTTCGTCGGATCGACGCGGCGCTTGATCTCGAGCAGCCGCTCGTAGTTGGGCCCCCAGAACTCGTTCTTCCAGTCCTCGGTGAAGTAGCTGGCTTCGTTGGCGTAGGCGCCCTGGCCCGGCAACGCACCCCGCACGATCGACATCGCGGCGGCCACTTCGTCGCGCTCGCGCCGACCCTTCGCCCGATCGGGTTCGTGACCGGTGATACCGGGGTACGCGTACTGCTCGGCCGACGCCATGATGATCAGCGCCGCGGCGTCGAACGCAGTGGGGTGCAGCGCCGTGTCTCGGTCACGCTCGCGTGACTCGGCGGACTGCCCCGAGAGTCCCTTGTTGATCTGGAACGTCAGGTTCCGGAGCTTGGAGGCATCGACCAGCATCCGGGTTGCGTCGGCGGGCCGATCGACGAGCATCGAGGTCGGCACCCATCGGGACTCGTAGGCGAACCAGTAGGCGGCGACCTCGCCCTGGTTCCCCGACCACCAGTACTGGTTGTCGGGTTGGTTCGGCCGCGGATCGAGCGTCACGAAGTCCGGGTCGGTCTCCTGCCACCACGTGACGTCCCACAGCCGCTCGAAGGGGATCTCCACGAACGACACGTCCACCTCGAAGCGGTCCGATTGGGCCCGCAGCGGCTCGAGCAGAGGAGCGAAGGTCGCTTCTGCTTCGGCGCGGCTGAGGTCCAGGAACGTCAGTGCGAACTCGACCGTGTTGTCGGGACGGAAGCGGATCTGCTCGCCCCACGACGGGTTGTCGAGGGCCACGGGGTAGAAGGCAACGGCGGCGCCCACCAGATCTTCGTAGGCAGCGTCGTCCTTCGCGACGATCGTTCCCGAGACCGTTCCCGTGTTGTTCGGAATGGGATGCGCCAGCAAGGTCGTGCGCGCCACGATGCCGAAGGTGGATCCGCCTCCGCCTCGCAGCGCCCAGAACAGGTCGGGGTCCTGATGTTGGTTCACGACACGGACCTCGCCGTCGGCGGTGATCACTTCGAACTCGAGCACGCCGCCGGACCCGGTGCCGAAGGCCTTCGAGAAGCTGCCGAAACCGCTGCCCTGGATGAACCCACCCGAGGCACCGACGCTGGTGCAGCCTCCGCCCTGCACGTAGCGGCCAGCGTTGGTGGCAGCGGCGTACGCCTCGATCCATCGTGTGCCGGCGCCGACGCTCAGCGCAGTGACGCCGTCGGTCCCGTTCGGAGCCCCCGCCGGGACGAACGCGTCATGCATGTTGATGTTGCGCATCCGGTGGGTCCACACGAGCAGAGAATCCGGTGCGTTGTTGCGACCCAGGTAGTCGTGTCCCGCACCCTTCACCGCGAGACGAATCTCGTGCTCGCGAGCGAAGTCGACGGCCGCGGCGATGTCCTGGGCCGTCTCTGCCTCGACCGCGTACGGGCTGACGGCGCTCTGCCAGGCGTCCATCCACCCGGTGGACTGCGTCGAGCCGACCTGGTCCTCGTGGAAGAACGGGTTCTTCATCGCCTCGAGGGCCGTCTCGCATTCGGCGCTCGACGCATCGAGCGAACACGACCTGAGGGGCGACACGGGCTGGATCAGGCGGCCACTGACGCGTTGGTTCAGGTCCTGCCATGCGTCGGCATCGGGCCAACCGGTCGGACGTGCGACCGGACGACCGAGTCCGACCGTGGACTCGTCGGTACAGGACGCTCCGACGACGGCGATCCCGGACACCGCCCCGGCGCCCAACAGGAGCTGTCGTCGAGTGAAATCGAGAGCCATGGGTCCTCCGTCGATCGGATACGTGACGCAGTCGCGATGGGTGCGCCCGATCATCAGATCGGCAGCGGGGCGCCAAGTTTGAACTTTGCGCGGAACCTCTCGAAGGTGCCGTGAGGGTGCCGAATGCTCGCCCGCCCGTCAGCCTGGGGCCACTTCAACCGTGGTCCGGCCGACGACGCCACCGGGGCGTCGAGGCAAGGACTTGGGTCCGGCCGCTATCCGGCGGCGCAATCGCTTGCGCGGTCTGGAGCGCGCCACGGCGTGCCCTGGCACAACCACTGGAATCGCTCCAACGTTTGGGCCAGAACGGCAGTTTCGACCCTGCCCCGGACGCGCGAGAATCC
>Ga0209284_10007076_pt1 | contig 10350 bp, 11 predicted proteins | sample FRY03_FD_187211 | JGI IMG/M metagenome (GOLD analysis project Ga0209284, IMG submission 187211) | Freshwater microbial communities from Lake Fryxell liftoff mats and glacier meltwater in Antarctica - FRY-03 (SPAdes) (version 2) | ecosystem: Environmental > Aquatic > Freshwater > Ice > Glacier... | reverse complement strand
ATTGATATACAGAAACGTGCTCATTTGAATCGCCCCCAGTTCTCTAGACACTTAACAGCCTCTCGTTAAATCGTCTCTCGTACTCTACCGGTGATAGCTGGTTATTGGAACCGTGCCGGCGTGTGCTGTTGTAAAACATCTCGATGTAATTGAACACATCTGCTCTGGCTTTGTCCCGGGTTGCGTAGACGTGCCGCTTGATGCGTTCTCGCTTTAGCAGCTGGAAAAAGCTTTCAGCAACAGCGTTGTCATGGCAGTTGCCGCGTCTGCTCATGCTAGCTTCCAGACCGTGGTGCTGCAGGAACGACTGCCAGTCGTAACTGGTGTACTGGCTGCCTTGATCCGAGTGCACCAGCACTTTGCCTTTAGGTTTTCTGCGCCACACCGCCATCAGTAACGCATCCAGTACCAGTTCCTTCGTAATGCGACTGTGCATCGACCAGCCAACAACTTTGCGTGAGAACAGATCCAGCACCACCGCAAGATACAACCAGCCTTCGTGGGTTTTTATGTAGGTGATGTCAGTTACCCAACCTTCATCCGGTTGCTCTGGGTTGAACTGGCGGTTCAGTTGGTTCGGTACCACCACGTGTGCCGTTCCACTGCGATGTCGTGGCTTGCGGTAGCCCACTTGTGCCTTAAGCCCGGCCAAGCTCATGAGTCGATACACTCGGTTCTCACCACAGCCTTCGCCGTGTTCACGCAGATCGGTATAGATCTTCCGGTAACCGTAAATGCCACCGCTCTCCAACCAAAACTGCTTGATGAGACCGATCAGTCGCTTATCCGCTTTAGCTCGCTTTGACTCCGGCTGACCACACCAGGCGTAGTAACCGCTCGGGTGCAAGCTCAACAACCTGCACAACAACAGCACCGGCCAGTTCATGCTCTGCGCCTTGATAAAGGCGTACCTCACTCGTGCTGGCTCGCGAAGTACACCGCGGCTTTTTTTAGGATGTCGCGCTCATCAGTGACCCGCTTCAGTTCCTTCTTCAGCCGCTTGATCTCAGCCTCTTCGTCGGCTTTGGCCTGATGTTCCGCCGAGTCAGGCCCGTACTTCTTGATCCAGGCATACAGGCTGTGCGTGGTCATGCCTAATCGGCTGGCTACTGAGGCTACGCTGTAGCCCTGATCAACCACCTGCTTAACCGCTTCTACCTTAAATTCGTCCGTGTATCGCTGCTTGCTCATATTCACCTCTCCTGGTGCCATTTTGTATGGCTGGAAGGTGTCTAGTAAAGTGGGGGCGATTCAAGGTCATCTTTAATACAACAATAAAACGTTACCTAGATGCTCAAAAAGTATTAATGAAAGCAGAAGACACTCGAACAGAAATACCGTGGCTTTAGTTGACCGGGCCGATTCACAGAAAAAGCGTGGGGACTACAACCCAGCAATGCAGCAATACCAAAATGGCGTTAAAAAGCTACATTCAATAGAAAGGCCTATGCCAAGGCACTAAGCAGCGCGGCAAGCATGCTTAGCGCTATAGAAGAATATGACGAGGCCGACAAAGGTATTGAAGAACAATTGAGTATAGTCTTAGCGACGCATGGCCATGCTGCAACTATTCCCGCTGCCTACTCTTTACATATAAAGATGCAGATGGAACAATTAAAACAGGAATACAGTGTACTCAACTACTACACTATTGGATGGGTCGATTTAATCTTGGCGGTGCCTTATATAAAAATTGGGCAATACTAAAAGACAATCCTGCTGCAGGCCCCTAAGCACAAACATATTTTCATAAAGCATCGGCCACCTATTCCCTGAACATGCCATAGAGAAAACGCAGAAATACATTGATACAAGAATTACCTTGGTCGCATTGATTGAATGGCTAACCAGTAACCACACTGCACGCAGCACAGCGGCGCCGGTGCTTTAAGCGTTATGCCTCACAACAAACAAGCATGGAGAAGAAATGTCGCGCACCTTAAAAAACTGGTTTTATTTCTTTGCGGGCGGTGTATTTCTTACCCTCGCTAAAACAAAAAGCATAATTCATGGGTATTCATCGCCCAAACCATTTTCGATTAATGAAACAACTAAATGCATTGAATATGACATAAGCGTTGTTGAAAGCTGGCTATCTCATCTTCAAAAATACCAATCAACGAGCCCTGGTAATAATCTAAAAAACAAACGCGTTCTTGAACTTGGGCCAGGTTCTGATTTGGGAATTGGGCTGTATCTTTTATCAAAAGGTGCGAGTGAATACAATGCAGTTGACGTAAACAACTTAGTGCAATCAGTGCCAAATACGTTCTATGAAGAGTTGTTTGCTTATTTAAAAGTTAATAATCAAGAAATCGATGAATCATTTTTAAGAGGACAGCTAGATAAACTAAGGGATGGTGATAACGATAAATTAAACTATGTGTGCAGAAATGACTTTAATATTGCATCAGCACTTAATGGTCGTAAAGTGGATATAGTATTTAGCCAGGCCGCCTTCGAGCACTTTGACAATATAGAAGACACTATTGGGTCGTTAAGCAAGGTTACGGATAAGGGTGCAATAGCCATTATACTTATTGATCTTCAAACGCACTCTAGGTGGATAAGGGATGTTGATCCTATAAACATATACAGATATCCAGCATGGCTTTATCGGTTATTTAATTTCAGAGGAATCCCGAATAGAGTAAGGCCATATCAATATAAAGAGGCCTTTGAAAAGCATGGGTGGAGTAACGTGACAATTGAATCAGATAGCTTGCTTTCAGATCATAGTTATAACTTTGTAAAGGGACATTTAGACAGCAAATTCAAACCACAGATAAACCAAATGAACTATTTATCTGTGTGGTTATATGCAACAAAGTTGTAGTCGGCACTGGCATAGCCAGTCTTTAAAGATCGTGCGTGTAAAAGCATGGCGCACTTAGACCAAGCTAAACAGCCTTTTTGGCCACTTCATACGGCGTTACATGTCGATATAGAATGAGTACATACTCAGCAATACGTTATTGACTAGCGACCAAGCTATTACTGTAGTTCTAACGCCACAAAGGCAATAACTAAAGCTTAAGTTAATGGTTCATTTCTCATCGCACCTGCAATCGCCTATAACAAGTGCAAAGCATTCACTCTGGCCCTCCGCGTTTGTGAGCATATGCTTTGAGATCGGCCCATTTTTCACTCTCAACGCATTAATGGGTCTGCTACCAGTTGCGCCTATTGCCAGAATGTACAGCACTGCCCATTACCCTGTGTTCAACAGATAACGCGCTTCGCGCTGACTGCCAGCGGGGTCTTTTACCATCGCGCACTGGTCCACACCGCACGGCCCGGAAGTTCGGCTGCCGGTATATTGACGAGCACGTCATCGAGATGCGATTGCTTCCATTCCTTACCCACCCTCGGTTGGGCTGTGGCAGGTTTAGGTTGGCTACGTCGCAAGCCGCAGCATTTATATAGCCCGGCCTAGCGTGGGGTTTTTATTGCGTATGATTTCTGCGTTACACTAACAGAATGTCGCCCCATAACTCGCGCAAGCTGGTCACTCGCTGTACTCGTGAGCAGCGGCTAACGCGAGCTACTGTTGCGGGCGTTCGCCTTCTCTATAGTCATAAATCAAAGGTACTACAGCAATGGAAATGGATGAATCGCTTAACGTATTTGGTGAAAAATTAGAAATTTGTGGAGAAGATCCAATTACCGGGTTCTACCGGGATAGTAAGTGCAATACGTGTAAAGATGATGTTGGTTCTCATACTGTTTGTATCGAAACTTCGAAGGCGTTTTTAGAATACTCAAGGTTCAGAGGGAATGACCTATCGACGCCCAATCCTGAGTTCGGTTTTAAAGGGTTAAAGCCGGGAGATAGTTGGTGTGTATGTGCTGCGCGATGGTTAGAGGCGGCCGAAAGCGATATGGCGCCGAGATTACATCTTAAAAGTACCCATATCAAAGCGTTAGAGATTGTACCAATGGCACTGCTTAAAAAATACGCGACAGATTTAAACTAGCTATAGGTTTGCCCAGACTAGCAAACCTGGACGTGTTCGCCCCTAGGGGGCTGGACGTCGGCTGGGCGGCCGCCCATGTCAAAGGCATTACTTGTCGCTGCAAAGTTGATACTTGGAGTGCCGCTTCTGCAGTTCGTGCTGCTGCGCTTCCAGCCGTTCTACTTTGCGATAGTGCCGCGGCGACACACTTGCCACCGCGGCATCACTCAGACAGTTAGGACGCTCTGCGTGCCAATCTCGCTTAGCCTAATTCGCCTCGATCAGAATGGGAGAGGTACCGTTCGTAACGATGACCTTGGCATTTTCCGATAAGGCCAGGTCGCGAAACGCTTGAATCGACTTCCAGGCAAGCAGGTCATCAGAAAGACTCTCTTTCACGATGTTCTGAGAATCTCGAATACCCTCCGCCTGGATTCGCAGACGTTCTGCCTCTTGCCGTTCGGCAACGAGAATGAAGGTCATCCGCGCAGCGTCTTGCTCCGCAGAGAGCTTGGATTCGACCGACTGCGCCAAACCTTCGGGTAGCCGGATGCTCTTGAGAAGAACCGTCTCTATTATAAATCCGCGGGGCTGGAGTATTTCCGACATCCGTAGAGCGATGGCCCTTTCTATCTCCGCTCTCGATGACGTGTACATATCGCTCGCCAGAAAGCGCGAGGTCACATCCGCGGCGGCGCTCCGGAACGTCGTCAGCACTAGGATTTGCTCATAGTCGAGACCCACCTTAGCAATGACGGCGGGTGCGCTTGCCGGAGCGATTCGGTAGAGAACCGAAATCTCGGAGCGAATATTGAGCCCTTCTGCTGAAGGCAATTCAAGCGCGACTTCAACATTCACCGTTCTCGTTGGAATTCGAATCAAACGCGTTACGCCAGGTGTGAAGAGGACGGCGCCTGGCTCATAAACTCGATTTCCAAGCTTTCCGAGCGTCTGTTTTACCCCGACCTCGCCCGGGGCGACGGTTGCGCAGCCTGTTACAGTCAAGAGCACGGCGCCCAAGAAAGCACAGAGGTGCACTCGCGATTGTTTACGTGTCAGACCCGCCAGTCTAATCTGAGAAGCGTCGTTCGATGCTATTCGGTCCATGATTTGCTCTCCTGTGTGTGGAGTCTTCGTCAGCAGTTTCATGGATTAGTTCAGGGCGTTACTATGCGTATATTCAATCCATAGACCCCTCGTTATTTGTTGACCGTACAGCGCTCATCTCATCCTATACAAACGCCGTAATGTAGCGATTAACCGCCCTTGTCAATTGCGACTATGACATTCATTAGAGGGTTGCGTGATCACTGATAGAGAGTTTAGAGCATGGAGCCGCGGCACACTGCGTACGGTGCTGTGGTGCCTGTTCCGGCTGCATCTGGCTGTTTGGTTTAGCTATGCAGGTTTGCGCTGGATGCGCCGCAAGAAGTAAACCCGAGTGGCAAAAACTTTGTTTCATTGAGCCCCGCTTCATGCAAAGTTTTTATTGGCTGTATTGTCTAAGTCATGCTTGGAGCATGCCGCCCGACAACCGGAGTAATCGGCTCGTTACTGTCGGTCGTGGGGCGCAGCTAACGCTGTGCCCCAGACACCCGGCATTGTGAGGCTTAGCTAAAGCTTCAGTGTTCCAAGGCTATGACGCGCCGAGGCTGATAATGCTTAATCGATGAGCTTGACGGTAATCTCGCCGTTTTCACCCAGCGGCGACACGTATAGGTTTACGCCCATAATGTCGGCATAGGCCATGTAGCGCGGAACGATGTAATTGTTGTGCACCTCTTCTTCCGTAAGGTTTGCAAAGATGCCGACCTTCTGACTGGCTTCCAACACTCGCCTAAATGGTGTCGTGTAAGTGATGCTGGTTGGGCTGTTCCATTGCAGATCATCCACCAGCTGAAAGAAGCACGTCGTTTGCTCAAAGATCGCCATCAGTGCGAAATCTTCGCGCCCGGTGAGTTTTATCGCGCCACCAATTCGTTTCATCATGTATTCAGTGGTCTTGATGTCGTTTTCAACCAACTGCTCATACATACCCGTATCTTTGGCAAACGATACCGCCGTCAAATGAAGCTTCACCAGCGCATCGTTATATTGATGCTGGTATGAAGAGTTGTGATTCGTCGTTTTGACAGCCACCTCTAGATACCGGCCCAGTTCTTCATCGCTCAATTTGGACATATCAATGTTGCCACCAAGCTTCTGAACCAGAGCAACGAAATCGCGACCCAGTTCCGCCTGCTTGCCTTCCAGACCCGTTGTGTGGTCGAGGCGATCCTCCATGAAAGCCTCCATCTTCTTAGGGTCTTTCATGGCCTCTTTCATGGCCTCATTGTGGCCTCCGGCCAATGCGGCCGAACTGACGAGCACAAAAATCACTGACGTAACTGCTGAACCAAGCAATAGCTTCTTCACTATATGTCTCTCCGTTGCCGTTCTAGCCGATACAATAGAGGCTAGAACGATTATTAAATTGATTTACATTCGATTGACAGACACCACGATGGTGGGTTTCGCTTCAAGCTGCAAAGTTTTTGTGGTTATCAGACTGCTGGACGGTCGTAGCCCTGGCCATACTCGCAGCCTTCGGCGTCACCTTTATGCCCCATAACCATTGCCATCAGTACACTCTCTTCGTTCGTGAGAGTGGCTATCGCAGCCTCCCCTGCTGGGGGTATTAACAGTATAGGAGTTACCGTGAAGTACTTTGCATACGGTTCGAATATGTCAATTTCTCGTCTCCGGGCACGAGTACCAAGTGCCGTGACTCTTGGATGTCATACCCTCAAAGAACACGATCTTCGGTTCCATATGTCGGGCCAAGATGGTTCAGCAAAATGCAATGCATTTTATACCGGTGAGCGCGACGATATTATTTTTGGCGGCCTGTTCGAAATCAGTCCTAATGAAAAGTCTGTGCTCGATAAAGCTGAGGGACTCGGGCATGGATATGCAGAGAAAAAAGTCACTGTTGTTGCTTCCGATGGTTCCTCACTTGAAGCAATGACCTATATCGCTATCAAAATTAGTGAATACCTTAAGCCCTACTCCTGGTATGTAAATCATGTTCTTTTAGGGGCTGGCGAGACAAAGCTACCTCATGACTATATCCAAAAAAGGATCAGCGTAATTGAATCTATACAAGATATTGACAAAGAAAGGGATACGAGAGAGCGTGCAGTCCACAGTTAACAAGTGCACGCAATACGCCCTCACCGTCAAAACCACTTCACAGTTTCGCCCGCTTTGCTGCCGGCGTTAATAGCTCGGCAAAGAGGCGGTAACAGATTAAAATTCAAAAAAGATAATAACGTTTTATACTCATAGTGCCATCAGCTTTGCTGTTGGTATCTACCCTTCCACTAAACCGTTAACACTTGAAAAAACATGGATATTATTAGCTTATTAATATTTTTAGCCGCTGGTGCCATGGTTGGATGGCTTGCTGGCAACATCGTGAAGGGAAGAGGATTTGGCGTCATAGGAAATATTATCGTAGGCATTGTTGGTGCCGTATTTGGTGGCTTTGTGTTTGGCTTGCTCGGCATAACAACAGGCGGGTTTCTAGGCGCTATTATTATGGCCACTATTGGCGCTGTTATTTTGTTGTATCTAATTGGTGTTATTAAGAAGGCCTAGTGCACTAGCACCTATCAAGTAACCTAACCCGACAAACATTTCTGTGGGCAGATTTACCTAACAGAGATACTTGCAGACTATTTTTAGGGATTAGGTCGGCCGAAGATATGCAGGCTTGGTGACCTTGCTGTCGATATTTTTTAGGCGCATCGCGGTAACCCCTGCAGCTGCAACTCCGACGGCAGGCCCTCGTATAGCGGCATATTTTGCCGAAGCAGCTCGAGGAGTTCCGCATCAAGGCTTGTGCCTGCGAGCTGTCGGAAACGCATTGCGCGCGTGCGGCGGCGAAACAGATAACCAGTAAGCACAGCGAACGCGATGCCGGCGATGATGATTAGGGGGTCATCTTAAGTAACATTCCTGTGACGCAAGCGAGCCGCATAGCCACAAACTATGTTGCATAGAACCTGCTCTGCCCTACTGTTTAGCTCTGGGGTGTTTAGCTCCGGGGTTTTTAACTCCGGGGTTTTTAACTGTACGATGTTTAACACCGGATTTTTGTGCCACGAATATCTTGTGGCGGCTGCCCTTACCTGGCCGGGCCCTTACCGTGCGCACCTGAACATTAAACCCGGTTTTTTTCAGCCGGTTCTCGAATGCATGGTCTGCCCTAGCCGACCAGATTGTCACTATGCCCTCGAGCCGGAGTTTTTCGTAGATGCATTGTAAACCCGCCACGGAATACAGCCATTCATTATCAGAATGAGTCATTGGCTCGGGGCCATTATCAATATCAAGCAGAATTGCATCGTATTTATCGGCTGGCTGCTTTATTAGATCTGCCACGTCGCCCAGATACACCAGAGTGCGGCCATCTTCTATAGGTCTTCCCGCACATTGCCCCAAAACACCTCGGTTCCATTCCACAACGGCAGGAACCAACTCTGCCACGATCACCTCGGCCGACATGTCGACGGTTTTGAGCACGGCGGCTAAGGTGAAGCCCATGCCAAAACCCCCAACCAGTATCCGAGCATTTTTGACCCCGCTTAGACGGGCACAAGCGAATGCCGCCAGCGCATCTTCGGAATGATGCCTGCGGCTATTCATCAGATCACCAGGCACACCGGAAAGACGAATAGCAAAATCGTCATTGCACTGCGATAAGGTAAGTTCAGTATCGCTGGCCGGAACAGTGGTGCTCTCTATCGTTATCCAGCTATCCATGGGACTCGCAAAAGTGGCTCAATGTTGATGTCGTGAACGATATCACGGATCAGCATAAACGCCGTGCGTCTAGCATTGCCCTTCCTCAGCGAGACGCCGGGGGCGTATCAACCACTATCTCATGCCAGCCCATGAAACAGGCATGACTGGTGCCTCAATTTGCTAGAAGTTAGTTACCGCTGTGCGCTTCTGATATATTGCTTCAAATTTTGAGGCGCCTTGCCTCGCTGGTCGTGCTTCACGGAGTTTTACTTTATGCATAGATTGGTCAGAAAACCTATCCAGGTGATTGTTTTCCCTGCTCTGCTGGTTTGGTCGGCCAGCGTGACTGCGCTGCCGGAAGTTCCCGATGAAAAGGGAATGAGCGGCTTCATCAGTTTTGGTGGCGGTATTCTAAATCTTGAGAGCAACACGATCTCGGGTAATCGAATCACCGATCTAGACAATGATCCGCTGAATTCTGGCGGACTGGCCAGTGTGCCATCCAGTCGAACGGCGCCCATACCTATCGTGGTCCATGAATTTACCTGGAACTTTGGCGGCCGTAATGAGCTGTTTGTGGGTGAGTCGATTGAAGACGCCGTGACCCTCGATTCAGGCACTCAACTTGGTTGGCGCAAAAGCACCGAGAATCTAGGCACGTTCCAAGTCGGTCTATTGGTCAATAGGCTGGTTCCGACAGAGGTCTACGAAGATGCTTTTTTAACGGGCAGCAAGCGCAGCAAGACTAATGACACACGCTACGGTTTGCGCTTTCAATGGGACAAAATTTTCGATACGGCTTTTGAATGGCAGCTAACGGCGCGCACGGTTGATATCGAAAATGATACCAACGGACAAAGTCTGGTCATCGGTGATGCCAACAACCCGATCAGTTTGCCGACCGGCGTAAACCTTATTACGGCTAATCAACTCGCATTGCTGCAACGGGATGCGGAAGAGATTTCCACTCGCCTGTCGTATCTGATCAAAGCGGGAAAGAATCACAGCATTCGGCCGCTGATCGGCTATAAGTCTCACGATGCAGATGGTGATGCCGAGTCTTTCAACTCGATTCGTGCCCAGGTCACGTACGCCTATCAAACCAGGCAAGTATTGTTTGTTACCAATATTCTTTGGGCTGATCATCAGTTTGACGCTCGTAATCCGATCTACAACGAGCGCCGTGATTCTAAGAACATGGCCATCGAATCCTCTCTTTTAGTGCCCCTGGACATCGGCAACGGCAACTGGGGATGGTTTGCCAACGTGCTTTGGGGTCGGGAAGATTCGGATATCACTTTCTACGATCAGGAGGCATTTCGAGTGGTTACAGGGCTGCAGTATCGCTTTGTACTCGAGTAATAAATCAGCTAGAACTAGGTGGGGGGCGTGGGGTGAGTTCATTAATCTACGCCGCATCCGTGGAATAGCAATTTAAACCGCAGCCACACTATTGAGCATAATCCTGCCGCTTTGCTTGTCTCTGCGGGGCTTGCTAGCAGCAGGATTGTTGTTATCACTAATGGTTCTTTTCTGTGGCCTTTTCTGGCTATCAATACGGGGGTTGTACAACCACCGCCCTGCTGCTTTTGAACCAAGCCCCAAG
>Ga0209284_10007075_pt1 | contig 10352 bp, 8 predicted proteins | sample FRY03_FD_187211 | JGI IMG/M metagenome (GOLD analysis project Ga0209284, IMG submission 187211) | Freshwater microbial communities from Lake Fryxell liftoff mats and glacier meltwater in Antarctica - FRY-03 (SPAdes) (version 2) | ecosystem: Environmental > Aquatic > Freshwater > Ice > Glacier... | reverse complement strand
ATGCCTAAAAAAATTCCGCGCCCTGGATTCAGCATGGGCGAAGACCTCAAGATTGTGCCAACCCTGAAACACTACTGAAAACCAATCTGAATCTACCCACAGATTTTGCGGAAGAGCCAAACGAATTGCCCAAGTTTCTATCACGCCGCGTCGCGGTGCTTTTCGAAAACGCTGTGTTTAAAGATGTCTGCATCAGCAACGTTTTGGTTGCTGATGCTGATTGAATTCTTGAAGCGATGTGCTTCGTGCCGCGCGATCCCTAGGGAATGATTAGGCACCACCAACGACGGTGAACTGCGTCGCTGCGCCGTTGGGTTTGGTGAATTCAGCAACGATGGACTTTGCGTTTTCCGGTGACTCGATAATCAAGTAGACCGCATGTCGTCCTTGCGCCATCTCGACCATTTGCTGCCCATTGCTCGCGATCGATTTGCCGTCGATGACCAATTGCACATCTGTTTCGCTGGTTGCTTTCAAACCGACGGGTCCTGGCACGACGACATCGATTTCGCCGCGCAGGATGAGGGGCTTGTTTTTCAGCGGAAGCAATTCAGCCGGAACGGAACCGTTGACCGAAGCATAGATCACCTTCCAATCGCCCGGTGCAATATTTGCCAGTTCACCTTCGAGTTTTCCCTCGGGCAGGGAGGCGAGCGTTTTAGAAACCTTAGTGTCCGCGACCACCTGATAACGCTGAATCGTAGGATGATTGTTGACAACATAATCCCCTGGTTTTCCAAGAGCTGCGGTAAATGCAACGAGGTCAATCAGTTCATCTTGAGTCATCAATTGGTGGAGGCCTTCGGGCATCAAAGACTTGCCTTCGGATTCGGCTTCGATGTCATCTTGGGCGATGATAATCTCCTTGCCTTTTTCATCGCGCAAGACGAGGCGAGTGTCATCACGATCCACCTTCACGCCACGAACGACAACACCATCACTAGTCAATACGTTTAACGTCAAGTAAGCCTCTTTGATCTGCTTGCTCGGCTCCAGAATGCTGTCCAGCAGATACTCCGTCGGACTCGTCACTCCCACGCCACTAAGGTCGGGACCGACGTTTCCACCGGCACCGGACAAGGCATGACACTGGGCGCAATTCAAATCCTGTCTTCGATAAACAAGTTCACCTCGCTTCGCATCGCCGCGGGTTTCGATTTGCTTGATCAAGTCCGCTCGCTGCTCGGCCGTTAACGGTTTGACCGGTCCGCCGATCCCCGCCGCCATGCTCAAAAGATCAACGATCTTCCCGCTGCTGGTTCCACTCGTGTAAACGGCGCGAAGGATCAACTTTGCGGTGTCGGGAGCAAGCGACTGCGATTTAAGTTGCTTGGTCAATAAGTTCACGCCATTGTCACCAGCGAGAACGGACTGCACCGCAACAGCCAATAATTCTTGCTGTTCGGACGAAATGCCTTTGGATAAAGCATAGCCGATTGCATTGACGGCGAGACCGTTGTTGCTTGCGGCGACAACTTTCGCAAAATGCAGTTTAAGTGCAGCCGAAGTTTCATTGCGTCCCAGTTCACCGCGAGTATCCGAAGCTCTTGGCGTCTTCAATCCGAGCATCGTCACGAGGGCGGCGTCGATTGTTTCGCCGGGTGTCTTGTCACCGAATATCGCTTCGCGTAGGGGCTCCGTCATCTCTTCGACTTCCCATTGGCCCGCCATTTCGGCAAGCGCAGTGGCCAACGTCACGTTGCCATCAGCGAGCGCCGTGAGGAACTGCTTTGATGCGATGTTCGTGTCGATGGCTGGCATCAGCTTCTTTGCTTTCGCTGCTACCATCACTTCTCGCAGCGCCGAAGCTTTGTGATCGGCGGAATACTTACCGCCAAGGATCGCGTTGGTGACCAAGGCCAGTTGCGACACGTTCGCTTCTTTCACCGCGACCTGGGTGATCGTGACCAACTGATCGCTCGCAATCTCCCCGGCGGCCAACTTTTTGATAAGACCTTCATCGGCACCCGAGCGTGCGCCACCGCGTCTATCGAGCGTCGCGTTGGTTTCGGTGATGGTGTAGTTGAGGTAGTAATCGAGCGGCTGAGTCAATGCGTTGGAAACGATCTCGCGTCCCTCTTCAGCGTCCACGAAGAAGCTTGCCGCGCGAACGGATTCGAGTCTCACGCGAGGCGATTCATCAACAGCAAGCGAAGTCAGCATCGCGGTGCTGCCGAGAACTCTCTCTCGCCAATAACAGAGGACTCGCGTCGCCGCGGCACGCGCACGATGGTCTTGGCTCCCAAGCACCGCCGTGAGTAACTCAGGCCTGACTTGATCGATTTGCTGCATGACCCATAAGGCTTCAAGCCGGTTATGTTCGGTTTGAAAATCGTCGCCCTGCTGTTTGCCAAGCCACGCATCAATCTCCGTCACCACATCAGCGACGGGGTGAAGACGCAGTTGTCGACGAGCGAGATCACGCACCATCGAATCAGGTCGTTCCAGGAGTTTTACTAACTCCGCCGGAGATGCATTCTCAATCTCGGGGACTTCAAGCAACGGTTTGTTCTTGTTTCGAATTCGCCAAATGCGACCGTGATGCTTGTCACGCTTGGGGTCACGCAAGTTGTGTTGCATATGACCGATCAGCGGATTGAACCAATCGATGATGTAAAGCGAACCGTCGGGGCCAAACTTTTGGTCGATGGGCCGGAAATTGGTATCGCGACTAGATAGAAGAGGATCGACGGGGTCTGCCTTGAAACCGCTTCCATCGTCGCTGACCTTGTACTGCAGCGTTCCGAGAAAACCGATCGTGTTATTGAGCAGATAGTTGCCTTGAGCTTCGTCTGGAAAATGGGGATTGTTTACGATGAGACAACCGGCGGTTGGTCGCCACTGCTTCTTCAGAAACGGCTGCATCTGTCGATGCTTTTGTGGATAGATCACATCGCCGCTGAATGCAGCGGCAAAGTAGTTCGCCCCGCCTGATGCATCGGCGACGAAGTTTTGTCCCCAGTCATCAAAGCAATGTCCCCAAGGGTTCGCGAACGAATAGGACACAAAAATGCTAAACCGTTCGGTCTTCGGTTCATAGCGAAACACCGCCGCGTCTTTAACTCGCTGCGGGCCATAGGGCGTCTCGACCTGCGTATGGTGGAACGTGCCTTCCTGCATATACAGCGCTCCATCGGGACCGAACGCGAACGCGCTGATGGAGTGGTGAGAATCCGCGGAGTCGAATCCGTGCAAGACTTGCTCGCGAACGTCGGCGACACCATCGCCGTTGGTATCCCTGAGAAACATAAGATTCGGTTGCTGTGAGACATAAGCACCGCCATCGGCCAGAGCGATTCCGATGGGCAGATGAAGTCCATCGGCAAAGACGGTTTGCTTATCAGCTTTCCCATCTTTATTGATGTCTTCAAAAATCAAGATCTTGTCATTGACCGGAGTTCCCGGCAGATATTGGGGGTAACTTGGTGTCGTTGTGACCCAAAGTCGTCCCCGCGCATCGATATCCAATGCAACGGGGTTCATCAGTTCAGGAAAGTCAACTTCGGAAGCGACTAAATCAATCTCGTATCCGTCTTGCACATCGAAAAGTGCTTTGCTTTCTTCGGGAGAGTAATAAATAGGCGCCGTGGCGACGTTTGATTCGATCGGGGTCAGCGTTCCTGTGGAAGAATCATCGATTGTTGACGAAACCGTTTCGCCCATAGCAATTTTCCAAATTCGTTCGTCGCGGACTTCGATCATCTTGCGAAGTTTGGCAAACTCTTCGGGGAAGTTCATCACTCCATAAGGATTCTTGCGACCACCAAAAACGTAGTAGCCATTTACCGTTCGATGGTCATAGAAGAACTGCTTATCTTTCTCGATGACTGCGGAACGGAGCAAGTCCATGTCCGCCGATATTTGACCAGGGCGAGGTCCGAATAACGCCCGATCAATCGCCGCCGCCAAGAGATCATTCCCACGTTCATTCAAATGGATGCCATTGATCGTCAGAGGCGTTTGCTCGGCAGCCATCGCCTCCCGCATCGGTCCGAACAGGTCGACGAAGCGGACACCGGATGCTTCGCATTTTTCTTTCATCACTCCGCTATAAAGTACGACATTTTTATTGGTGGATTCACCGTCAGGAAGTTCAGGGCGATTTAGGTTCTCGTGAGGGATGGGCGAAAAAACAACGAGCTTTCCATCGCCGATTTCTTTACGAGTGTTCTCCAGGAATGTCTCGAAGCGTTTGCCGAATACCGCTAATTGCTCAGGGCCGCCGAACGATTCGTTCAGACCGAACATCGCCAATACAATGTTCGCCTTGTGATCCGTTAGGTTATGCCCGTGATCGCTAAAGTTTGCACTTCGAGGACGCAGGTCGATCTCGTCCGCCGACCATCCGAGGTTTCGTACCACAAGTTTCTTGTCGGGAAATCGACTTTGCAGAAGCGTTTCGAAGCTACCGCCATGTTGCATCCGCTCGGCGAGCGTGTTACCGATAATGACAAACTTGTCTTCCGACTGAACCGACAAAGGTTCTGCTGCGCCGAGTGATATCGTGCCAACACAGCAAAGCGTTAGGACTGCGTTGAGAAGCAAAGATTTCATCGTCGTTGACATAAAAGGTCAGCTGAAAGAAAGAAACAGCGGTTAGCCAGAATTGGTAGAGGTACCGAAGGCGTGTAAGAAGTCTAACCGCCTACGAATCGTTTAAACATCGTTGCCGATTGACGGCAGCGTGGAAGGGGACAATGAGGCGACGGATGGGATGTACGAAGCATCCCTGATAGCGAAGCCGTCGCGCACTGCTGGTCACTCGAACGACGCTGGTTTCATTTCGAAACGCGTTTGCCCGAGCAACCCAAAAAAAAGATTGCAATTCCGTCGGAGACCAACTTCCCTAGAAGTTTGAATCACGATCGACTGGTTCCATCACCTTCGTGTTGCGTTCGACGGCGACCACCGTCGTTCGTTGTCGCATGCCATCTCGACTTTGTGCTACGACTGGGAAGACTTGGCGTTTGTCTGGCAACGCCAATCTAATCGTGAAGCTGCCATCAGGCCGAAGCTTGACGGGTTCGCCCCCGAGCGTCACTGTCGCACCGGGAATGGTCGACCCGTAGATGATCAGCTCCGCGTCGACTTCGAACGGCAACGCACGATGCCGATCCAACGCCGCATCGGTATCGCTGCTCGCGTTGCAACCGTCACCTCGGTTGGGCATCGATCGCCTCAGTCTGTCTTCAAACACATCCTTTAGGTCATCGGCGCCGTTAGAGTCCAAGCCGCCGCTGAGTGAATAGATGCGTTCGTAATCTTCGGCGATATCTCGCCAATGTTCGTCGATCCGGTTTGCGCCCCCGGGTCGAGGCGTCTCGACGACGTTACTGCGACAAATCGGGAAGAAACGTTCGCTCTCGGAGATGTATCCGATGACGACTCGGAAACGGCTAGGCGGCTCTTCGACATCGATATACCAACTCGTCACGCCACCGTGGATCGGGATATCTCGAACGACTTGTTCGGCTCGATTGGCGCTCGCGTCCGCGACGGCGACCAGTCTCAAGACGGGCATCGCTCCATGCCATTTTTCCGCCATTGCGACGCGAACACGGTCGACTGCGGCACGTGTAATTTCCCAGTCCGCTTGTAGCCAAAAACAATCGCGAACGATGAGGACAATTCGATCTTTGTGAGTTGAATTGCCGTTGCCTCCGCTCAGGCTTTTGATGGCGGCGCCACCCACCAAAATGTCGGATGAAATGTCTTTGTTTTGCAACGCACGATGACTTCTCTGTGCCATCTCTCGACGAATTCTCGCGGACTTGGCCGAAATTGGCGCCGGCGGTGGAGTCGGGGCCGCAATCTTCTTGGCGGCTGAGGGGGCAGGTTTACGACTCTTGGGCGAAGCTGCCAATGGTGTTTTGAGGGATCCCTCGGGGCCCTTTGTGGAGCTACTTGTCGGAACCGATGTCAACGTTCGAACCGATCGGCTCGTTGGCGTTTGACGACCCGTTGCCGCTATCGACTTAGCTTTGGACGCCGGCGTTGGTTTTGCGGCCGAAGACGCTTTTCCGGAGGAAGACGACTCTAACGGTGATTTCTTGGTCGCCAACGGATGCCCCGGGGACTTGGCTGATTTTGGAGCCGCCGGTTTTGTCTCAGAGCTCACTGACTTGGCGGTCGCAGTCGATTTCGATGACATCGCCGCTTTGGAATCCGCCGCAATTGCTTTACCTAATGGTTTCTCAGGCGATTTAGATTTCGTGGACAGCGTTGTTTTGGCGGAATCGGCCTTCATCGACTTTGCTTTCGCAAGAGCTTCATCTGTAGAAATCTTCTCGACTTTTTTCGATTGTGCAGCGACCTTAGCTTTTGGCAACGTCGTCACTTTCTTACCGACTTTTGACGACTTGCCCGCCGTCAGGGCTTCTACGGGCTGGGGCCTGGCAGATGACTTCTTCTGCTTATTTCGGATTGCGGTCGCTGAGTTGTCTTTTTTCATTGCTCGTCAGTCCAATTTGCCAGATACATTCGTTGTTTCAGCTTAATTCCATAATTGCGGAATCGGCGAACCTCCAAAGAAGTATTACTACTCGCCCGCTGATTTCCCGTGCCAAGGCACATATCGCCTTTGACGTGCTAAGCGTCGCTCCGTCCCATTCGCCATGTTCGTCGAACCTAATCCTAGTCAATGGCAGCATTTCTTCGCCCACAAATTTCCAAGACTCCAAATTCGAGGCCTGCAAACATCAATGGAGCTATCACCACCGGTATTATTATGCCTAGGGAACGTGTGAACTTCTAGTCCTGCGGTGAAGAGGGTTGCATTAAGGGAATCTGACATGCCTGTATCTCATTTAAAAGGTGCTTAATGGGGTGTCTATTTCCTTTGCTCCACAGGTGGTTTAACGTGGCCCAGCAGGCAGGGTTTGTTTGGCATGTCATCATTTTGACACAGTTGTGAAGGGGCGACGTATCGCTTTGGCTGATCTTTTTGATCGCAGCGTGCGGCGATCCGTCACATCCCCTAGATTTCGATTACAAGGCGATCACACTCCGTCCCTGATTGACGAGCAGGAAGCTGTTTTTCTCTAGTAAAGACCTTCAGAGCCATTGGGTTCGTCTGGATTTTCGAATTGAGATGACTTTTTGAGTTTTTGATCACTGGACATTGTGTGAGCCCTCCGCCTGAGCCTTCGAAGCCAGTTGAAACGGTGTCCGACGGAGCACCGTGGGGCAGATTTGTTGGTGCGGGGCTTGAGTTAGCCGGATTTACCCTTTGTTTCGCTGGTCTCGGCTTTGGCATCGACAAATGGTTAGGAAATGAACGCCTGGTGGGGACCGCTTTGGTTACCTTGGTCGGTTTTTCGTTAGCGATGGCTAGGTTCGTCGTTTTGGCGTCTGCCGCGAGCGAGAAGCCTGCGAAGCGTCGCGGTGAGTAGTCGTTATTGATACAGTTTATCATTGGGTTTTGCAGGCCGCGGTATTGGTTCGCGTGGCTCATGAAAACGAGAACTATTGAGTCAGATTTTTCCGTGAATTTGGTCCAGTCGTCTTTGCGTCCCTTCCGGCTTACATTCTGGCTGATGGGGATGGTTTGTATCGGGATGGTTTGTTTGCACATGCTGATTCGGGCTGTGAGTGGGATTGTTTTGGTGAATGAGGCGGTTGGCTTGGAGTCAACGCCAGACAGCTTTGTGTTTGCAGTGATCGGTTTAATGTTTTTTGGGCTCACCGCGTTAACGCATTGGTGGTTAGTTCGCGGTTCGTCGCATACGCCGGTGACACAGGGAGCGTTTGGCCGTGAGCGAGGTCCGGTTGGCATGGTATTCGTTTCGATGGTGATCCGATTTGCGGGAACTTTCGCAATTCTTGGATCGCTGATGGTTTTGAAGGTGGTAGGCCGTCACGAAGCGGCTTTTAATGTTTTGTTTTGGTACGTCACATTGACGACGATGGAAATTGGCGGCATTGTTTGGGCATCTCGTCCGACGCGATTCGACGGGACCGGAGCGATTGCTTCTCGTCCTGACGAGTCTTAGATTTTTTGATGTTTCGGTTATCGGCAAGATTTGTTTCGGCGAATAAAGGCGTTTAGGAAGCGATGCTCCCACCTATTAAAGCATTCTGGGCCGCGGCACAGCCCGAACCAAGCCTTACAGAGCTTGCAGTTCAGCACGTATTGCCACATGCCTTGCACGCTGATCCCATTTTCAGGGTTCAGGTGACTTCGTCGGGTACCGATATCCCAGCACTGAATATCTATAATGGAATTTATGCGTTTTACATCACCAATCATTTAATGATGACCGCCGTAGTCGGCGTGCTTTTGCTGCTCACGTTTTGGTTTGTGGCGAGGCGGATTCGCGTCAGGGGCGAAGGTTTAGAGGCCTATCAAACGAAGGGGCGGTTTGCTCAGTTGTTTGAAACGATGTGTTCGTTCATTCGCGATGAGGTCACGCGGCCGAATCTTGGCGATCTTACCGACAAGTACATTCCTTACATTTGGACGATTTTCTTCTTCATTCTGTTTTCAAACGTGCTGGGATTAATTCCGATTGGCTATATCCTGCAGGCTATTACGTATGACGTTCAGTTCTCGCATTGGGGCGGGACGGCAACGGGGAATCTTGCCCTAAATGGTATTTTGGCGATCGGTAGTTTTGTAGCAATCTTGTTTGTTGGGATTCGCGAAGTGGGGGCGAAGAATTTCTTTGCGCACTTCAATCCCATCGGCTGGGACAATCCCAAGATGCTTGTTATCGGCCTTCCTCTCTATGCTTTGGAGTGGATGGGGTTGTTTATTAAGTGCATCGTCTTGGCAATGCGACTTTTCGGGACCATGATGGCTGGTCACTTAGTGATTGCCGCGTTTGTTCTGTTGATTTTTTCGGCGGCAAAATTTTCGATGTCCTTGGGCTATGGTGTGGAAATCGCCGTGGTCTTAGGCGGTATTGTCCTGACTCTGTTGGAGCTGTTTATCTGCTTTCTGCAGGCGTTTATATTTACCTTCCTTACGGTACTGTTTATTTCCACTGCGGTCGCGCATCATGGCGATCATCATGATTCACATAAAGAAGATCCTTTCGGCGACGAAGGGCAGATGGATTTGGATAAGTTAATTGACCCAAAACGACTTGGGCCACTTGTACATTGATCGGCAATGGGGCGGTCCGTCATCGCCATGTTGTTTGAACGGTTTTTGTTAGATTTGGTTTTGAAACGAAACACCCACTAATGTTCTCTCTGGAGCGACGCGAAGATGTTTGAGTTTGCATTGTTGTTGGCACAGGCTGCCCCGGATTCGGTTGAGGTCGCAGTCGAAAGCGCCAAATTATTTAACAAGCTGGGTGCCGGCTTGGGCATGGGCTTGGTGATCCTCGGAGCGGGTCTCGGTATTGGTCGAATTGGCGGATCCGCGGTCGAAGCGATCGCTCGCCAGCCAGAAGCCAGTGGCACCATCGGGACACAGATGCTGATCGCAGCCGCACTGATCGAAGGTGTGACGGTCATTGCGTTAATTCTCATTCTGATCAGCTAATTTAGTCGATTTTAAGTCCCGTCGAGGTGGATCGCTATGACTGGTTTTTGGCAACGTGCCGCTTTCGTTTTGACGATTTTTTTGTTCTCCGTTCTGTCCGGTCATCGGGTACAGGCGGTGGATGAAGCTGCTGAGTCTGCGGCAGCGGTGGCTGATTCTGCTTTGGTGGATCAATCGCATGGCGAGGAAGCTCATGGCGATGCTGGGCACGGGCATCAGGACCCTGCGGGTACTCCTCCTCTATTGCAGTTCGACGCCGGTTCGGCCATAGCGAATATCGCGATTTTTATTGGCGTGCTTGCGATTCTTTCCAAGCTAGTTTGGCCAGTGATTTTAGAAGGCTTGAAGGCGCGTGAGTCGAAGATTCGGTCGGATTTGGAAGCGGCTGATCTCGCGAATAGGGAAGCGATAGCTTTGTTGGATGGATACCAGTCCAAGTTGGACGAAGCTGCGGCACAGGTTCAGACGATGCTTACCGAAGCTCGCAAAGTGGGTGAGGCAAGCGGCCAGCGAATTGTTGAAGAGGCGAAAGCAGAGGCCGAGCGGCAACGCGTTCGGGCGATCTCGGATATTGAGACCGCGAAGAAGGTTGCGATTGCGGATCTTGCTGGGCAGACCGCGGACTTGGCCATGCAGGTGGCTCGGAAAGTAGTCGGCCGGGAGCTTTCGGCGAACGATCATGGTGATTTGATTCGTCAGTCCTTGGATCGCTTACCAAGCAAAAATTGAGACAATTGAGTCAATTTCTATGAGTGAAATGGTCAAATACGAAACCGTTCTCGATCCAGGTGCGGAGCAAGTCGGTAGGACGTACGCCAGGGCACTGATGGGCGCCGCCAAATCTGCCGGTGTCGTTGATGAT
>Ga0209284_10007072_pt1 | contig 10354 bp, 13 predicted proteins | sample FRY03_FD_187211 | JGI IMG/M metagenome (GOLD analysis project Ga0209284, IMG submission 187211) | Freshwater microbial communities from Lake Fryxell liftoff mats and glacier meltwater in Antarctica - FRY-03 (SPAdes) (version 2) | ecosystem: Environmental > Aquatic > Freshwater > Ice > Glacier... | reverse complement strand
TACTGTTGAAGGAAAGGTATTAGTTGCACTAGTTAAATTCTTATTAGTTAAAGTTTGAGATCCTATCAAAGTAGCTACTGTTGAATCTATCGCTACTGATACAATATCTGTATTAACTCCAGCCGTAGCAATACCTGTACCACCTTGTACCCTAAAAATGTTGCCTGGAGCAATTAATTGATCTGAACCACTATCACCAGCAACGGTAAAAGCACCGCCAGTTCCAGGTTCAAATTTATTTGTTCCAGCATTATAGACCAGTGTTTGCCCACTAGTTGCACCTGCAATATCAAACTGTATTGTAGTACCATCACCGATGGCATTATAAATTTCTGTAAAATTTGAATTTGCTATTTGACCACCAGCACGTATGGTACTACCCGTACCGTCATTTGCCGTTGAGCCTACATTAATAGTCTGTTTTGTCATCTGTTTTCTTTTTTATTGATATCACATCATTAGATTCAGGAGGACACGTAAAAATTAAAGAATTATCTTCAATAATATAGTCTTCCTTAACCTTCAATATTTTATCGTTTACTGTTACTATAATATCTTCTGTACTATTTATAATCATTTTTAAGCGGCGTCAAAAGTAATTCCAGTTTCATCAAATGTATCCAGAGTTTCATCAAAACTATCACTAGATATTTGCCACACCTCGGTTGGTATCGCAAAACTTGTTTTAACTTTATAATTGAAATCTGATAGATTATTCAATTCCCCGTCAATAGAGCTATTTAATGTTCCTTCCAATCTCAAATTCTGTAAATCTTGTATTTGTATTTGGTGTGCATATGCGTCACCTAATATCAATTTATTAACACTAAAGAGGGTAGGACCAGCAACCGCTCTACCATATTTTGTTGTATTACCTCTTATGTCAATTAACTCTTTTATAATACCACCAGCGTTTCGTAAAGTAATATGTTGATTTAAAGTTACATCTCTAGTATTTGGAGTGAAGAAATCTGTCGTACTATCATCAAATAAAGGATCTCTTCCTAATTTAGGAGTTGCATTTAGCGATGTACCATCTGTTGTCGTACCTAATCGTCTACCAAAGATAGTAGAGAATAATGTGTTAAGTACACTAGAAATTGGTGTGTCAATTTCTCCAGAATTAATTCCTGTAATATTTCTAAGTTGAACATTAACTTGTGACTGAATATTAACTTGGCCAGTAAAATAAAAACCAGCACTGTGCATTGTTTGTTTGAAAGAATCTCTCCAATCATTAATAGAACGACCAACTTTAATAATGTAAGAAAAATCCTGATACAATAAACTGTCTTGTACTTTCATTGTAGCTTCAGAAGCGTGACCATCCTGATTAATGTAATTCCCGGCAGTATCTAAAACGGGTATAACATTAGTTGTTGCTGTTGCTTGGTCAACTTTTTTGATAGTTGCATAACTGGAAGAGGACGAACCTGTAATAATAGTGTCTTCAGCAAAAATACCTGAAGCGTTTGTAAGTGTTAGAATATTTGTAGTATTATCTACAGAAGAAAATGTTGCTGTTATTTGTGTAGAGTCTGAATTTAATCCTGTTACCGTTTCTCCTGATTGAAAGTTTCCACTTTGATCTATGACTAACACTCTTGTTGGAAGAGATAAACTTGGAGGAGAAGGAGATTCTTCATAACCTTTTCCTGCCTCAATAAGTTTTAATGATAAAACTCTTCCTATTCCTGAGCCGTATGCTTTAACTACAGCACCTGAGCCATTTGAATCATCAACTGTTACTGTAGGTAAAGATAGGTAATTTGAACCTTTATTAACTATTCTGATATCGGTTATATCTCCGTTACCTGTAGCAGATTCTTGTACAATTACATTTCCTGTATAAGGATCTCCTCTTGTAGTTTCATCTTCTAAAACAATTCTATTTCCTAAATCGTCTTCATTAGAAAACCCTCCATTAACAATCCTAACTTTTGCTGAAGCGGAACCTCCGCCTGTATTTGTATTGGTGAATATAATAGCATCTCCAATTTCATAACTTGTTCCAGCGTCATCTATAATTATTTCTGTAATACCTCCACGACCAACATCACCAACTTGAATTAATGCACCTTGGCCTCCAGAAGTTATACTAACATTATCGCCTATAGAATATAATGATCCATCATTAGTTACAGTAGGGGTATTAGGAATACCTGTTATAATTGCTTTAATAAAAACATCATCCGTATCACTGGCTGTGGATCTAATTTCTTCTCCAATAGTAAAAGTTCCGAAAAGAGTATCTTCGTTTAAAATAAATTCTGATACTTCACTATCGCCGATTTGAAATTTAAAAACGTTTTCAATAATAGCTGTTGCATTTGAAGACAGTCCTGTAATTGTTCTGCCAATTAAATCGGATGTTTCTCCCGTAGTAGCAATAGCCCTTAAAATTTTTGATGTATTCCATTTACCATCGGATACTCTTAAAAGATTTTCTCTAGGATAAGTTGTTTGAGATTCTTCGCCAAACAATAATCTAAAAAATATTTGATGACCTTGATTTGTACCTTTAGTACGATATAATGATTTAACATTTTTAATTAATGATCTTTTATTTAATCCACTTACTAGAGTATTTGGTATTGTATTTAATATTTCATTTCTAAAATTGGACAAGAAGTTTGATATAACTTTATCAGGATCTCTAAAATTTAATAATTCTTGTATAGTCTGTACCGGATTCGGTTTATAATTATCTACAATAGCACTAGCTGTAGAACTAGAACCTAAAATTGTTTCTCCTATTATAAATTTATCTTGTGCTGATATGAATAATCTGCCGTTATCTAAGTCTTCAGCTAATACAGTTGATGTTGCACCCGAAGTTTGTCCTGTAACTGTTTCGCCTCTTGTGAATTTACCAAAGGCAGAACTTTCTAAAAGTAATTTATCCCCAGAATCTAATTGTGTTCTATCTGAATCAATACGAGAACCGTCCAATAACAATTGATTGTTTTGATTTGTTTCGGTTTCTAATAATATTCCGTCAGTTGTTTCCACCGAAGTTACAGCTAATTCTGAAGCTTCTAAAAAGGTATAGTATGTTTTTAAGAATTGTATAAATTTTGGATGGTCATCAACTACAAAATCAGGAACTTGTGATTGAATGAGGGAGGATATTTTATCAGTAAATTTTGCCATCTGATATTATCCTTATGTATTGTAACTTGAAGCTGATGAATACCCTACGCCTGCGTCAGCAGAACCTCCAACAAAAGTGTCTGCTTGAACATTGATGGTCGAATTTTCAATATCAATTTCCAAAACTTGATCTCTTACAGGAATAATATCGTTTGAGTTTGGGTGTACGGTCAATTCAATAACAGTAGAAGCTGCCCCTCTAATGTTTTCAACCGAAGCAACATTTAAAGAATTAATAGTTATTTGGCCTGTGTTATAATCAATTGTTCCTTGACTAGAATCGGCATAATTTCTAACTGAACCTGTTAAGTAATATCTTCTAACACTACCTGCCCCGTCATCATCAAGGTAATAAACAGTTGTTACATCTCCATCAATTTTGAAACCTGAAGTTTCTAAAATACCTCCAGAAGCTGACTTGTGGCCGGTATGTGGATTATAAAGTCCATTTCTAAAATATATATCATATCTTGTTGAAGAATTTAATGTAGGTAAAAATGATTTTCTAATTCTTAATGTAGTTATATTGGAAATAATACTTGTATCCGTATCATCAATTAAACCTGTAACTTTAGAATATCTAAACACCCCATCAAAACGTGATAATGTATTTGTATTATAATCTGTCAATGCTGTAATAACATTTGATTTTAAAGTTGCCGAAGTTTTGGTTGTTGCTTTTTCATCAAACTTAATAGTAGATGTTAATAGTATAGATGTGGTTTCCGGATCAACAATTTCTGGTCTTACAGAGGCTACATTATATTTTTTTAACTGAGCAACAATACTTGCCTTTGTTGATATAGTTAATGTAGAACCTGAAGACGCTTTAATTGCAATTTTTACAACTCCATAAATTGGCGTTTCATCATCTTCACCTCCCCAAGCACTGACTGATTGTGCATTAGGATAAATTTGTTGTACTAGAGTTTCATAATCGGATGTCGTAACTGCTCTGTTCTGTGCTGAATAACTTAAAGGTGCGTTTATTCTTACCGACTCTTTTGTTTGAGCAGGCGTTCCACCTTGTGATGATGAATTGGTTGTTACAGAAATATTTGTAAAACCTCCCACATTTGATTGTGGTGTAAATGTGTTTGCACCATTAGCTGCGTCAACATTTGAAACAATATATTCTATTATAACAATGTTACCATCTACTAATTCTTGGCCTATAATTCCATCGCCAAAATAAACTTGAAATTTTCCATCATCGCCTTCTTGTAAGAAATATGCTTTTGTTGTTGAGGCAATTTCTGATAAACTTGTAGCTAATGTATAAGTTGATGTTGTGCTATCACTTGAACTATTTTGAACTTTAACAACTAGAGTAGATGTGTCAGCAAATTCGGAAGGTATTACAAATTTTTGATCAGGATCATTTACGTCAGCTGTATATCTAAAACTAACCGGAGTTCCCTCATAAAGAGTTACATTTGAAAATTTATAAATTCCATCTAGTGGAGAAGTTAGACTAGTTTCATTTGTTACAAATTGATAAGATACTCCATCAACTGTTGTATTGAATACAGTTCCCTTTGCCATAGTTACAGAAGAACCTGTAGCGTCATTTATAGTTATGTCAACATTTGTTGTTGATGTTCTCACGGAAGTTGGAACATATCCTAACATCTTTGCTAATGAAACAATATTCTTTCTAATATCAGCACTATCTAAATACATTTCGTTTGCTAACATATTAGCATTGAAACCTAGGTAGTGTGTGTTGTATGCTAATGTGTCTAAAAGAACGGCAAAGCCAGATCCTTCAAAATTGTAATCCTGAAATTCTGATTGACTTTGTAAAAAGGTTTTTAAATTAGCTTTAACTGCGTCAAAGTCAAAATCTGATACGTTTAATTTGTTACTTGCCATATTATCTTAATCTTTCTAAAAATGTTTCTACTTGTACTAATTCTGTTGTGCCGACAACATAAAAATAAATTCTGACACCATATGAGTTTCTATCAATATCAGGATTAGCAGTTATTTGTGTTAATCTAATTCTAGGTTCAAAGTTAACCAAAACTTCTTCACATTTTCTTTGCAAATTCAAAGCAGTTAAGGGTGTTATAGGTTCAAATAACATTGCTCTTATACTTGAACCAATTTCCGGATGAAAAGGTCTATCATAATGAGAAGTGTTAATTAAATTTCTAACACTTCTTTTCACCGCTTCAATATTGGTTAAAGTATTAATATCATTAGTTACTATATTACGACCAAAGTCCAAGTCAATATCTTTATATTTAACTGTAGCTCTTTTACTTTTATTTAAACTAGCGGAATCGTAATTTGGCATAATACTAATATTTATACACTAACCAACACGGATATTGGAAGAACCTGAAATCATTTGCCCACTATCTGCACTATCTCCTACTCTTGCTACAAAAGCGCCAGCAATACGAACAGTAGGCGAACCAATATTTACATATGCTACGTGTGGTGGGCAAGGTGGTGCTGGAGGATGTGTATGTGACACTGTTGGATCTCCAACTCTCGCAATTAATATTCCATTAGCTTTTACTGTAGATTGGCCAGGAACATCTAGTGTTGTTACACTGGTACAAACGTGTCCTGTTGATAAACTGTCGCCTTCTCTACAAATAGCCGGCATTATCTTGGTGTACCTTGGCCTCTTTCAGATTTTTTAGGTCCTTTGTGGGCTTTTGAATGACGACCTGTTCTTTTCTTTCTTCTACCTTCTTTTTTGAAGGCACTTACTGTATTACTCTTTTTAGCCATTATTTTTCCTTCTCATTGTGACGACAGTGTTTACAACACTCAATATCATATGACTCATTGAACTCATTTATTACTTTTTGAGTACAAATTTCTTCACAATGACAAGAATGTCCGCAATTTTGACAATTTTTCATAAAATTCTCTCTTTTTAACTATTTATTAGTAAATACAAGTAACTTGGCCATTTCTAACTTCAATTTCCGTTAAATTTGTAGTATTTTTTAACGCTGATTCGCCAATTTCCTTGTAATTTGGTTTAATTTTACAATTTTGTACACTACAAGAACAAAAAGTGAACAAACATAGCAATAAAACACTGATTTTTAACATTTTTCTTTTATTTTTATGCCACTTTTGCTTGACTTTTAGCTATTTATAGTGTATTCTATATGTATATTATGAAAAACAACAAAGGAAAATAAATTATGAAAAAAGAAGTAAATAAACACAACATTTTATTAACAGTATTAAAAAAATTATATGTTGCAAAAAAAGACTACGACAAAGTAACTGAAATAAAGTATAATAGTGACTTAAAAATACAAATGCCTGTGTATGAATATAAAAAACCTAGTTATACATATAAAAATACAATAAGAACTTTTACGAGAAATAAAGGTTTTAAACAATCTTTTGCTCCGACAGACGCAAAAATATCGTCTATCTATTCATTATATCAAAATTCATTTAGAACGAGTGATGTTGATAAACATATCAGTAAATATTCAACAGAAGATAAAAAAAATAAAGCTTAAAACCAGAACAAAGGAAAAAACACTATGATAACAATATTAGCCACACTAGGTACTTTTTTAATGGTCTTCGCCGTTGGTTCGGTAGAAGCAGACAACTATATGATTGGGTTTATACTCACTCTATTAGGTGTATCGTCTTTTGTAATGACCATTATGTTACAAGAAAAAAATGAACCAATTAAACTATACTATAAACAATAAGGAGAAAACACTATGACAAACAAACAATTACGATCTGAAATATTAGAAATCACAAAAAAGGTAGGTGCTGAAGAATCATCTATTGTATGTGGTTCTCTTTTCTGTAAACTTACATCAAACGAAATGGCAACCAAGTTAAAAAATACTTTGCAAAATTTCTTTGATACTAGAAAAGCAAATGACACCAATGTTAAGATGTCAGGACCCCTGTTAGAGAATGAATATGCCTACGACTTTACACCGGTGGTAGATTTTAGATTAGATGAGTATGGAATATAATATGAAGCATTCTGCAGATAAAATTTTGAACACTGAATATTACCAAAAACTCAAAAGAGTTGGTAACAAGGTAGCTAAAAAATACTTGGCTCATCCTAATGAACAAGGTATTGCTAAAGGTATTCCTATGAAATACTTACCTCTGTTTTATCAATTTTCAAAGAAGGTAAAACCTTTACGAATAAGATATAGAGGTGCTTCAAAAGGACAGTATTCAAGGCCATCATCTTTTGCCCACAAAGCTTACGCTGATAACTTTGCCATTTATTACAGATGAAAATAGACACTTATTTAAAATGGTTTGCCACCTTTCTATTAATCATAGGTTGTGGTTTTACATCATTTAACATATACCCATTAGGGCCATTGATAACGGCCGTTGGTGGAATATTCTGGTTGATCGTAAGTATAATGTGGAAAGAGTGGTCGTTGATCGTAACAAATGCTACTCTATTAAGCGTCAATGCTTTTGGATTAATTTACACTATTTTCTTTTAAATGGAATTAAGTGAGAGGTGAGTTATGTGGAGGCACCCACCTCTCGTAGAGAACCGAAGCTCTCTTGGTGTGGTATAGTTATTTATACAAGTTTATCATAAGGTTTAAATAATGAATACTAGTTATAAGTTTTAATCCTTTGCTATTACAAAAGGACTTGATGAAGCAGACCTTGAAGAAACATAGGCAAATACCGCTCTAACAACATTATCTTGTACTTTTCCTTTAGTTTTAAAATACTTATCTAGTACAGGTCTTATAGCATTCATAACTGTTAAACCAGATATAGCACCCATATCTTCATTAAATTTTTTCTGTGATTTTACACTCTTGTCTGTGTATAATTGTTTGCCTCCACCAAAATTTATATAGTTATTTGCGTCATCTACATATTTCTTATAATTTTTATTCCATTCGTTTCTAATTTTTTGTGCAAAAGAAGGATCAACCGATTGTATTATTTTTGTAAATAAAGGTATACCTACAACTTGTCCTCCCAATGCTGAAGCACCTTTGTATTCTAAAACAACCTTTACTCCTTGTTGTGGTTTACCACCAGAAGCTGGTGTATGTCGTACCTTTATAATAGCTTCTTTGTTGGCTGATTTTAATTTAAGTTTAATATCTCTACCCCCTTGATAAGGTTTATCAAAGAACCAAATTTTATTATTGTTTTTTGAGAGTAACTTATAACTACCTTTCATAGGTTGCCAAGGTGCAACACCTAGGCTAGTTGTTTCTGATAAAAGTTCTTCTTCTCTTTTTCTATCAAAGTTAACTTTAACAATTTTTATTTTACTGCCTGCTTTTTTAAGAGATAGAGGTAATAAGTCTCCACTTTTTATTAAACTTCCTACACCCTCATTTAGCTGAGCAAAGGATAAATTATTTTTTTTAGTTTCGGGCTCTCTTTCTAAATTTTTTAAAATACTTTTAGCCTTAACCGTAGCAAAGTATATATCAGCAGGAGACCATTTGTTTATATCACCAAATGCCTTACCACCACCTGATTTTTCACTTTGTTTATTTGCTGACTTAAATAATTCAGCAAGTGTACCCATTACTTCTTCATCACCTCTAACATAAAATATATTACCCCATTTTGGTGGGTTTATTTTAGATGATAGTTTGGGAGAAACTGAAGCTAATTCGTTTAGCAATTCTTTTGCTATTAGTAAAGATGATTTAAACCAGTCTTTATTGTTTTTTAAATAATTTAAAATATCTTTTTCAGACGTATCAACATTTACTTCTCTTGTTCCAGTAAATGCGTTTTTAATAATATCTTTATATTCAATTTGAAATGTAGTAAAGTCTTTGCCTGATTTAGGGTCTAGGTAGGTATCAAATTCTTTGTTTGTTCGTGTAGTACCTAACACATCTGCTATAAAACAAAATAATGCTTGGGCGCCTTCCGCTTGAGGTGTTAATGCTACTGCCATACTATTATTTAGTGGAATGGCAACCATCATTGACAAACTATTATAAATGTAGTATAATAGGTGTTATGAAGAATATAAGAATCATTAAGACAGGTATAGACGTGTCGGCCATTCAAGCTCAATTGAATGCTCATCCTCAGGATTGGGGAAATGTAGGCCGTATGAAAGGAACAGGTAAACAAGATCCTCATACCAAGATTGTTACTTCCGAAGTATTACAATTGGTAATGGGAGGTGTTTCTTCTCCTAACGAATTTGTAGGAGATACTGAAATTTCAATGCCTACGGATGCCACTTCTCGTCATACAGAAATACAAAGATTTTTAGGTGAACACTTTACCTCACAAGTAGGTCGTTGTGCCTTTCTTAAAACACCCATTGGCCAGATCACAGGTAAACATATTGACCAAGGTACGTACTACCTTACCAAAGACCGATATCATTTAAGTATTACAGGCACCTATCGGTATACCGTATGGGACAATGGAGAAGATGATACGACCAAAGAGGTACTAGAGGTAGAACCAGGCACCTTGTTTTGGTTCAATAACAAAAAAAATCATATGGCCGAAAATACATCCAAGATGGAACGAATAGCCTTTATCTTTGATGTACCTCAAAGTCCCTCGAATCCATAAAGAAATTTCCGAGTTTTTTCCGAGCGCTGGCCTACCAGCCTTACCAGCCTTATCGTATGCGTAATAACACTTTCTTTATTTGTTCGTACCAATAGATACCACTATCTCGCAGTTTATCGTTAGAACTTCGTAACTTCTCCAAACTATTGCGTAATCGTGTAAGTTGTTTTTTTGTAAGCAATTTTTCAGTGGCCTCCAACTTCTCTAATTTATCTATGACATTGTCTATTTGTAAACAAGTAAAATCAGGAACTTTAGGTGCCTCCTTCTTTAATACTATAAGAGTTGGTCCTTTAAAAGGCTTCTTCTTCATAATACTCCTTTAGAATAACAGACCAAGGTTGATAGAAATGTAGAATGATGATGGGGGTGATAATAGTAACTTAATATAGTAACTTAATATAGTAACTTAATATAGTAACTTAATAACGAATAACGATAGGATAGTAATGAACAAGAATAGTTATGATAATGGCCAATGCTATGGTAAACACTAGAACCATCCGTTGAGTTCTTTGTTCTCTCTTCCTTTGTAATATACGTAAATGCCTTTTTTTAAGTAAGCGATAAGGTAACATAGTACACTCCTATTAGTAAACGTATAGTTAAACATCTGTTAAAATACTCCATTAAGATACTC
>Ga0209284_10007066_pt1 | contig 10365 bp, 10 predicted proteins | sample FRY03_FD_187211 | JGI IMG/M metagenome (GOLD analysis project Ga0209284, IMG submission 187211) | Freshwater microbial communities from Lake Fryxell liftoff mats and glacier meltwater in Antarctica - FRY-03 (SPAdes) (version 2) | ecosystem: Environmental > Aquatic > Freshwater > Ice > Glacier... | reverse complement strand
TTGCGCCAGCGATACCGAGCATGCAAAACATGAAACGGGTACTGATTAAGCGTCCGACTAGGCAAAAGCCTACCGTCAATTTGTCGTTATTCCTAAAGTGCTACTGGACAGTGTGAGCATGGAGGGTGTACAAATAGGACATCTAGCGAGGATTTGTGCACTGGGGAAGGTCGCATAAGGCCACCTTGCTAGGAGAAATATGGATCGTTTAAGCGCACCATCGAGACCTTCTGCGTTTCGGGCTCTACTTCTTATTCATTCAACTCCTGCTGCGTTGCGCCAACATATTAATTGGGCGGTGCAAAGCGCTATTGGAGATGAGATTAGCGTGCAATGGAAATCGCAACCGCTAATGGCGGGGACTTTTCGTACCAGTGTTGCATGGCGCAGCCAATTTTCAAAAGCTGGCGAATTAGCTAGCGCGCTTCGGAGTTGGCACTATTTAAATTTCGAGATTCAAGAAAGCGATGATACGGCCGGCGAACTTTTTCGCTTCACGCCAGAACTTGGAATTCATCGGGCAGTAACGGATTTAAGCGGGGCCGTGGTGGTAAGTGAAAACCAAATTAATTCGGCGCTAAAAATAAGTTTTGATGAAGAATCCTTGCGCGAATCACTTGCTAAATTATTTGGGACTCCATGGGATTTGGAATTAGAGAGATTCAGGGGAGTCGACGCACATGAGAGATCGCATTTGCAAGCCATTTGATAAATTTATTCTTTTCCTTACTATTAAGCCATGACTCAAATACCTGAAAGCCCGATTATCACTATCGAGCGTCGTAAAGGCATCACAATTGCAAAGACTATTACTTCAACAGTTTCGGTAACTTTCCAAACCAAGTAATTTCAGTCAGCAAGATTTTGCTTGTGGATAAAAATTTTGCGTATCTAGAAAACTAATTAGGCTAATTCCTCGTATAAAAAAATTGCCCCGGCGCGGCGACCAATTGGTCTCGTCCGGGGCTCTCGAAAGAAGGATAGCAGATTGAATAATTCACATTTCTATGGTCCGGGGAGACCAGATATTGCAGCTTTACAGCAACTTTTGAGTGTGGAGCGATTCGAAACCTTTCTAAAAAATACAGACAGTAACTATGAAGAAGCGGTTAATCTCTATATTTGGAATATCGCTATCTCTTCATCTCTTTGGGGCAATTTTCATCTACTTGAAGTTTCACTGCGTAATCTCATGAGCAGAGAAATCACAATTGCGACTGGACGTACGGATTGGTGGAGTTCGAATATTGCATTTGATGAGGACACAAAGATCATAATTCAAAAAGCGGTCACTTCAGCAAAAAAGAGGCACCCGCATTCTTTGGAACACGGACACGTGGTTGCAGAGTTTGGGCTCGGATTTTGGGTGGTTCTGCTGTCTAATCGCTATCATGCGAGATTATGGGAACCAATTTTGCGGAAAAGTTTTTCAGACTTCAATGGTCGCCGTAAGGATATTCATCGCGCTCTAGAGCAATTACGAAAATTACGAAACCGAGTCGCCCATCATGAGCCAATTTATAATAGAAATCTGGCCGACGATTATAAATTGATTCAATGGCTACTTGGACTAATGGACCCAGAAGTTGGCCAATGGATAAATAGTCAGAGTCGTTTTGTTCGCCTCTTTGAAATTAAACAGTCATGGATTTCTGGTTCGGCTGGGACTTACTTCTGATGCGAAAAATTCAAAGTGGGATATTGCCGTGCGAACCACGGCGGTAAGGCGCGCTAGTAATGGCTTGAGCAATGGCTGTTCTAGTTTTACTAGGCGAAATAATTTCATCGACTGCGCCAATTTCAATTGCTTTTTGAACTCCACCTGAAATCTTTTCGTGCTCGGCAGCCAATTCAAGTTCCATATTCTCGCGCTGTGATTCGGGCAGATCAGCTAGCAAGCGGCGATGCAAAATACGCACTGCAGCAACTGCTCCCATTACGGATACTTCTGCACTTGGCCAAGCAAAAACTTTGGTCGCGCCCATCGATTTAGAATTCATCGCAACATATGCACCGCCATAAGCGCGGCGAGTAATTAAAGTAACCCGTGGCACAACGGCTTCACCGAATGCGTGTAATAACTTGGCGCCGCGGCGAACCGCGCCTTCCCATTCTTGGCCGGCTCCTGGCAAAAATCCCGTGACATCAGCGATAACAATTAGTGGGATACCAAAAGCATCACATGTACGGACAAAGCGGGCCGCTTTTTCTGCTGCCGCTGAATCTAAAACTCCGCCCATATGTTGCGGGTTATTAGCAACAACACCAACAGTGCGCCCTCCTAAGCGACCTAAAACGGTAGACATATTTTGTGCCCAAACAGGTAGTAATTCTAGGGATTCGCTATCGGTATCTAACAGGGCGTTAATTAATGGGTGAACTTCATATGTGCGCTTGCGTGTATCTGGAACATGAATTGATAAATCGCTATCTTCTAACTTCGTATTCATATGACCTTGATTTGCAAATAGCGAAGTTAAATCTCGGATTTCATCAAAGGCTTCTTGCTCATCTTTAGCAATAACATGTGCAACACCACTATTTTTGCTGTGCGCTTCCGGTCCACCTAGGGATGCAATATCAATATCTTCACCCGTTACTGACTTAACAACATCAGGACCAGTTACAAAAATTCGGCCCTCGGGGGCAAGAACAACAACATCGGTTAACGCTGGACCATAGGCACCACCACCTGCAGTTGGGCCAAGCACTAAAGATAATTGCGGAATACGTCCACTGGCGCTAATCATGGATTGAAAAACTTCACCGAATGCATCTAAGGATGCAACACCATCACTTAAACGCGCACCGCCAGAGTGCCAAATTCCAATAATTGGTGATTGTGATGCCATTGCTTCTTTATAGGCAGTAACAATTACATGCGCACCGTCAACGCCGAGTGCGCCACTTTTAATTGTGGCATCGGATGCAAAGAGAATGACTTTATTGCCTTTAATTAAAGCCTTAGCTGCCAGCATTCCACTCTTATCGCGCGGAGTGAAAAGTTCTATCGAGCCAAGATCGGCTAGGCGCGCCATTCTCAGTAATGGATCACGCGGATCAATTTCTGGTGTTGTCACCATAATTAAATACTCTTAAAAACCAATACAACGTTATGGCCACCAAAACCAAAAGAATCGTTAAGGGCTGCAATATCACCAGCAGGAAGTGCGCGGGGTTTATCGCGAACCACATCAATTGTTACTGCTGGATCTAAATTCTCAATATTAATTGTTGGGGGAGCAAGACGATCTTGAATTGCTTTAACAATAAATACCGATTCAATCGCCCCAGCCCCACCAAGTAAGTGACCAGTCATAGATTTTGTGGCAGAGACAGCAACGCGATCGGCATCGCTGCCGAGGGCGCCGCGCAGTGCATTTGCTTCGGCAATATCTCCGGCAGGAGTTGAAGTTGCATGTGCATTTATGTGCACTATGTCCTTGGTACTTAAACCGCAATCGCGAAGAGCAAATTTAACTGCGCGTTGCACACCTGCGCCATCGGGATCTGGGGCTGCGATGTGATAACCATCGGAAGTTAAACCTTGCCCTGCAATCTCGCAATATATTTTAGCTCCGCGTGCTTTTGCGTGCTCGTATTCTTCTAGAACTAAAATTCCGCCACCTTCGCCTAAAACAAACCCATCGCGATTTAAATCATATGGGCGTGAAGCGCGCGCAGGATCATCGTTTCTAGTCGATAAGGCTTTCATTGCAGCAAAGCCTGACATTGGCATTTGGTGAATGGCTGCTTCAACGCCGCCGCTTACAACAAGATCGGCGCGATTATTGCGAATCATTTCTAAGGCATAACCAATTGCTTCAGCCCCCGATGCGCAAGCACTTACAGGTGTATGTACTCCAGCTTTAGCTTGTAATTCCAAACCAACATTTGCTGCCGGTCCATTGGGCATCAACATTGGAACGGTGTGCGGAGAAACTAAGCGTGCACCCTTGGTATTTAAAATATCGTATTGGTCAAGCAAGGTTGTAACTCCGCCAATACCGGATGCAATCACAACTCCGAGTCGTTCCTTATCAATATCCGGTGAACCCGCATCTTTCCACGCTTCACGAGATGCGATAATAGCAAATTGTTCAGAGCGATCTAAGCGACGCATTTCAACGCGTTCCATTTGCTCACTTGGTTCAATTGCAACGCGCGCGGCAAAAGTTACCGGAAATGTTTGTGCCCATTCTTCAGTTAGTGAACGAACGCCATTTTTTCCAGCAAGGAGCGCGGCCCAAGTTGTTGGCGTATCCCCACCGATAGGCGTTGTTGCACCTAGCCCCGTTACTACAACGCGGCGCTGAGACATTTTTTACTTTGCAGCGTTTACGATGAAATCAACTGCATCGCCAACAGTGGCAAGCTCAGTTACTTTCTCGTCAGGAATCTTCACGCCAAAACGCTCTTCGGCGGCAACAACAACTTCAACCATGCTTAGTGAATCAACTTCTAGGTCATCAGTGAAGTTTTTTCCAAGTTCAATGGATGCAGCTGGGATGCCCGCTACTTCTTCAACGATTTCTTTTAGCCCTGCAAGTACATCTGCTGGTGATAGTGCCATGGTCTTTTATATTCCTTCGTTTCGAGTGTGCGTTAACAGGTAGTAATTCTCCATGATAAATACGATTACTTGCGAGTATTTAAAGGCTAAGTGGGCTAAATCTCAATACTTAGGCGGGAGTTTTACAACTTGGCCCGCATAAACCAGACCTGCGCCGTATCCAATAATGAGAGCCAATTTTCCATGTAGTTGCGGATTTTTTGTCAGCAGCGCATCCATCGCCAGTGGAATTGATGCCGCCGATGTATTTCCGCTGGCGCGAATGTCATCGGCAATAACTACTGAATTTGGTAATTTCATTTCCTTAACCATTGTTTCAATAATTCGAATATTTGCTTGGTGCGGAATAAATGCATCTAATTTATCAGCGCTAATTCCGGCAGCCTCCAAAGCTTTTAATCCAGCTTTTGCCATTTGATATACCGCCCAACGAAATACAACTTGACCTTGTTGAGCAAGATTTGGCCAACCTAATTCGGCAACACCTTTAGTTGGTGAATTTTTAAAATCTGTATAGGCAGGATTAAGAGTTATCGCATCGCGCGATTCTGCATCAGAGCCCCATACCGTTGGCCCGATGCCAACTTCATCACTTTGGCCAATAACCACTGCGCCTGCACCATCGGCGAAAATGAATGCAGTTGCGCGATCATCAGGATCGGTAAAGTCAGATAACTTTTCAACACCTATTACTAAAACTTTTTTAGATGTTCCACCTCGGACTAAGTCGTTGGCCATTGCTACGCCATAACAAAAACCCGCACATGCTGCGCTGATATCGAAGGCTGCAGCTTTTGGATTACCTAATTCATTTATCAATTCTGTTGCAGCACTTGGCGCTTGAAAGGGATAAGAAATTGTGGCCAAAATAACGGTATCAATATCGCCAGCAGTTAAATTGGCGCGAGCAAGGGCTTGTTCGCAAGCAGCTTTTGCCATACTAATTACAGATTCATCGCTACCTGCAATTCTGCGCGCTTGGATTCCAGTGCGTTGTTGAATCCATTCATCGCTAGATTCAATGCGGTCTACAATTTCAGAGTTAGGAACAATTCGTTTTGGTCTATAAACCCCAACCGAGAGAATGCTGGCATTAGATCCTTGTGCAATTTTTATCATTAATTATTCTCCTGATGGCGTTGCACGAATTCTTGGGCTAATTCTAAGTCAGCCGGTGACTTAAGAGCGAAAGTCTCGATTATTGGTTCGGCGCGCTTTATTAAACTGACCAATATTCCGGCAGGTGGAACCTCAATAACACCAGTTACGCCTAAATTTTTTAAAGTGGCCATGCACAAATCCCAGCGCACTGGATTGGTTATTTGATTTACGATCAGGTTTAAAATTTGCGCGCCATCGTTAATTACATCCCCATCTTTATTTGATAGAACTCCGATGCTTGGATTTGAAACCTTAAGGGTTTTTGCATATTCGCGAAGTGGGGCAACGGCAGAGCCCATGTAATCTGTATGAAAAGCTCCGGTCACTGCTAACGCCCGAACCCGTGCACCAACTGGAGCAAGTTTGGCGAGTGCAGCAAGATCGCCAGCGGCAACTATTTGTCCACCACCATTATCGTTTGCGGCAACAAGGCCGGCACCAGAAATACTTTTCAAAACTACTGCGCGATCGCCACCAAGAACTGCTGACATGCCCGAAGGTTTCAGCGCCGCGGCTTTGGCCATTTCAATTCCACGCAAACGCACAAGTTGCATTGCATCAGCTGGGGTAATGACTCCAGCAAGAACTGCTGCAGTAATTTCTCCAACAGAATGTCCGGCAGTAAAAAGGAATTTGTCTTTAGCGCCAAGTGCGTGGGACGCAAGTAAACCTGCGGCAACGATTAGAGGTTGCGCATTTGCAGTCTCCTTGATTTCATCAGCATCGGCTGTAGTGCCAAGTCGCAAAAGATCTAACTCAATTATTTCTGACCATGAATTGAGAAGCGTTTTAGATTGCTCACTAAATAACCAAGGTATAAGCATTCCGGGAGTCTGTGCACCTTGTCCTGGTGCGATTATCGCGAGCATCACACGATTTTATGGGTAATTCGGTCTTACTACCTAGTAAGGGGCATAGTAATCTAGGCGATATGAAAATTGCCGTATGCGTAAAGCAAGTTCCTGATTCATGGGCTGAAAAAAAGATGGTCGATGGGGTGCTTGATCGTGTAAATGTTGATGCGGTTCTAAATGAATTAGATGAATATGCAATCGAAGAAGCGCTGCGAATTGTTGAAGCACATGGTGGAAATCAAGAAGGTGGCGCGCACAGCGTGACTTTGATTTCTATGGGGCCAGCGCGTGCAACGGAGGCAATTCGTAAAGCGTTATCAATGGGAGCCAACAACGCCATTCTTATTACTGATCCTGCGCTAGCTGGATCTGATGCGCTCTTAACATCGCAAGTTTTATCTAAAGTTATTTCCGATGGGGGCTTTGACTTAGTTTTTTGCGGGACCGAATCAACTGATGCCCGAATGAGTGTTATTCCAGCCATGATTTCTGCACGGTTGGGTTGGGCGCAATTAACTTTTGCAGGCTCAGTCGAAGTCGACCCTTCCTCTTCAAAAGTTTCAATTACGCGCGTTACTGATACCGGCGTTGATTCAATGAGCGCACAGTTTCCTGCCGTTGTAGGAGTTATTGAAAAGATAAATGAGCCGCGCTATCCGTCATTTAAAGGAATTATGTCGGCTAAAAAGAAGAGCATTGAAAGCCGCGATTTAGCAAGTCTTGGAATTAGCGCACAAAAACCTTGGTCGCAAGTTATCGATGCAACAACGCGCCCGGCTCGGCAAGCAGGAATAAAAATTGTTGATGATGGCAGTGCAAGTGAAAAATTAGTTAATTTCTTGGCAGAGAAGAAATTGATATGAGCAACGTATTTATAGTGGTTGATTTTTCAGGCGATAAAGTCAGTAAGACAACGGCGCAATTAGCAACTGTAGCTGCGCGAATTGGTGATGTAACGGCGATAATTCTGAGTGCAAGCGGGAAAGGCGATGCACTAGCAAGTTCGCTAGTTGGTCCGATTTCTAACGTTGTCGTTGTTGAATCAAATGATTTTGCGCAATTCGGTGTTGCTGCTTCTGCTGACGGCCTTGGTCAACTTGTTTTAGAGCGTAAACCAGTCGCGTTGCTAGTTGCCTCACATGCATTTGGAAAAGAGATTGCAGGGCGGGTAGCAGTAATCTGTGAAAGCGGAATTATTACTGATGCTATTGATGTTGCCAGCGATTTAGTTGCTACCCAAGTGATTTTTGGTGGCTCCACAACTGTGCATTCAAAAGTTACAGAAGGTTGCGCCATTATCACGCTTCGGCCAAATTCGATTGAAGCCAAATTAGATTCTGCAACACCTATAATCGAAAAAGTCTCATTAACTATTAACGAGAGCGCAAAGAAGGCAATCATAAATTCAACGCAACCGCCAATTAAAGGCGGTCGTCCAGAATTAACTGAAGCAAGCGTTGTTGTCAGCGGAGGCCGTGGAACTAATGGAGATTTCAGTGCGGTTGAAGCTTTTGCAGATTCACTCGGCGCAGCCGTTGGTGCATCGCGTGCGGCAACTGATGCGGGTTGGTATCCGCATTCACATCAAGTTGGACAGACTGGAAAAACAGTAAGCCCACAGCTATATGTTGCTTGTGGAATTTCAGGTGCAATTCAACACCGCGCAGGTATGCAGACAAGTAAGACCATCGTTGTTATTAATAAAGATCCGGAAGCGCCAATCTTCGAACTCGCAGATTTCGGCGTAGTAGGCGATTTATTTGCTGTGCTGCCAAAGGCTACGGAGGGCATTATTGCGCGCAAGTCATAGACTTAGCCAGTGCCATCCGTTTATCTAGACCATGCTGCGACTACGCCAATGCTTGATATTGCACGCGCTGCAATGTCAGCGCAGATGCAGGTGCTCGGAAATCCATCAAGTTTGCATACCCAAGGACGCGCTACTCGAAAAACTTTAGAAGATGCTCGCGAAATTTTGGCAAGTGAAATTGGTGCTTTGCCTAGTGAAATTATTTTTACAGCATCTGGAACAGAGGCAAATAACACTGCACTAAAAGGCTTGTTTTGGGCCGGTCGCAAAAATGGACGCAACGTTGTAGTTATTTCGGCAATCGAACATCATGCAATTTTAGATCCTGCGCAATGGCTTAAAACTCACGAGGGTGCGGAAGTAATCCAAATCCCTGTTGGAAATAGCGGCGTAATAGAACTGGAATTTCTGAAAGATTTAATTAGCAAACGTGGCGATGAAATTGCAGTCATATCTGTTATGCATTCCAATAATGAAACCGGAACCATTCAACCCATTGCAGAAGTAGTCAAAACTGCTGGAGCTATTGCCGTGCATTGCGATGCGGTACAAAGTTTTACTAAAACACCAATTTCTTTTTCGCAATTAGCTCTTACGGCGATGACACTAAGCGCGCATAAAATTGGTGGCCCGCTTGGAATCGGTGCTTTGATATTGCGGCGATTAGTTGAAATTCCTGCCTTATTACATGGCGGGGGACAAGAGCGCGAAATTCGAAGTGGCACCCTCAATACACCTGCCATCGTTGCATTTACAACGGCGGCGTCGGCTCATCAGTACGATGGCGATAAAATTTTAGGTTTGCGTGATCTTTTCATTGATGGCGTTAAAAAATTAATTCCAGATGCAATAATTAACGGAATTGATTCAAACCGCTTGCCTGGAATAATTAATGTTACTTTTCCTGGCACCCAGAGCGACACTTTATTATTGCTATTAGATGCCGCCAAAGTTTCATGCTCCACTGGCTCGGCCTGTAGTGCAGGTGTCCATGAGGCTAGTCATGTTTTACTGGCGATGGGGCACAATGAAATAAGCGCGCAATCTTCGCTACGTTTTTCATTGGGCTCAACAACTGCGCAAAGCGATATCGAGTTTGTTTTGTCAGTCCTTCCTGATGTTATTGCGCGTGGAAGGGCAGCGAATTTAAAATGAAATTAATTGCGGCAATGAGCGGTGGCGTTGATTCGGCAGTTGCTGCCGCCCGCGCAGTAGATGCTGGCCACGAAGTTACTGGCGTGCATTTGGCCCTTGCTGCAAACCCACAAAAATACCGGTCGGGTGCGCGCGGATGTTGCACTATTGAAGATTCACATGATGCACGTCGCGCAGCTGATGTGATTGGTATTCCTTTTTATATTTGGGATATGGCCGAAGAATTTCACGATGGCGTCGTGGAAGATTTCTTAGCCGAATATGCCGCTGGCCGGACTCCAAATCCTTGTTTGCGCTGTAATGAAAAAATTAAATTTGCAGCAGTTCTAGATCGCGCGCGCGCAATGGGTTTTGATGGAGTGGTTACTGGTCACTATGCACGAACCGAAATTGGCCCTAATGGCAAAACTTTGCACCGCGCAGTTGATCATTTAAAGGATCAGTCATATGTTTTAGCGGTATTAACTATCGAACAAATTCAAGGCGCAAATTTTCCGTTGGGAGATACCGCAAAAACCGATATCAGAAGCGAGGCTGCCGAGCGAGGTTTAGCCGTTGCACAAAAACCGGACAGTCATGACATTTGTTTCGTGCCATCTGGTGATACTGCAGGTTGGCTGCGCGATCGGCTAGGAAGTGAGACTGGTCCAATCGTTGACCAGAGCGGTACAAAAATTGGCGAACATAGCGGCGCCTACACTTACACGATCGGTCAACGAAAAGGTTTAGGTCTAACTGTTCCGACCGCGGATGGTTCGCCGCGCTTTGTGCTTAAAATTGAACCTATTACTAATACCGTCGTTGTTGGTGCG
>Ga0209284_10007061_pt1 | contig 10374 bp, 5 predicted proteins | sample FRY03_FD_187211 | JGI IMG/M metagenome (GOLD analysis project Ga0209284, IMG submission 187211) | Freshwater microbial communities from Lake Fryxell liftoff mats and glacier meltwater in Antarctica - FRY-03 (SPAdes) (version 2) | ecosystem: Environmental > Aquatic > Freshwater > Ice > Glacier... | reverse complement strand
TGCTTCGTCTGATTCAGGGTTAGCCTTTGCGACGCCCAACCACTCATCGACCATCTTCGTCGCGTGCCGTAGCGCTAGGGGTTGAAGTTCTTCGGGGCTCAGCGTCGAGCGCTCGACCTGCGCTGGATCGATCTCGCCGAGGTGTCGCTCCAGCGCGTCGGTGATCAGCTCCTCGCGGAGCCCAGGTACGAGTTCGTCATCCATCGGTAGGGACGCTACCTTGCCGTTGCTTTGCGTTGTGCGGCATTACTTGAAACCAGATAGTTAGCGATCCACACTCCTCTTGATGTCGTCGAGCAGATCAGCGATGGTGTTAGTTGCAAAGGGTGCAGTGTTCCTCTCTATCTCCCGGAGCAGATCAGCGATCCCATGGCCAGGAAGCCACGGCGCCGTGTTCGTCGCTGTTGCCTTGGTGTTCGCCGCTGTTGTGTCGGTGTTCGTCGCCGTTTCCTCGCTGGCGCTGCTGATCTCCTCCAACGAGTCAGCAATTCGCGTAAGCAGCCGCTCAATGTCATCAAGCTTGGGCTCTAGCTCATCGTAGTCCACAGCGCCACCATACTCGCCCGCTACTGGGCTTGCAGGCCTTGCGGCATCGCAGGCGCTGCCGACCTTTCAATGTCAGGTTCGCGTATTACACCACCACCGGTTACGGTGAGACCCAATCAAATAAAGATCTGCACGAATGATAGACAGCAAGCATCCTGACCTCGCTTCCGAGCAGGCACACGTCGACCGTGTGCATGCTGCTCACGCGCTCACGCTTGAGCGAAGGGAACGTGCGCCGGAGTTTGCCGGCGACCCGCACGTGAGCCGCCAGCTACGTCAGCGCATTCGTGACAAGACAGTGCTCGCTGAGGACTTGGAGAGGCTTTGCTTTGCACGCATCGATCTGGTTGATGGCGGCCCGACCTACATCGGCCGCGAGGCTGTCTATGGTGAGACGGCAAGCGACCTGCTCGCAATCAGCTGGCAGGCGCCGGCGGCAGCGCCCTTTTATCAGGCGAGCCGCGGCGACCCGCTTGGACTGCGGTTGCGTCGCCGCTTCCAGTGGCAAGGGGCGCCGCGCCTGCGTGATCTGCTCGACGAGGTGTTTGTCGTTGTGGAGGGGGATAGCCCCGGTGCCGCGGCTGAAGGTGAACCGGCAGCTCCAGCGGGTACCGGGCTCGAGGCGAGGGACGCGATTCTGGCGGAGATGGAGCGCGCGCGCGGTGCAGAGATGCGCGACATTGTTGCGACGATTGAAGCGGCGCAGTACGACCTAATCTCTTCGCCTCCGGATGGCTTGCTGATTATTCAAGGTGGTCCCGGAACTGGCAAGACAGCAGTCGCTCTTCACCGTGCTGCGTGGCTGCTCTACAACCATCGCGAAAGCTTTGAACGCGAACGCGTTCTCGTAGTGGGCCCCAACCGCGCGTTCATGGAATACGTGTCCGCTGTCCTGCCGTCGCTCGGCGAGGCCGCCGTCGAGCAGCAGCCGATTGATCGTGTAGCCGGGCCTCGTGATCTCCGCGTTCGAGCCGATGAACCAGTTGAAGTACAGCGACTCAAGGGTGATCCAAGGATGGTCGCGCTGATTGCTCGCGCCGTAGATTTGCAGGTACAGATTCCAAAGAAGCCGTTGTCGGTCGCGATCGGCGGTGGGAAGGTGCAACTTGTACCGACTGAATTAGCTGCGCTGGCCAAGGAAGTTAGTGAGTCAACTACGACCTACGAGCGCGGCCGTAGTGAGTTCCGCTCTCGTTTGGCGTCGCTTTCTCGCAGCAAAGTGCGGGGGGCTAGCAAGGAGAAAGAGTTATCGAAAAAGGAGAATGAACGGCTCCGGCAAGCAGCAGATCGGATATGGGCGACGGTCTCGCCGGGGAAGCTGGTGGCCGAGCTGCTTTCTGATCCGGACTTCCTCGCTGAGGCCGGCGCCGGCATCCTGAGTGACGAGGAGCGCAGCCAACTGTTGCGTGACGCGAGCGAGGATCTGCGTCAGGTGCCCTGGACGTCAGCTGATATCCCGTTGGTTGACGAGGTACAGACTCTCGTGGAAGGGCTTGAAAGGATTTACGGCTATGCGATTGTTGACGAGGCTCAGGATCTCACGCCAATGCAGCTGCGGATGGTGCTGCGCCGGACGCGCGATCGGAAAGCCACTTTGGTTGGCGATATGGCGCAGGCGACAGGCCCGTGGGCGTATAGCGGTTGGCGAGACTTCATTGATCAGCTTCCGGACGGCGTCGACGCGCGCGTTGCCGCCCTGCCAGTTGGCTACCGCGTGCCGGCTCAGGTGATGGAACTTGCCGCCCCTCTGGTCGGCCGCATTGCAGACGATCTGATTGCGCCGGAAGCAGTGCGCGAAGGACCTGAGGCGCCGCGCTTAGTGAAAACCACCGATGAGGACAGGCTTGCAACGGTCGAGGCTGAAGTCCATCGGCGCTCCGACGGGGAACGGACGGTCGCAGTGATTGCACCCCCCGAGACGATAGCTCCGATCAGCGCTGCGCTCGAAGGCGCCGGGCTGCAGGTTGGCGACGTTCGCAACGACGGTCTCTCCCGCGGCGTGACGCTGTTGACCCCGCTTGAAGCGAAGGGACTCGAGTTCGATCACACGATTGTCGTCGAACCGGAGGCCATGGTCGCGCATTATCGGCAGTGGGCACCGCTTTACGTTGCCCTGACACGCTGTACTCGCACTCTCTCGGTTGTTCACAGCTCTGATGAACCGGTGCCATCAGAGATGCCTCCGCAGCCGGAGTCGGCGCAAGGTACAGGTCTAGGGTCACTCGGGCTTCAAAGCGGGTCTGGGCTCGAACCGCTTGGCGCGAGGTTCACCGAGGCGCTGATGCAAGCCAAGTTCCTCCATGCCGGTCAGCAGCGTAGGGGAACTACGGTCCCCTACTTCGCTCACTTGCTCGCGACATCCTCGCTCGTTCTCGAGGACGGTGGATCTGAGGATGAAGCGATCGCGGCGTTGCTGCACGACTCGGTTGAGGACCACGGGGATGATGTGTTCGATCAGATCTCACTGCGCTTTGGCGCAGCGGTCGCGGAGATCGTCGCGGGATGCACTGACCCGCGCGATGCGGCGGGCACGAAATCATGGCGTGAGCTGAAGGAGTTGCATCTAACCGAGCTCGAGCAGGCGGGTGCTCACGTTCGTCGCGTGTCGTTGGCTGAGAAGCTCGACAACGCTCGCGCCATCGCGCGCGATTTTCAGCGCTTCGGCCCGGCCCTTTGGGAGCGGATGGAAGTTGAAGCCGATGAGATCCTCTGGTACTTCGATGCGCTGGCTGACTTGTTTGGCTCAGAGCGACCCGGTGACATGGCTGATGAACTCAGAGCGACCGTCGATCAGTTGCTCGAAGCGGCCACTGCGGGGTCGCCGGAATCAACCAAGCAACCGGCGGCTACCAGCCTGTAGCTGACAGTCACACCGCGCTTCGACTCGATTGCTGCGCGCTTGGCGTCGTAATCACGCTCGAGCCGTTCTAGCTGCGCCTTGTACATCCGCACGATCGCAACCGAGTCAATGGTTTCGATCATCTCCCGCAGCCGCAGCAGCCGGTGTTCGGTGCTGAGCCGGAGGCTTTCGACGCGGGCCGCGATCGTCTCATCGAGCGACTGCTGCAGTTCCCGCTCGCGTTCAGCAACTGTAGTCGCGATGTGACCGCGGGCAGCAGCGAATGCTTCCTCGACCTGACCGGCCCTTGGTACAGGTGGCCGGTCGGCGGCTTCCGTTGCCTGCTCTAGCGCGGCGAGAAAGCCTGTGCTTGTTTTGGTATCAATCGAGAGGTCTTTGTTGACTACGACGCAGCGAAATTCCACCGTGTCCTTGACGCCTTGAGCGCGCAGTTCAAATACGAAGAGGAGTTTGCTTTCGCCGCGGCTACCGCCGAGCGGTAGCGCCAATAGGCCACATGACGAAGCCGAGAGAGCGCCGCCGTGTTCAGCCGTGATCATTTCAACGAGCGGGTGCTTGATTGAAATGAACTCCAGCCCACGGTCGACCGTTGCGATCTGCGGTTCGAATGTTGCGAGCAGGCCCTCGTTAACCCGTCCAAGGAACGCGCGCCCGTCGCGCGCATTCGTCACATTGCGGCTGATCGGTCCAGCGACTTTGCGACGAAAGGACTCAACATCACCGTTCAGCACGTACACATTTGGGCGCCCCGTGAGCGCGTCGAGCCTGACCGGGTACTCGCCAATCTCGAGGAAGCGAACGACTAATGAGTGCAGCTCTTCTGGCGTTACGTAACGCCGGCCACGTTCGATGTCGTTGAAGAGATCGAGGAAGACATCGTCGTTGGAAAGGAATTGCTTGCTCTCCTTCTCAAAGATCTTGTTCTCCTGCTGGTTACGAATGATCACGTCGGCAATCGCGTCACTTCGGCGCTCCTGCTCGGCGGCCGTCAGGGCGCCTGATAGGGCCTCCCGCTGCAGCTTCGCAAGGTCGGCTTCTAGCTCGCCAAGGATCGCTTCAAGATCGCCAATTGACTCCTCAAAGATCTGGATGCGATCGTAGAGCCGGAAGAAGATGCGCTCCTCTATCGTGTCGGAGACGATCATGTTGATGATGTGGATCAGCTCGCTCGCTTGTCCATAGCGGTCAAGACGGCCGATCCGCTGCTCGACTCGCATCGGGTTCCATGGCAAGTCGTAGTTGAACATGCGCGAGCAGAACTGGAAGTCGAGTCCTTCGGAACCAACCTCACTCGAGATCAAAACGACAGGCCCACTGTCCGAACGGAACTGCTCGACCGCTCGCTCTCGCTGCTCACGGTTCATCGGCCCGTATAGGCGAAGGACGCGTAGTGGCCGGCCGTTGACCTCCAGCTGCGCGAGTCGGTCAGCCAAGTAGTCGATTGTCGCGGTGAAGTAGGAGAAAACGAGGATCCGTCCCGCCCCTTCATCAAAGCTGGCCATTAGGGCCTTAGCGAAGGCCTCGAATTTTGAGTCCGTTGCCCCGCCGTATGACTCCCAAGCGCTGCTCAGTTCGGCAACTGAGTCGGCTAGTTCTGGTGAGAGTTGGAGTACAACGTCAGCTTGGTCCTCATCGCCCAAAGGCGTGTCGTTGTCGATCTCTTCGACAACCTCCGACAATTCGTCGCTGGTTAGCGCGACCATCTGGTCGCGGCGCGCTTCGATTAGCCGGCGCCCTAGAGCCGGAAGGCAGCTGGTCGCCATCCGTTGGAAGGTGATGACAACCAGGTGTGCTGCTCGGTCTTCGTACTCACGTAGCGTCCACTCAGTTACCGCATCGTAGAAGCGCTTCTCTTTAGCTGTGAATTCAACACTGACGGTCGTGGAGCGGCGCGTCGGGAATAGCTCCTGTACTTCCCGCTTGCGTGTGCGGGTGAAGACTTGCGACAGCGTGTTCAGTTCCAGAAGGTCGCGCTGACAAGCGACTGCTTCGTCGCGGGTCACGTCTTCACCGCGGGCACCACGGACCATAAGTTCGCACGCCGAACGGTAGCGAGGGCTCCGCCGGAACCGCTCTCGCTGAGCGGTTTGTTCAACCTTCTCGAGTTCCTTGAGAGCCTCAGCATACGCCGGAACTTTCGCGGCCCGAATTAGCCGGAGGGCAGAGTTGAGGTGCCGGTTCGGTTCGATGATCGCGCTAAACCCTTTTGGGTCACCGAACTCAGACGGCACCAGCAATCGCATCAACTCAAAGAAGTCGGGGCGCCCCAGATTGAGCGGTGTCGCCGTGAGAAAGATCATCGTCTCGGCGACCTCTCCCAGTAGGTCGCCGAGTAGGTTTGTCTTAGTCCCAGAGTTACGCATGTGGTGAGCTTCGTCGACGATTACGAGGTCAAGCGCGGGAACTGCCTCGCTGAGATACTCGAGGTTCTCTTCGCGGCGGAGTAACTCCAGTGAGGCGATCAGGCGGAGTGGCTCCGGGTAGGCGTCCTCGGTTGCCTCTTTGATCGCTTGGCGCAGCCGGGTACCGCTTGCAACCTCAAAGTCGAGCAGAAAGCGCTCGCGCATTTCGGCTCGCCACTTCTCCTTAAGCGGCGACGGGCAAGCAATCAAGACGTTGTTGAGCGGTGATCGCGCCGCGAGCTCGGTCAGGATGATGCCGGCTTCGATCGTCTTCCCTAGCCCGACTTCGTCGGCGATCAGCAGGCGCCCGTGAGGGTTGTTCAAGAGCTTCAGTACTGCCTTGAACTGATGGGGCAAGCGCTCGGTACGCGAGGCAGCAAAGGAGTAGAGGTTGTCGGTCAGTGGCGTCGCGAGCTTAGCGAGCGTGATGAAACTGCGGAAGTCCTCCGCACCAACCCATTCGCCGCGGCCAAGAAGCTCATCGGGTGCATCGCCAGTGACTCCAGATGCACCATCGGCAACGAGGCTGTGGGCGCCGTAGATACTCTTGGAGCTACCAGGGAACAGGACCTCGTACTGAGGATCCATGCGATCGAGAATCACGTCGGTGACCACGCCAACGTTGGCTCTCGGGTCAGCGATTAGCCGAACCGCATCTCCTTTTACAAATTCCATTATTAGGGTTTCACGGGGCGCTTAAAGTGGTAGTAGGCTCCCTACCATCGCCGGCGTTGGACCATCCGGCATTGGACCGACTGTAATTAGCCGATGTCGAGCTCTTGAGAACGCAACATAAAGCAGGTTGTTTGAGTTGTGGGGCTTGATCCGGTCTAGCTCGCAGGCAATCACAACCGACGCCTCGAGACCTTTGAAGCCGGCAATCGATGAGAATCTCACTTCGTCCGGCTTATTCGAAGCGTCACGGACGTGGACGTACTTGTACTTGCCGGGTGCTTTAGCGACATCCGAATTCTGATCACCGGTTCTTGAGAAGTTGTGGAGCGAAAGGACGACAATATCCTGCGGCGCGAAGTCATCCTCGTCAACGAGGCGTTCAATGATCGAAGCAACGCTCGCGGCCTGATCTTCAACGTCTGGGTTATGTTCAACCGGTCTGCCAACCGGCGTGCGGCCGCTGCCAGCGAACTCGATCGGGTCGTCGGCGCCGTAGTACTGCTCGACGGCGCGATGGATTTCCTGCGTGTTGCGACAGTTCGTGTTCAAGTGGTACTGCGCGAAATTCTCGGGGATCACGAACGTGTCGGAGTAGATAGCTTGACTCTTGTCCAGCGCAATCCAGATCTTGCCGCCCGGTGCTAGCGCGGACTGGAGTATCTCGATCGCGAGCGGTGCAAAATCTTGGGCTTCGTCGACAACGATTACGTCGAACTGCTCATTCAAGCGCGACATTACGTCGCCCAATAGGCGTGGCAGCTGCTCCCAGTAGAACGCCGTCTTCTCCTCCTGGGTCGCGCTCTCAGGCGGGTTAGACGGAACCACAATCCCTGCGGTGTCAGCGAGCTCGCGGCAGAGCGCATGAAAGTGGCAGACCTTCACACCCTTGGTCATCAAGCGGAGTGCGAGGTCCAGCGCCAGCGCCTCGTTGTAGCAGGTGAACAGCACCCGCTGTCCTTGGGCCGCAGCAGCATTCGCCATGTCACTGAGAATCACTGTCTTTCCGGATCCGGCGCAGCCGACGAGGGCGGCCCTTGGCGAGCCCTGGATGTTTCCTGCCTTCTCTTTCTGCTCGCCGGTGAGAATTGCGTGCAGCTTTGACTCCGTCTCCCGCTGAGTCCGTGAGTCGGGCCGCGCATCGATCGTTGGCGCGAACAAGTCGTGGAGTTGTTGCGCGCCTCCATCGCCTGGAGCTTCGGACTGGTCGTCGGCAGCTCGTTGCTCAGCGATCGAAGTCTCGATGTCCACTGCGAGCGATTCTTTCGTCTGCAGCTTGCCTAGCACGACGAACCGGGGCAGGTCCATCGCCACATCCTCGTCGTTGAAGTCCATCCCGGTGAAACAGACAAGTCGGGAGATACGAACTTGGCTGTAACGGCAGCCGAGCTTCTTCGCAACCTTGCCTAAGACTGAATGGACGTGCGTGGTTGCCTGCTTGCCAGGATCTTTCGCTGCGTGAACCCACTTATGGTCCTTCTGTCGCTCCCAGCGACCGTCAACGCATCGCATGCGGCCTTTGACCTCAACGCAGACAATTCCGTGCTCGGGGTGAACCAAGATGAAGTCGGTCTCATCGTCCTTAGTGCCGTGTTTAGGATGTTTGGAGAGGGTGGCCCTCGAATAGTAAGCAGCCCAACTATGGTCGAGTTGACTCTCGAACCGGTTGAACATGATGCGCTCTGGGCCAGAAGGCTGGGGCGGGTCGCCTTTACTGGGCGGCAGCTCCGGCGGATACATACGAGCCACGGCACTCTCCTTTGCGGGCGCTAACGAAGTGGTCTCAATTAATACAGCATTGCGGCGAGTTTGCGTCTGAGTGAAATGTCTGGACCGCTCAGGTGTCAAGGCCGGTTGAAAGTCGGCCCCTTTTCGCCGGTTGAATTCTGACCCCCCGTTGGGGTGGAACGGGTCGGGCGCAGCTTCCTCGTCACCCAACCACCCTCAACCACCGCAACACAGCCCAAGTCGCCTCCAAGTCCTCCTGGTTATAAGCACAGATGTCGGCCACGATCTCGTCGCGGCGCGCCATGTCCTCGGTTTCGACCGCTTCGATGTAGGCGGCGATTGAGTCGTCGCCTTTTGTTACCTCCTCGGCGCTGCGGCTGAAGCCGGTTAGGGCGGTCACGGCCTTTGATTTCTCAACTACTTTCAGTGAGTAGCTCGGCTCGGGGATCGCGACCGCGTCACGCGTGATCGGCAGCAGGTCGAGCAGGCTTTCAAGGACGGCGGCGGCGGTGCCAGCTTCATCGTCGCCGAAGCGTTCGATGTAGCGTTTGATCATCGTCTTCTCGTAGTTGGCCCAATGGACGAAGCGGATCCCTGGGTGGGCGCTGAGCAGCTCTGCGGCGCGGGCGAGGAACTGCTCCCAGCCGTGACGGTCGCCGTCTTCACCAAAGTCGGCCAGTGCGGCGATGAACTCACCCTTCTGCTCACCGAAGACCTGCATTCCCCAGAGGTAAACCTTCTCCGCCTCATCAAGCTCCGGCGGCAGCCCTTCAAGGTCGAAGATCACAAAGTTAGCTGCCTGATTTACGATCGGGTCAACGGCGACCTCGTTGCCGTCAAGGTCGCGCCGGCGTACCGTCTCGCCGCTGGTTAGCGCCTGAACATTCTCAAGGATCTCTTGCGCGCCGGTGATGTTGTCGCCCTTTTGGCTTTTGATCTTGGCGAGCGCAGTCGCGTCTAGCTGCTCGGCGAGCTGTGGGTAGCTGGTAATTCCCGCCGCTTCAAGCTTCGGCGCTAGCCGCGTGTCAATCCCAATCACTAACCCCAGCGCCTGCGCGGCCTCAGCGGCCGGCCAGCAGTGCTCTTTGTAACCGCAGGCGCCGCACTTGCTCCAGCCGACCACTTCGTGCGGCTCGGCTTTCAGCCGCCGCAGCGCAACGACGCGCTCCAGCTCAGCCAGCGGCTCCTCGCCGCCGTGGTACTCAACCGTCTCGGTGCCGCCGCTGCCGTTGTAAACGCGCAGACTGAAAGGTGTTCCCGGGAACGTTTGCTCAAAGAGCCAGCCGTAAAGGCGCAGCTGCAGGAAAATCGCTTTCTTCTCAGTGCGCTCCTTCAGCTCCCCGTCTTTGCCTTCGTCGAAGATTCGCCGCGTCAGCTTGGCGTCGGCGATCACCCACGCGCCGTCCTCGGGAATCAGGAAGTCGGGGTAGCCGTAAATGAACTGCGGCTCGCCGCCGATCACCGCCTCGGCCTGCAGCTTGCCTTGGAAGACCAGCGGCCCGCCGGCTACGACGAGCTCCACTGTCTGCGCCGCCGAATCATCGTTCTCAAAGCCTTCAAGGTCGATTAGCTGAGGGTGCGCGGCGCGCAGCCCTTCGAGTACGCGCGCTTCGTGGCGCAGCCCCTGCGCCTTGATGAACTCGGCGAACGGTCCATCCGGCGCCTCTTTGAGCTTCGCGACGTCGCGCAGCCAAGTGCGCCGCTCGCACTTTGAGGGAAAGCTGAGGCGCGTGATCGATGAGGGGGAGAGCTGGTTCATGGCTTGAGCAGTGCTGTTGGCAGAGTCGCGGCTGACCGCGGCTTAGTCAACGCCGCCCGCCAACGCCCGCACCAACGTAGTCGCAGCGGCCGGAGAGTTTCTGACACTCGCCGCGCGTCAGATCAGGCCGGTTCGCGGCGACCGTCACCAAAGCTACGCCTTCCCGGATCGATTGGAGCTCCGCATGACCCCAGCCCAAACGCTCGACCAAATAGTCGGCATTCTTTACCGCAACGAGCTGCCGTTCGCGTTTCATGAGGAGAAAACTGAGATTGGGATCAGCGCCGCTGGCACGATTCTCTTCATTCGCACGGCCCAGCTGGAGGGCCGCACGATCGTGCAGCTGGAGGCCGACCTAGCGATTGGAATCGGGCTGACGGCGGAAGTTAAGGCCGGGATCTACTACT
>Ga0209284_10007060_pt1 | contig 10375 bp, 7 predicted proteins | sample FRY03_FD_187211 | JGI IMG/M metagenome (GOLD analysis project Ga0209284, IMG submission 187211) | Freshwater microbial communities from Lake Fryxell liftoff mats and glacier meltwater in Antarctica - FRY-03 (SPAdes) (version 2) | ecosystem: Environmental > Aquatic > Freshwater > Ice > Glacier... | reverse complement strand
AAGGGCGTGTATGTGTTGCCTGTCAACTTGTATGGTCCTTGGGACAACTTCAATCTTGATACATCGCATGTCATTCCTGCGCTCATCCGCAAGTGCATAGAAGCGAAAGACCAGCGAGCAGATCACATTGTGTGTTGGGGCACTGGTTCGGCCAGTAGGGAATTTCTCTATGTCGACGATGCAGCCGAAGGGCTGATCCGCGCAACTGAGGTGATGGACACTCCAGAGCCCATCAATCTTGGAACTGGGATGGAAATTTCCATTCGAGAGTTGGTGATTCTCATTGCGCGACTCTGCGGTTTCAACGGTGAAGTGCGCTGGGACAGCACGAAGCCAGATGGTCAGCCTCGGCGCTGCCTGGATGTTCAACGCGCAGCCGATCGACTTGGCTGGCGAGCGAAAGTCGGTTTTGAAGATGGATTGCGGCGAACGATTTCATGGTTTGAGTCTCATCAATCGTCGGATAGGCTGCGACGATGAGCCAGTCGCCCAAGACATCGGATGCCGCAGAACTCGTCATCCTCAATCAGTATTACCACCCAGATGTTGCGAGCTCTGGTCACTTGCTCCACGAATTGGCGGTTGAAACAGCCAAATTCAATCGTAGAGTTTCGGTTCTGACTTGTTTTCCTTCCTATGGTCCGCGTGCAACATGGGTCGCTTGCGCCAAGCAAGAGACCGTTGATGGAGTCAAGATTCGTCGCATGCGAACAACGCGGTTCTCGAAGGATCACATTCTGGGCCGTCTCAGCAATGCATTCACCTTTCTTGGGCCGCTCTTCGTTCGTCAAGCCTTTGCGTCAAATCGAAATCGAGTGTTTATGTACACGAGCAATCCCCCTTTTCTAGGCCTCATTGGGGGACTTGTGAGCTTGATGGGCCGGCATAAGTATGTGCTACTGCTCCACGATAGTTATCCGCATGTGGCAATTTGTTGCGGCACGATGCGGAAAGATGGCGTCGTTGAATGGCTATGGCACATCGGCAATAAGTTTATATACCGCCGGGCGTGCGAGACCATCGTTCTGAGCAGAATGGCGAAGGAACTGCTCGTGAAGGAATATAAAATCCCCCCCAAAAGAGTGCATGTCATTCACAACTGGGCAGACCCAACGACAATCGCTCCTGTTCCAAAGAAAGACACCCGGTTCGCTCAGGCGAATGGGCTCGTGCAACCATTCACCCTGCTCTACTCCGGCAACCTTGGTCTCTACTACGAGTTCGAGTCGCTCCTGTCTGTCGCAGAACGATTCCAACACGACGAGAATTTCCGACTCGTGTTCATCGGCGCTGGTGGTCGACGGTCGTGGATCAGTTCTGAAATCGAAAGGCGAGGCTTAAAGCATGTACAACTGCATCCCTACCAACCGTTCGAGACTCTGAACGATTCACTCAATGCATGTGATGTGAGTCTCGTCACAATCGCACAGGGAATTGAGGGTATTAGTTTCCCTTCAAAGTTGTATTCATCTTTAGCCGTTGGCAAACCCCTGCTTGCTATCAGCGAGCCCGCTAGCGAGTTACGGCAGATTGTTGAAGAGGCTGGTGCTGGCGTTTGGAATCGGCTTCAAGATATCGATGGCCTTGAATCGAGCATCCGCTCGTTGCGAGCGGATCCTGAGATGTGCAAGCGGATGGGAGCTAGTGCACGCGCCTGTTTGGAAGCGAATTACACTGCGAGAGAATCGGCTATTCGGTACTTGGGAGTTATTGATTTGGCTGCCGCCGATTGAGCTTGCATCACTTCTGCGGACACCGAACAGGCCTCGTTCTAGGCGTTGCGCATATGATAACATTACGCCAGAACGATTCTGCCCTTCCATGTCCACCTATATTCTCATCACTCATACAAAATGGAGCGAGGCACCCCGCATCCGACACCAGACCGCCCGATTGTTGGTGTCAGCAGGACACCGAGTCGTCTACTTTGAGCGTGCCTGCTATCCCTGGCAGACGACGGCTCCCCCCTGGAAAGAAGTGGAAACTGGGATCACAGTGGTACGAAGTCGCCGCCTAATACATCATCAACTGCGCATTGCGCCGCCCCTTGATTGGCTGAATGGCCACTTGGTTTGTTCCGAGATATCACGGCGTATCCGAGAAATGGGCATCGATCCCGAGTCGCCCGTGATCAACTTTGCGCACGACTATTACTTTCTCAGAAAGATCTTCCCTCGAAATCGAATCGTGACAATTTATCACGACGACATCGAGGCGCAATCAAAGTTTGCTTGGATGGGGCATGTCACCCGTAGTATCCGACTGACCTGTGGCATGAGCGATGATGTGTTCGCAGTCTCCACCCCGCTCGTGGAGCGCCTCAAGGCGTGGTGTAACCCAAAACTCCTACTTCCTTGGGTCGTACGCCCATACCGCGCACCGCATACCGACATTTCTCAACGCAACATACTTCTTCATTGGGGTTTTATCGATGTTTCGATCGATTCTGATCGAATTCGTAGATTGGCTAGCCACCTTGCTGCGACCCGCCCTGAGTGGCGAATCATGCTCGTGGGCCCAAGTCAAGCAAGTAGCCGACGAGCCGCTGCGCGAAGATCGCAAATAGTTTCACAACTCAATGATTTAGCAAATGTGGAAATTCTTGGTCCGCAACCTCTCGACGAATTGCCTTTGGACAGAGTGCTCGCGGCACTCATTCCGTACCGCCGAATGCCGACAATGGATGCGATTGAAATGCCGAATAAGTTGACCCAGTTACTTGCGTGCGGATTGCCGATCTTGAAGTCTGGGATGCCTGCTATGGTTCGGCAACCATTCATTTGCGCTATCGACGACGATCAGCAATTCGAATCTTCGCTGAACTTATGCGTCCAACAATTCAATAACTGGCAGCCCGACATTCGAGCATTCCTAGAAACGCACTCTGGCGCCGCTCGGCTCAAGACATTGGGCGTCGTTGCTGCGAATTCATTGATGAACCCGTCCTAACCAATCGGCGCAGCAGCAATGAAATTTCCGTAGGGCCGCCGAAAGAAATATTTGTACTGGCTCAAGGAATGTGGCGAGATGCTGGGGCTCGAGGTGCTCTGTTTTCGCAATCCCCGACGAAGCCAGACCTGCGTTGTTTCCGTAAAGCCATCTATTGCAACCATTTGCGCACATACCGCCGCGCCCCCCTGCAACTATTTTGAAAAATATTGAAATATATCTCAATAGACAGCCACTTGGCGTCTATATATAGTAATTCCCATGACAAAAAATTACATTACGCCTCTCGCCTGCGTCATCCTCGCTGCATCCGTTGTCCAAGCTCAAACGGTTTCAGTCACCACCACCACCGCGACCAAGAAGGTCGTGACAATCGTCAACACTGCAACGACGCAAGCTTGAAACCACGACGGTTCTGAAGAAGAACGGCGCTGTCTGGGTTCAAGACACGCCCGCAACAGAGTTGGCTCGCGTTGTGTTGGCGACCACGGAAACTCCGCAGGCTGTCGTCATCATCGACTGCAACAACAATCGCGTCGCTGACTCCGTCGACATCGCCAACTGCTTTGCAGACGCTGACTCGGATGGCAAACTTGATCTATGCGAAACGCGCTACAGCGACTTCAATCTCAACGGAGTTCTTGATTAGCAGGATGTCTCGATCCTCGTGGGCTGGTGGGATATTCCAAATCCGCTCGCGGGCGATCTGAACTTGGACGGAAGTGTCGATGCCCTCGATTTGGGTGTGCTTCTCGCACGCTGGGGTAATGTTCCTTGAGCGTCGTCCGGCGATTGCATCGCTCAAAGCTTGCACGGCGCAATGACGCAGACAGCCAATCCACTGCGACCATCAAATCCAAGCCCCATTTCAGGGCTTTTTTTATGGAGTCACAGCATCAGGCAGCGGCGTTACAAGCCCATTGCTCGGGCAAGCAAGATGCCCACGAAGAGGCTGAAAGCGGCGACAAGCAGTTGCTGAAATTTGTTTGGACCCTGAACCTTGGACATAGCAATAAGAGAGTCGGATTCAACGCTGGAAATTGCAAATTGACTTTGTAATTTTTCAAGTTTTCTTCCTCGGGTAATCCATGAAATCTATGGGACACTCCTCACCATGACCGATTTGCACTCACCGCAGACGCTCGCACAGATGATCCGCGCATCTGCACCCCTTCTTGACCGCTTTGTACGCGGTTTTGACGAAGCCTCACGCACCGCGGCAACAGCCGGGCTTCCCAATCATCCCATTTGGATTCTGGGACATTGCGCATTCACGATGGCTCGATTTGGTCAACTCATGGGTGGTGATGCGCCAGATGCGGCCGATTTTTCCAGCGATCCTCATGAGCCACTGCGGGACGGCCAGTCTGTCAGTTGTTACTGCACTGCGGATATCAAAAAGGATTCGACGCCATCTTCCGATGCGAGTCGCTATCCATCACTTGCACGCGGTCGCGAAATTTTCGCGCAAGCGGCTGAGAATCTCGCACGCACTCTTGAGGCGCTGCCAGCGGCGCAACTTGCGCAGACCATTCCATGGAACGATGGACCGCAGCGAATCGATGCGCTCGCCATGCGCTTGTGCTTCCACAATGGAATGCATGCTGGTCAACTGACCGACTTGCGCAGAGTTCTTGGATTCGAGCGGATATTGCCGATTTCCTAGAGAGATCGTCGATCACGCGCGCGGCGCAAGTAATGCGCTCACGGGTGATATCTTAAGACTCTCATGGCGCGGCTCCACGAATTTCAAGGTAAGGCGATTCTTGCCGCGAACGGTTTTTGCATCCCGCGCGGGCGCGCTGCGACCACTGCGGATCAAGCCGCAGCGGCCGCAACCGAATTGACTGGCGGCGGCGGTGAAGTCGTCGTCAAGATTCAGGCGTGGATGACCGGACGCGCTGCGATTGGCGGTGTCGCATTCGCCAAGACCGCCGCAGACGCGCGCGCGCACGCAGCGCGGATGCTTGCGATGCAAGTCGGCCAGTTTCCAGTCGAGGCCGTGTTGGTCGAGGAAAAAATTTCGATCGCTCGCGAGTTCTTTCTCTCATTCGCCATCGACGACGCGGCGCGCGCGCCCGTGATCATCTTTGCCGATGGCGGTGGAAGCGGCATCGAAGAACGCGCCGCATCGACGCACCGAATTCCATGCCATGTTGTGCGCGGTCCCGATGTTGCAGCGATTGCAGCGGCCACGGCGAAATGCGGGCTTTCAACTGAACACGCCAAAGGTCTTGCGGATTCGATCGGCAAACTTTTTAGCGCTGCGCGCGCGGTCGAAGCGCGCTCGCTTGAGATCAATCCGCTGGTGCTGACTACGACGGGCGAATGGATCGCCGCGGATTGCAGAGTGACGATTGATGATTACGCCGTCGTGCGGCATCCTGAACTTGGAATTGAAATCGCACGCGAATTCGATCATCCACCGACTGCGCTTGAGCGCGTCGCATATGCCGCCGAACAGAGCGATCACCGCGGCACTTTTTACTTCGCGCAATTGGCGACATCCGCGTCGGAGGGAACGCACGGACTTGTTGGGTTCCACGGCGCGGGCGGCGGCGGCTCGATGATGTCGATGGACGCGATTGTCAACGCCGGATTCACCATCGCAAACTTCACGGATACCAGCGGCAATCCATCGGCTTCCAAGGTCTATCGCGCGAGCCGCATCATTCTCACGCAGCCAAATTTGGTGGGATATTTCGGGTCGGGCTCCGGCGTGGCGAGCCAAGAACAATATTGGTCTGCGTATGGACTGGCGAAAGCTTTCTGGGAATTGGATCTTGACATTCCTGCGGTCATTCGACTCGGCGGCAACACCGAAGATCGCGCGGTCGACATTCTTCACCGGATGTCCACGCTCTTGCGCGCACCGGTCGAGGGATATCGCAAGACGGATTCTCCAGCGACGATCGCGGCACGCTTCGGCGAACTCGTCAAGGATGCGGCGGGAAAAGTGTGGCAACCACGCGCACCGCGGCAACCTGCCTTTGTGAAAGACGCATCGGCGACTTCGTTCGCAGTCAAGAGCGGACGCGTGTGGATCGACACTCCACAGTGGTCGAAGATTCGGCGCGCCGTCGAAACGCACAGTGGCGGATTGATCGTTGACCATTGCGGAATTCCTGTGATGGCACTGCCAAGCGAGGAATTCGCGTCGAAGGATTCTGAGCTTCTCGCATGTGATGTGGAATGCCGAATCGCGGGCGTCGATGGATTCTTCCTGGAACTGGATATTCCAGGGCTCGCCGGCATTCTTCAATCGCACTCGAAGCAATCATCCCCCGCCGCGTCGCAAGGAGTTCGCTGATGGCGATCTTGATCGACGAGACGAAGCGCGTGCTGGTGCAAGGCATCACTGGGCGTGAAGGCCAAGCGCGCACGAAACTCATGCGTGAGTACGGCACACTAGTTGTTGCTGGTGTCACACCGGGCAAGGGTGGTCAATCGGTGCTGGGCGTGCCGGTCTTCAACACTCCAACCGAAGCCGTCGCTGCGCTTGGCGACATCGACATCTCGGTGCTCTTTGTTCCTGCGGCTGGTGTGAAAGACGCCGCGATTTCTGCGATCGAAGCTGGCATCAAACTCACCGTGCTCGTGCCCGACCGCGTTCCAGTTTGGGATGCGATGGAAATTGCAGCTGCGGCGCGCGCGAATAATGCGCGTTTTCTAGGGCCAAACACGCTTGGTGTGTTGAGTCCGGGCAAAGCGGTCGTGGGAATGATTGGCGGCCGCGCGGAAAGTGCGCGGCAATGGTTCAAGCCCGGCGTTCCCGCGGGTGTTGGCATCATCAGTCGCTCTGGCGGTATGGCTTCAAGCACTGGCTATTACTTGGGGCAAGCGGGTGTACGCATTTCGACCATCGCGCATCTCGGCGGTGACGCGGTGCTGGGCATTCGCATTCCAGAAGCGGCGCTGATGTTCGAAGCAGATCCGCTCACCGAAGCGATTGTCATTTTCGGCGAGATTGGTTCCACGCAAGAAGAAGAACTCGCGCAACTCATTCGCCAGCGCAAGGTCACCAAGCCTGTCATCGCATACATCGGCGGGAAAGCCGCGCGCGAAGGAACTCGCTTCAGCCACGCTGGTGCGATCATCGAAGGCGGGCGCGGAACGCACGCTGGCAAAGTGACTGCGCTGCGCGATGCGGGCGCAACGGTTGTGGATGCGTTCGGCGAACTGCCGGGCGCTGTGGTGGAAATTCTTAAGCGAATCAAAGGGAAAAGTCTCATGAGCGAGAGCGAAAAAAACGCCGTATGGCACACAAGCATCACGCACATTGAACCCAACAAGGTTGCGGTGCGCGGATATGACATCGCCGATCTGATGGGACGCGCATCGTTCGGTGCGGCGGTCCATCTCATTCTCACTGGTGAATTGCCATCGGCAGCGATCGGTCGGTTGATGGATGGCGTGCTCGTCGCATCGATCGATCATGGCGCGACGCCGCCGAGTGCGCTCGCTGCGCGAACGGTTGCGTCAACTGGCGCATCGCTGAGTGCATCCGTTGCCGCGGGCATCATGTCGATCAATCGACATCACGGTGGTGCGATCGAAGATTGTGCGCGGCAGTTGAAGGCGATTGCCGACAAGGCGGCGAACGAATCTCTTTCCATCGACGATGCCGCGAGTGCGCATCTCGCTGCGATGAAAGAGGCTGGCGAGCGCATGCCGGGATTTGGGCACCGCTATCACACGAAGGATCCGCGCACCGCGCGTCTCTTCGCTCTTGCGCAGGAAGCCGGCGTTGATGGTGCGCACATGAAAGCGGCGCGCGCAGTTGAAAAGACATTCGCAGATGCGAAGAAACCTCTGCCGATCAATGTGGACGGCGCGATTGGCGCGATTCTGGCTGATGTTGGCATCAATCCATCGGTCTTCAACGGCATCTTCATGATCGCACGAACGCCAGGGCTCGTCGCGCATGTCGTCGAAGAACAGTCGCGCGAGAAGGCGATGCGGCGCATCGATCCAGTCCATCACGGTTATGACGGTCCGTCAGCGCGTTCGTTGCCGGCGTCGTAGCGGATCGATTTGCGATAGTGACGGTATTGGCGACAGCATCAGCGAGAACATCAGCGAGAACATCAGCGACAGCATCAGCGACAAAACACAAACCCACCAACGATTCCAACGACACGCACACAGGAGACACAGGAGACACATGACACACATGACACACATCACGAACTCACCATCCACTTCCCGCACCACTCTGGGCGTCAGCGACATTGCAGAGCTCTTTCCCAGTTTGATGAAGATCAAAGATCAAACTCTGCGCGCGAATGTCGCGGCCGTCTGGAACGAGGCGATCGCCACCGGTTGTGGCGGCAAGGGTTGGACATTTGCGGAACTGCGCGCGGTGAAATTCACGCTGCTCGCGGGCGATATCGAGATGACCTTCATCGAACATCTCAACTCATGCGCATTGCAGTGCATCGCAATCGCCGATGTGCTCGAAAGCAGTTTCCGATGCGACATTCCCATTGATCGCGACTTCCTCATCGCCGGCGCGCTGCTGGCGGACTGCGGCAAACCGCTCGAATTCGACAAGGACTCCACCGGCAAGGTGATTCAAGGCACATTTGGCCAACAAGTCCGACATCCCTTCACTGGCGTCGCACTGGCATACAAGCATGGCATTCCAGGCGAGGTCATGCACATCATCGCAACGCACAGCCACGAAGGCGACAAGATGGAACGCTCGATTGAGTCGATCATCTTCCATCATGCGGACTTCGTCGATTTTGATATCGCGAAATTTCTCGGCAAGCGCGCTGCGAAGAAATGATGACGCGACACGCATGACGGACCGCGCACGACAAACCACGCATGACGGACCACGCACCACGCACCACGCACCGCAACAAACGAAAGCACCGAAATGAAAACAGCATTCACACTCGTTGAAAAGATCGCGGCTCGACATGCGCAGGGCCTCACGCCCGGCGCGACCGTGCGCGCGGGCGACTTCATTTCAATCCGGCCGCGGCATGTGATGACCCACGACAACACGGGCGCAGTCATCCCAAAGTTCAAGCAGATCGGCGCGACCAAGATCGCAGATTCTGCACAGCCGGTCTTCGCCATCGACCACGACATCCAAAATATGTCACCCGAAAACCTTGGCAAATACGCCAAGATTCAAGCCTTCGCGCGCGAGCATGGTGTCGATTATTACCCGCCTGGCACTGGCATCAGCCATCAAGTGATGGTCGAACAGGGCTATGTTGTTCCTGGCGCGTTGGTGGTCGGCAGCGACTCGCATTCCAACTTGTATGGCGCCGTCGCCGCACTCGGCACGCCGGTTGTGCGCACCGATGCCGCAAGCATCTGGGCGACTGGCGTGACTTGGTGGCAAGTGCCGCCGATCGCGAAAGTCATCTTGCGAGGTCGACTCGAATCGGGCGTGACGGGCAAAGATGTCATCATCGCCCTCTGCGGCCTTTTCAATCACGACGAAGTGCTCAATCATGCGGTTGAATTTGTTGGCGACGGAATTGCGGCGCTTTCGATGGATGCGCGCATGACGATTGCCAACATGACAACCGAGTGGGGCGCGCTGGCTGGTGTCTTTCCATTCGATGAGGTCACGCGCGGCTATCTGATGTCGCGTGTGCCGGTGCTTGCGAGCGACCGTCGCCCCGGAACGCGCGGTCCAACTTCGCGCAGCGGATATTCCATCGCCGACATCGATCGATGGTGGAACGATCGCGCCGCACTCAATGCCGACTCCGATGCTGCGTATGCAATCGAACTCGAACTCGATCTCGCAACTGTCGTTCCCCATGTTTCAGGTCCAAATGAAGTCAAAACGATGGTCTCGCTTCCCGACATGGAAGCGAAGCATGTCGCGATTCAAAAGGCCTATCTGATGTCGTGCGTCAACGCGCGCGTCGAGGACCTGCACGATGCTGCCGAAGTCGTGCGCAGCAAAGGCACACGCGTTGCGCCGGGCGTTGAGTTTTATCTCGCGGCCGCGAGCGCCGAAGTACAAGCGAGCGCGCAAGCAAGCGGCGATTGGCAGACACTCGTCGATGCGGGTGCGATCCCGTTGCCGCCAGGGTGCGGTACATGCATTGGCCTTGGCCAAGGTCTTGTGGGCAAAGGCGAGACCGCCATCAGTGCAACCAATCGCAATTTCAAGGGGCGCATGGGCGATCCTGATGCGCAGGTCTATCTCGCATCGCCAGCAGTCGTCACGGCGAGTGCGCTTGCAGGATTTATTTGCGCGCCGCGCGCATTCGCAAACCGACCGGCCGGCACCGCCACTCGCACTGCCAAGCCAATCGCCGTCGCAGCGAAAGTTGTTGAAATTATTGCGGGCTTTCCCGCGAGCGTTCAAGGCCGAGTGCTCTTGCTCGACAAAGACAATCTGAACACCGACGGAATCTATGCCGGCAAACACACATACCGTGACGACCTG
>Ga0209284_10007051_pt1 | contig 10391 bp, 5 predicted proteins | sample FRY03_FD_187211 | JGI IMG/M metagenome (GOLD analysis project Ga0209284, IMG submission 187211) | Freshwater microbial communities from Lake Fryxell liftoff mats and glacier meltwater in Antarctica - FRY-03 (SPAdes) (version 2) | ecosystem: Environmental > Aquatic > Freshwater > Ice > Glacier... | reverse complement strand
GTTTCCTTAGTCGAACGTGCTCAAGAAAACTTCGACGAGGAAAAAGCAAGAAAACTTCAGAAGAAAATTGCGAAGAATCAGTTCAGTTTCAACGATTTCTACGATCAAATCCAACAAATCAAGAAGATGGGCAACATCAAAGATTTGGTAGGTATGATTCCCGGAGTTGGTAAAGCAATGAAAGACGTTGATATCGATGACGATGCTTTCAAAGGGATTGAGGCAATTATTCAATCAATGACTCCCGATGAGCGTGAAGAGCCAGCGATTATTAATGGTGGAAGAAGAAAGAGAATTGCCGATGGTTCGGGCACAACGATTCAAGATGTAAATAAATTATTGAAACAATTTGAAGAAACCCGCAAGGTAATGCGTGTGATGTCTAGCCCTGGTAAAATGGCTGGAATGATGCGCGGAATGCCGGGTATGAAATAAAACTTAAGGATGATTCTTCTCGACGGAAAAAAAACAGCTTCGGTTATAAAAGAAAGGTTAAAGGCCGAGGTTGTTCAACTAAAAACTGCTGGTAACCGAGCACCCAATTTAGCTGCGGTTTTAATTGGGAATAATGGAGCAAGTGAAACATACATTGCCTCTAAGGTTAAATCTTGCGACGAGATTGGATTTACATCGACCTTAATTCGAAAGCCTGAAACAATCACTGAAGCCGAATTGCTTCAAATTGTAGCCGATTTAAATAATGACGACAGCGTTGACGGAATATTGGTGCAATTGCCATTGCCGAAACACATTAAAGAAGAAAATATTACCCTCGCAATTTCTCCTGAAAAGGATGTGGACGGATTTCATCCTGAAAATATTGGTCGCTTAGTTCTTGGCGTTGAAGCTTATACACCTGCAACTCCACTTGGAATAATGATGTTGCTTGAGGAATATACCATTCAAACAAGCGGAATGCACGCTGTAGTAATAGGCAGAAGCGCAATTGTAGGAACACCAATGAGTCTTTTGTTGAGTCGCAATACGCAACCGGGCAATTGCACCGTTACCTTGTGTCACAGTCGCACCAAAGATTTGGCATCAATTACTCGTCAAGCCGATATTGTTATTGCAGCTCTAGGAATTCCCGGTTTTCTTAAAGAAGACATGGTAAAAGACGGAGCTATTGTTATTGATGTTGGAATTACGCGTGTCGTAGATGAAACTAGTCCAAAAGGCTACAAAATTTCTGGCGATGTTGATTTTGAGCACGTTGCATCAAAATGCAGTTACATAACTCCTGTCCCTGGTGGCGTTGGAGCTATGACAATTGCGGCCTTAATGAATAATACACTTCATGCATATAAGCGTCGGGCATCCGACAGAGCATAATGAGCGGATTAAGTGCAGAACAACAAACACAGTTAGACGCGGGACTTTCACTTCCGGTGATGGAATATTTCTATACTATTCAAGGTGAAGGTTTTAACTCTGGGAAAGCAGCATATTTCATCCGTTTAGGAGGATGTGATGTTGGATGTCATTGGTGCGATGTAAAAGAATCTTGGGATGCCAGCGTTCATCCATTGACATCGATAGACATCTTGGTTGAGAGCGCGCTTTCATATCCCGCGAGAGCGGTTGTTATTACAGGCGGCGAACCTTCTTTATATAATTTAGATCCTTTGTGCAAGGCCTTAAAATCTTCTGGAATTCAGATTTTTTTGGAAACCTCCGGAGCCTACCCGTATACTGGAACATTCGATTGGATATGCGTTTCACCCAAGAAATTCAAAGCTCCTGGAAAAGACTGGTTAGCCGAGGCACATGAATTAAAGGTGATCATTTTCAATAAAAGCGATTTTGCATGGGCTGAGGAACATACTAAAAACATCAACTCAAACTGCAAGCGTTATTTACAACCCGAGTGGAGCAAATCAGAAAAAATACTTCCCGAGATTATTGAATATGTGAAGGAGCATCCAGAATGGGAAGTGTCTTTGCAATCGCATAAATATATGCACATTCCATAATAATGGCCATGAAGCTATCGGTTGTTATTGTCAATTATAATGTAAGGCACTTTCTCGACCAGTGTTTGCAATCTGTTTTCAAAAGCTTGAAAGGGATTGAAGGGGAAGTATTTGTGGTTGACAATCATTCGATTGATGGCTCCGTGGAAATGCTCAGAAAACAATTTCCGCAGGTAAAACTTATTGCAAACGAGGGAAATGTTGGATTTTCGAAAGCTAATAATCAAGCAATTAGAGAATCGAAAGGTGAATATGTGCTTTTATTGAATCCAGACACGGTAGTAGAGGAAGACACGTTTAGTACTTGCATTCAATTTATGGATGCGCACCAAGATGCAGGAGCATTAGGAGTTAAATTAATCGACGGTAAAGGTAGATTTTTGCCTGAGTCTAAGCGTGGGTTACCAACGCCTCAAGTTGCATTTAATAAGATAGTTGGCTTGTCTAAGTTATTTCCAAAATCGAAGCGATTTGGCAAATACCACATGGGCTATCTTCCTGAAAATGAAACGAATGAAATCGAGGTTTTGTCAGGAGCCTTTATGTTTATCCGCAAAAACGCTTTGGATAAAGCTGGTTTATTGGATGAGGCTTTTTTTATGTATGGAGAAGATATCGACTTAAGTTATCGCATAGTTCAAGCTGGATATAAAATTTATTATCATCCAGAAACACGTGTTATTCATTATCGTGGCGAGAGCACGAAAAAAAGTAGCGTTAATTATGTGTTTGTGTTTTACCAAGCGATGATCATTTTCGCTAACAAGCACTTCATGCCTGATCAAGCGCGATTATTTAGCTTTATAATTCGAATAGCGGTGTATTTTCGCGCAGCCCTTTCGGTTGCAAAACGAGGAATAAATGCCATTTGGCTGCCTGCTACTGAGAGCTTGGTATTCTTTTTCGGTTTAGCTTTTTTAAAAGAATATTGGGCAGTAAAAAGCGGCATTTTTTATCCTTACGAATTTCTATGGATTGCAATACCACTCTATATTTCGGCATGGATAATTTCTTCATGGATAAGCGGAGCCTACGATCGTCCACTGAGTATAATCAGATCTTTAAGAGGAATTGTAATTGGAACAATAATTATACTGCTAGTTTATTCCTTGTTAGATGAGCACTATCGATATTCTCGATTTCTCACTTTAGTGGGAGCTGGTTGGGCTGCGATATCTGCGGCAGGTATAAGAATGCTGGCTAACTTGCTCAGGTATAAAACACTATTTCCAGAAAATGTTGAAATAAAACGTATTCTAATTATTGGAGAAAAACATGAAGCCGATCGTGTTGCTTCTGTTTTAAACCAATCGCCAATTAAAACTGCTTACTTGGGCATTATTAACCCAGGAAGTTCGGTGCAAGATTCTAGCAATTATAATGGAGACATCAGTAACCTAAAGGAGATGGTTGAAATCTTCAAAATTAATGAGCTCATTTTTTGCGGAAAGGACTTAAGTTCTGCGCAAATCATGGATCAAATGATATTGGTGAATCGCCCTGATTTAGAGTACAAAATTGCTCCTCCTGAGAGTTTATATATTATTGGGAGTAATTCAATTCAGTCAAATGGCGACTTTTATACTGTTGGACTAAATGCTGTTGATAAGCCATCTAACAGAAGGAAAAAGCGATTTTTCGATTTAGGGTTCTCGTTAACTTTGCTACTAACTGCACCTTTTCTATTCTGGTTTGTTGAAAACAAAGCCGGATTTTTAATGAATATCTTCAGGGTGCTTTTCGGAAAAAAAACATGGATTGGATATGAAAAGTTGACTAATCTAACTGGATTGCCTAAGCTTAAAGCTGGTATCCTTGGACCATTAGCCCCCTTTAATTCTAAAGTTGACAAGGCTAAGCTCGCATTTCAATCAAACATACTTTACGCAAAAGATTATCGAATTCATTACGATTTAATGATTGTGTTGAAAGCCTTCAGCCAGCTAGGCAAATAACAGCTAATCTATTGTGGCTAAATTTTACACCAAATAGCTTCGTAATCCATTGTAATTTACCACCTTTGCGCTAACCAATATAATATATGATTATTTTTATTTTTAAGAAGGCAAAGAGACAAATAAATCTATCCTCATGAATAAAGACAATGATTTTGATCGATTCTTAATGTAACCTTTAGTAGATACTTAAAGTAAACACCCAAGAATTTTTCAGCTTAAAATTAAATTAACTATACAGTAACCAAATCCAGTCGCATATGCTAAATAAGCTACTTATTTTATTTTTCTCTTTAGCATGCTCAGTGTCGGGTTTCTCCCAAATTGACCAGGAATTCTGGTTTGGAGCGCCAGACTTAACACAAGGAACACAAGGAGAAATTAACGGCGGAGCCTTTCGTGACCGCCCAATCCAATTGGTACTATCGACATTAGTAGATCCGGCACAGATAACCATCTGGCAGCCAGCGAATTTGTCGTTTCAGCCTATTGTTGTGAACCTCGGACCTAGTTCAACACAATCTGTCAATCTAACTCAATGGCTTAGTCAAATTGAGACACGATTTGTAGATTCTGTAATGAGCACCGGCGTTTTGGTGAGGTCTACTGCTCCAATTACAGCTTATTATGAGCTAGGAGCTGCTGCCAACCGAGATATTATTGCTCTAAAGGGAAAGAATGCTAACGGGACTTTGTTCTACACGCCATTTCAAACCCTCTGGGAAAATGATCAAAGTCTTGGCGGTAACTCGTATATTCCAGCTCCGCGCTCAGGTTTCGTGATTGTTGCCACGGATGATTCAACAACAATAACGATTACTCCAAGTATTGATATTGTAAACCATGCTGCAGGTATTCCATTTTCGGTTTACATGAATCGTGGTCAAACATATTACTGCGAAGCTCTTGACCAAACTGCTGCCGCAAAGCCTGCAGGAACCAAAGTTGAATCTGATCGTCCCATTGCTATTACAATTAAGGATGACATGATTGACTTAAACCTTGCAACAGATGGGGGTGCCGATTTAGCTGGTGACCAACTTATTTCTGTTGACAAGTGCGGTTTTAAACATATCGTGGTTAGAGGTGATTTGACTACACCTGGCGATAAAGTTTATGTTTTAGCAATAGAAGATAACACAGATTTATTCCTCGATGGTTCAGCTACTCCGGTAGTTACGCTAAATACGGGAGAACAGTATATCTATTCATTTTTAGCCGCCGCCGGATTTATTGAAGGTTCTAAGCCAATTTATGTATTACAAATCTCAGGTGTTGGAGATCAAATTGCCGGTGCTATTATTCCTTCATTGGAATGCACCGGTTCTAACCAAGTAGGTTTTACAAGAACTGGAAATGCGAATTTTAAAATGAACCTTACCATTAAAGCTGGTTCTGAATCACAATTTGAATTGAATGGAAACCCATTAGCCATTACTCCTGCTGATTTTCAACCTGTTCCAGGAACCAATGGAGATTGGGTTTACATGAGAAAATCTATGTCACTTACTGATGTTCCTGTTGGGCAAGGTTCTTTGCTAACGAATTTCAGCACCGAGCTTTTCCATATGGGTATTACCTATCAGCAAGGTGCTAGTTGTAATTATGGTTATTTCACCAATTTCTCTTACCTAGAACTAGGAATCAGCCGTGAACTTTGCTTTGGAGATACAACAATTCTTGATGCGGGTCCTGGTAAAACATCTTACTCATGGAGCACGGGAGATACAACGCAGAAAATTACTGTATTTACACCAGGTACATATTACGTTACAACATTAAGCGGTAATGAATGTACTGCTTCTGACACAATTACTGTTAGCTACTACCAGCCAGCAGCGACAATCCAAGCTAGTCGGGATACAATTTGTGAGGGAGCTTCATTGCTTCTAAACGTGCCAGGTGTATTCCTTTTTGAATGGCAAGATGGTTCAACTGATCCTTTCTTTATTGCTGATCAAGCTGGTATTTACTTCGTTGATATAACCGACTTCCAAGGTTGTAAATCAAGAGATTCAATCGAGATATGGACATCGCCAAGACCAATAAGTCCAATAGCGAGCATCGTACCTTTTGATCCATCAATTAATTCTGATACAGTTTGTGCAGGAGAGCTTGTTTCTTTGGAAATGAGTGCCTTAGCAGGAGCAACGTATACTTGGCTCGGACCAAATAATACACTTTTTTCTGGGCAAAACTTGAACTTCAATCCAATTGAAACGGCTCAAGCTGGAAACTACATGGCTTATTACATTGTTGCAGGTTGTGAAAGTTTCTTTGACACTGTTAGCATCTTAGTTAACCCATCACCTGAAGTATATATTGGCTTAAGCGATACTTTGTGTGACGAAGCATCTGCCACTCTAGATGGTGGTGTTGGCCCAGGCTATACTTACTTATGGCAAGACAACTCGGCAGATCAAACGTTTGAAGTGATTGAATCTGGTACCTTTTGGGTTGAAGTAACCAACTTACTTGGATGTGCTCGTCGCGATTCTGTTGACCTAACCTTCTCATTTCGTCCTCCCTCTCCTTTGTTAAGCACAATGGGATTCGATGTTGAAAGTGATTCAATTTGTGCAGGTGAAAATCTATTACTTCAAGTGCCAACCTCTGCTGGTATGAGTTATTTCTGGACAAGTCCTTCAGAAACTATTCAAACACCGAGTTCTCAATTTAGTGTCAATACGATTAACATTAGTCAAAGCGGAACTTACTACGCTTATTACCAAGCAAATGGATGCCCTTCTTTACCTGATTCTGTAGTAATTACAGTGTTAGAAAGCCCAGAATTTGAGTTTGCTTTTAGCGACAGCACTATTTGTGGTGAAGGAGCAGTATTCTTAGATGCAGGAAGTGTTAAAGGTGTTACTTATTTATGGCAAGACAATTCGACAGAACCTAACTACACTGCAACATCAAGTGGTCAGTATTCAGTACAACTTGAGAATTCAATTGGTTGCCGAACAAATGCAAGCGTCCTTATTACGTTCAATCCACTTCCTGAAACACCAGTTATCTCTGGCGATTTAAGTGTGTGTGAAGGCTCAGATTTAGTTCTAAGCTCAAATGGACAAAATGGAGCCATTTATACTTGGGCGGGTCCGGGAGTTAACACGAATGGACCTGTATTAACGGTTCCTAACTCAGCGGAAGCTCAAGAAGGGACATATTCTCTTTCTGCCGAATTGAATGGTTGTTTCTCTGAAACAGTTACTGCTAATGTTGTAATAAACGCATTACCAACAATTGATTTAGGCGACGATCAAGTTACTTGTAAAAATCAGGAAATTACGATCGAGGGCCCTGATGGATTTGATGGTTATATTTGGAGCAACGGTGATGAAACTGCAAGCACAAGTGTTGGTGCAGGAACTTACACGCTAACGATTACAGACGATAACGGATGTGAAAATAGTGATGAGATTACAGTAACCGAATCTGGTCCTACAGCTGATTTTAATTCAAATCCAACTACAGGTGCTCAAGTTGATGCAGTGATTTCATTCACTGATGTTTCAACTGGAAGTCCAGTATCTTGGTCTTGGAGTTTCGGTGACAATGGCGCTGCAAATACTCAAAACTCAAGTCACGCTTACAATGCTCAAGGCGAATTTGAGGTAACACTCACAGTTACTGATGCAAATAATTGCAGCGATAGTGAAACAAGAACATATACGATTTCAAACTCTGTAGCTGTTCCGAATTCATTCACTCCTAATGGCGATGGTTTCAATGATCTGTGGGTGATTAAAGGACTTGAAGCATTCCCGAATACCAAGTTGATGTTGTTTAACCGCTGGGGAAGTGAGATATACTCAACCGATGCTTACACAAACAACTGGAATGGAGATAAATATCCTGATGGAACTTACTTCTACATCCTTGAACTATTCACAGGTGAAGCAATCAAAGGAGATGTGACTGTAATTCGTAAATAAATCGAAAGATTAAAAAAGCTTAAAACACATAATAATGTTAAAAACCCCGGAACTAAACCTCCGGGGTTTTGCGTTATTCAGGGTACATTGCCTACTCTATTTGACAAAAACGATCATGAAGTTCTACCATAGCTTTATATTTCTGGCATTCTCATTCTTAATTTCTGCTTATGCTACAGCTCAATCGGGGCTTAGCACAACGAATAAAAAAGCCATACAATTATTCAATGAAGGAAGGCTCCAATTTGAATACAAGAAAAATGCTGAAGCATATGATCTCCTAAAAAAGGCGACTGAACAAGACGATCTATTCTATGAAGCTCACATGCTTCTTGCCGATGTTTGTAACGACTTAGATAAGAAAGATGAAGCAATAGCAGAGTACAAACGTGCTGTTTCTATTCAGCCGGAACGTTTCGCGCCAGCATATTACAACCTTGCCGGTGTTGAAATGGATAAAGATTTATATGCTGACGCTATTATCCACCTCAACAAATTCCTGAGCTTTAGAACACTAAGTCCAGAAATGAGGAAAAAGGGAGAGCGCCGATTTGCGAGTGCTCAATTTGCTGAAAATGCCATTAAGAATCCGGTTCCGTTTATTCCTATAAATTTAGGAGATAAAATAAATTCCATTCATAACGATTATCATCCTTCATTAACAGTTGATGAAAACATTCTAATCTATACGAGAATGCGTCCTGCCGATGAAAACACTGATAATGGTGGTTCTCAAGTAGAAGAAGATTTTTATTTAAGTACCAGAGTTGATGGCTCTTGGAAACAGTCCATCCCTCTGGGAAGCCCAATCAATACGCATGGAAATGAAGGCGCGCATTCAATATCACCAGATGGGCGATTCTTTTACTTTACAGGATGCGAGCGTCCAGAAGGATATGGTTCATGCGATTTGTATGTATCCGAACGAAACGGAGATTCTTGGAGCAAGCCAAAAAATCTTGGCGAACCAATGAATTCGGGAGCTTGGGATGCGCAACCAACCATTTCACCTGATGGCAAAACACTTATTTTTACAAGTCGAAGATCAGGCGGATTAGGCATGGCCGATTTGTGGACGAGCACCCGTCGCGACAACGGAACTTGGACAATGCCAGTGAATCTTGGAGATTCTATCAATACAGATTTGGATGAATTTGGACCATTCCTTCATCCAGATGGAAAAACATTGTTCTTCTCCTCTGCTGGTCATCCTGGAATGGGCGGAAAAGATATATTCTACTCGAAAAAAAATGCCAATGGAGCTTGGGGAAAACCTGTCAACATTGGATATCCGATAAACAGTAAAGGCGATGAAATTCAGATGATTGTAAGTGCCGATGGTAAGAAAGGATATTTTAGTTCGGACCGCGAAGGTGGTGTTGGACAAAGAGATATTTACACCTTCGACTTGTATGAACTTGCTCGTCCACAAGCTGTAACCTTTATCCGTGGCACAGTAAGAGACGCTAAAACTCTTAAAGCCCTTAAAGCGACGATTGAGGTAATTGATTTAGCTAATGGAGAACTAAGGGCCAGTACAATGTCTGATGCAAGCTATGGCGAGTTCTTGGTGAGTTTACCTTCGGGAAGTAGTTATGCCATTAATGTAGATTCGAAGGGATATATGTTTTACTCAGGCAATTATACGCTGGGTAAGCAATTAACGGCGAAAGACGAATACAAGGTTGACATTCTACTTTCTCCAGTTTTGGCTGGAGCTAAAGTGGTATTGAATAATATTTTCTTTGAATCAGGAAAAGCTGAATTAAAACCTGAATCAAAGGTTGAACTTAACAAATTAGTGCAATTTCTAACGAATAATCCCGGAGTTCGCATTGAGATTGGAGGACATACAGATGCCATTGGAAACGACGCTTCAAATCAGGCTCTAAGTGAGCAGCGAGCAAAATCAGTAACTACTTATTTGATAGCCAATAAAGTCGATGCTGCTCGCCTTGAGTCGAAAGGTTATGGCAAATCCAAGCCCCTTGCAACAAATGAAACAGAGACTGGACGCGCGATAAACCGCCGCACAGAGTTTAGTATCATCTCAGTGCAATAGCGTAACTAAAAAAGTTGTTTCGAGTCTGTTCATAGTGTGGGAGGCTGGATCAGAAAGTTCAAGATCAAGGCGCACGAACTTTTGAAAATCAGGGAGTTGACATTTAGCAATGACTGTTTTTAAAAGGTTGCAATGAGTATTTTTTGGACTAGTGCAACGACATCAGGAGACTCTATAGACTTTATTTAGTGTCTGTCCACAGAATCAAGAGTTTGAACTATAGAGGCTTCTGATTAGGCGCACGAAGACCGAAAAAGCGCAGTTTACTTTTGTAAATGAGCATTTTTCGGACTAGTGCAACGACATCAGGAGATTCTATAGACAGTGCACTGAGTCAAGAGTTTGAACTATAGAGGCTTCTGATCCTGACTTCATCATTAGGACACCCAAAATCAAGAAAAGAGTTTTAAAAGATTCTTTTGTTCGAGGGTTTTATCAAACCCAATCTCTGTGAATAGTT
>Ga0209284_10007049_pt1 | contig 10392 bp, 10 predicted proteins | sample FRY03_FD_187211 | JGI IMG/M metagenome (GOLD analysis project Ga0209284, IMG submission 187211) | Freshwater microbial communities from Lake Fryxell liftoff mats and glacier meltwater in Antarctica - FRY-03 (SPAdes) (version 2) | ecosystem: Environmental > Aquatic > Freshwater > Ice > Glacier... | reverse complement strand
GTGATCAACGCGGATACTCGAGGCCGCTTTGAATCCGGCGGCGAGTGGGATCCGTTTTCTCCGCTGCATAAGCGGGACGGCCATGATCTGGTGGAATGGGCCGCCACACAGCCCTGGAGTACCGGCAATGTCGGAATGTTTGGCCTGTCTTACATGGGCTGGACACAATGGTGGACCGCGACTCAGGCACCACCTTCGCTGAAGTGTATAGTTCCGGAAGTGGCTCCTCCTGACAACTTCTTTAACTGCCCGTATCAGAATGGGATTCTTGTGTGCTGGATGGTGGACTGGGCCGGAATGGTCTCCGGCCGAAATCCTTACAGCGCCGGACCCGGACCATACGGTGGATTCGCGGTCAATCGTGAGGCCGCTTATCGTAACCTGCCTTACATTGATTTTGACAAAACACGTCGTCATCTGCCGACAGAATGGTGGCACAAGTGGATTCTGCAAAACACCGCGGAAGGCGAATACTGGAAGAGTATCGCGTATCAGACACCAGAGGACTACGGCAGAGTTATGGTGCCGTCGCTCGCTGCCACGGGCTGGTTTGACGCGAACTTTTCGGGGACTCCGTCAAACTATCTCGGTGTGAAAAAGTTCGGAGCCACGCGGGAGGCCCGGCAGCCACGCATGGTCATCGGGCCATGGGAACATATCATCAATACTCACCGCGTTGCCGCCGACATCGATTTCGGACCGCAGGCGATCATCGACTGGAACGGCTATGTCTGCCGCTGGTTCGATTACCATCTGAAAGGAATCGAAAACGGGGTACTCAACGACCCACCGATTCACTTGTTCGTGATGGGACTGAATGAATGGCGCACCGCGACGGAGTGGCCGCTTCCGGAAACTCAGTGGACGAAGTACTACTTGCACAGTGAGGGGAAAGCAAATTCGTCCGCCGGCAATGGCCTACTTTCCACAGTTCCTCCCGGTGATGAGCCGGAAGATCAGTACGTCTACGATCCTGAAAATCCGACGCCGTCCGCCGATTTTCAGAACGGTCATATTGATGGCCCACGCGACATTCAAAAATCTGCCACACGCGAAGATGTCCTGGTTTACACAACTCCCGTGCTTGAGCAGGACGTTGAAATCATCGGTCCAATCACTGCGGAAATCTTCGCGGCAACGAGCGCCAAAGACACCGACTGGATGGTCAGGTTGTGCGACGTCAATCCCGATGGCCGATCCTCGTTTCTGGCCGAAGGAGTGATGCGGGCGCGGCACCGAGATCCGGAAAATGCAGGAGCCTTCAACGCTTATCGCTTGAGTTCCATTGAGCCCGATCAGGTTTATCCATACAGCATTGAATTCTGGCGGCCGACGGGTAATCGATTTCTCGCGGGTCACCGGATCCGGCTCGAGATCTCCAGCAGCTACTATCCCTATTATCTGAGAAATCTGAATACCGGTGAAGATAATCTGGGACTCGCAACCACCTCCGTTGTCGCAAAACAGCGGATTCATCATGACGCAGCCCATCCCTCGCACATTATGCTGCCGGTGATCCCAGTACATTCTCAATAAAAATCACAGTGCCATCCACCCGATTGACACCAACACCAGCTTCACCGGGTCTTACGCCAGCGAGGCGTCACCTCCGGGCTTCAGGAGGTAACCAACTGAACTCGGGATTCGCGGCGAGTGATGCGGAAATCCTGACGCGATTTCGGCAGGCGCGCTTCGTTGCAGAATCGTTCCCGGAAGTTCCTGACCAAGTCCACCCATGTCTCGGCACTGCATTCGAGTCGCTCAAGAATCGGAGCCAGCCAGCCAGCTTTCTCACTGTGCTCGATGCGAATATCCTGAGCATTCGGTGTCGAAACTTCCGCAGCCGATGCTCGATCTTCGATCCGTTCTTTCACGCTCGTAAAATCGCTCGTCTCCGGTGTCGTCGCAATGCCCGCTCAAATCGGGCTCAGGTCTAAATACGCCATGCAGGCCGCGATCCCTTAAGACAACGTCATCGCATTCCACTGGCGTTCCGTAAATTGATTCCATGCGGGCGTAGAACCAGTTGCCGTCGCAGGAGGATTTGGAACGCCGATCATATTACCGGCTCGGTCGCGCTTGTGTCGGAACAGCCTGCGATAGGTTGCGTGCAAAATGGTGGAGAACGTAGAACAGAGTTTTTCAACCACGAAAGGCACGAAAAGAATCGCCGGGAAAAGAGACGAGGAAGTGGATCGCGATTTTGTTTCAATTGTTATGACTGGCGTTCTTTGGGCGTTGCCACTTTTTCGTGTCTTCCGTGCCTTTCGTGGTTCCACACTGCGATTCAATGTCCCACGCTGCTGATGGGTCAGATGGTAGAGACCGTCATATTAATACAGTTCATTGTAACCGCTGAGCACACCGTCTTTTCGCCAGGTGCGATTGGAATCTCGGTCGTAGCCGTATTCGATCTGAGCCAGCGTCTTCGAAATGACGAGTTTGGCGCATCGTGTTACGGACCTTTATTCTTCGTTGTAATTAACATGAAACAAAGCTATTAATTCAATCCCCCATGTTGCGGAAAAACGAAGGAGAGCTCCAAAAAGAGAGCTCCCAGAAGGGGACATTCTACTTATCAGGGCGTTTTGGCCTTCCTCGCGGACGAAGAGAAGATTCAAGTCCGAGCTGTGCTGAAGTTCTGGACTGCCAGCGACTGTCACCGAACGGTGTGCCCCGAGCAAGGCTGTGGCGGAGCGACTTGAGTTCCGCTTCTGTTTCCACACCGTTCACATGACGAGTCCATTGAGCGGGCTTCTGAATCGGTCCGTTCCACAACAATCCATCGGGACCGCTCCGAGCTGTCGGTTTCAGGCTGGACCACTCCCAGTCCTGACTTCGCTCGACAACGTTCGCCCGCAGTGGATTGCGTTCGACATAACGCAGGACCGTCAGATAGTGCTCGTCCGGCTGAACCGGAAACGCCTTGAAGCGGCCCTGCCAGACATGCCCACTTCCTTTGTAGTGCCGATGGTACCTGCGGACATGTGAGGTCATCAGCCATTGCATCCAGCGACTCAGGTCTCCATCCTCGCGCGGCCACAACAGCAGATGGAAATGGTCTGGCAGAAGACAAAACCCAGTCAGCCGCATCGAAACTTTCTCGTGGGCCTCCCGCATCAGACCTACGAACGCGGCGAAGTCCTCATCCTGATGGAAGACATCACTTCGCCCATTGCCCCGGTTCAGGACATGGTAAACTAAACCACCTCGGGATGCTCGGGATGTTCTTGGCATGGACAAAGATTAACCGCAGCCACAACCCGCGTAAAGTAGAATCTCCCCTGCGACTTCTTTCAGGTCGGTAGTCGTTAAAAACTTCGATCTGCGTTCTATCAATCGGGGGCCGTAGCCCAATCGGTTAGAGCAGCGAACTCATAACTTTGCGGACTATTCTTCCGTTGTTTCGTTTTGCCCGTGTTCTATCGTGTGAAACGCACATTCGAGCAAAACGCAGAATGACCCGAAACGACTATTTTAAACCCGTTTCGGTAGTCGCGACTACCGCTTTATTGATCTGGAAGAGCCGGAACGAATAAACGCACGATCGTCGTAAGCGTCCGGGGAACCCATTTGGTCCGGCGGGGTTCAGGTATGAGTGCCGTCGTCTGCTCGGAGGTTAGCCGCTGCGATTTTCTCGCGGCGTTTTTGACGGTCATCGCGTTTGCGGTTGGCCACCTGGCCTGCCTCTTCGATTCGATGCACTAGCACCTGTTTCGGATTCGCTGCAGCCCAGTGATCCGGCAGTATCGTGGTCAGGGCCTCTTCCGGCAGTTGACTGGCCAGGGACATTCCGAGTTCACGGAACTCGATTCCGGTGAGATCTGATGCATCCGTAAAGTCTGGAATGTCGACTCCGCATTCGGCGCACAAAGACGACATCTTCACAAGGAGATCACGCACATACGAAAATGGCTCAAGGTGATGTCGCTTCGCATTGGCCATGATCGTGAACAAGACGGCCATCCGGTATCCGGCTGGCTCACTTCCAATAAACTTCCAATTGGCTCTCCCGATGGCAAGAGCACGGACTGTGCGTTCACTCAAATTGTTGTCAATCGTTAGGCGGCCATCGGTCGTAAAGACATTCAGCGCCTTCCAGTTGTTCAGGAGATATCGGACGGCCTTGCCCGTGGATGACTTCGGCAGCACGCCATCAGGCAGAGCTTTCTTCGAAGGCACACCTTCGCCATCGATCTTCAGCCATTCCCCCATGCGTTTCAGGATCGGAACGGATTCTGTCTGACGCAGTGCCAGACGTTCGTCGTCCGACATCAAAAGCGCGCGATCTTCGATGTCGTACAATTGCCGAATTCATTCGAGCACCAAGCCGCACACCTTGCTGTCATTCGGCAGAGCCTGCTCGAAGTAACGGCGCGCGTGAGCCCAGCACGCGGCCTCAATGATGAGTCCGTTGCTCTGATGAATCACAGGATCGTAGCCACTGTAGGCATCGGCGTGCAGAAAACCGGACCAGCCGGTGAGCATCGACATCGGTCCGTCGCGATCTCGACTGATCGTGAAATCGAACACCGTGTACGGCGAATCGCCGCGTGCGATGTACGGCCAGAAGCGACCGCGACGCAGCGACGAGTTTCCCTTCTTCCCATGCACCGGTTTTCCATTGCGATCGAAGAACATCACCGGAGTGTCGTCCGTCCAGAGCACATCCTGCTTCAGAATCCGCGTGGTAATAAACGCCGCAAACGGCAGCAGCAGCATGGCACTGCGATGCATCCAGTCACACAGTGTTGATCGGGGAATGTGCAGTCCTCGTCGCACCATAATATCTTCGCTGCGATACGTCGGCAGATGATCGCCACACTTGCTGACAATTAACGAGGACAGCAGGCCGGGGCCCGCAATGCACTTTTCGATCGGCTTCATCGGAACTGGTGCTGTCGTGACTCCGCATTGACCGCAGGTGCAGGCATATTTCTTCAGATGGTGGTTGTGAACCTCCAGTTGCCCGGGCACAAAATCCAGCACCCGGCTGATCTCTTCGCCGATGCACGTTTTGTCGCGCTCGCAAACACCGCAGATCTTCTCTTCCGGCGACACATCGTGATGATGCTCAATCTGCGGCAACGCATCCAGACACAACTTTCGATCGGCACGCTTCTTTCGACGACGGGCAGCTTTCTCCTGAGCGGCTGCAGACCGCGCGGCGTCTTCGGCACTGGCAGGCACTTCACTGTCGGCCGAGGATTGCTCTGAGGACGGCGCGGGCTCGGCGAACAACGCGCCCATGTCAAACAGATGCTGCTGCTTTGCGTCGGCAACGTGCCGCTCGCGCCGCGAACCGTATACCCAGCGGCGAAGTAAACGCAGTTCGTCGATCGCTTTTTGATGCTCTTCGCGACGCTGATCGAGATCCTTCGCTGTGCGATCCAGCACCTGTTCGAGATCGGCTCTCCGCTGTTCGAGATCGCTGTACCGCCGCTGCTGTTCGGCGTGCTGCTGCTGCTGATATTCGCTCGCTCGCTGTTCTATCACGGCGAACAACGCCTGCTGTTGCGCCATCAATCGATGGCACTCTGCAAGGTCGCCGGGAAAGGAAAGTGATTCCGTCATGGGCCGACTATGTAGCGCATGGTGAGCTATGTCACCAGGCCAATCGGTTCATTTTTCTCAAAGGTTTTGCAAATTCTTTTGCGTGGCTTCTGCAACGAATAACGGGCCACTCTTCGATGATGAAGAGTGGCCCGTTCGAGAGCCGTTTGGAATATTGCTGACGTGATTCAGACAGCGACTGGTTGTTGATATCTCGCGCGTCGTCGCGCCGACTTCAGATCAATCCCGCGCAGGATCATCGCCAGTTCGTGAGCTTCCAGCTCTAGCGTTGTTGATGCCGATCCGGGAAGCTGCCATGTCCCAACTTCAAGTCGCTTGTACCAGATCACAAATCCATCATCGTCCCGGAAAATGGCCTTCATACGATCACGACGCTTGTTGACGAACAGGAACAAATGGCCATTGAGCGGATCCTGCTGAAACTCCTCCCGCACGATTCCGAACAGCCCATCAAAACTTTTCCGCATGTCCACAGGATTCATGCAGAGAAACATTTTTGTGCGTGAAGGAAGACTCAGCATGACGACACCTCATGCTGAGAAAGATCGCGCGTTGTCATGTCGGCATGAACGCTGCGGATCTGACCGACCGCGATGATCACATCGTCCAGCCTCTGACCATCCAGATCGCCAGCCACATGAATCACCACCCCGTTGGGCATTTCGATCCGCATGCTGTTGCCATGGTGTGATGCGATGCTCTGCGGAGGACCGGGACTTGCCGAAGAATCTCTCAGGGCGATCGGCACAAACTGAGACGCTCGCTTCTTTGGACCTGATGCCTGAACTTCCGACCTTCGAGTCGATCGTGGTCGCCGAGGACCTTGCGGCTCCGTCAGCAGTTTCTTCCAACGATAGAAGGAGGCAACCGAAACGCCTGCCTCTTCACAGCACTCGGCCACCGTCAGGCCCGACCACTGCTGCCACTCAATCCGCTCACGCCAAACCTGCTCCCGTTCGCTCATAACTCACCTCGCCAGAAAATGTCCAGAGACCGGAATTACACCGGAACCAAGACTATCGACACTGGCAAGAATGGATTCCCCGGCCGCTTACCGATCGTCAGCAAATCGTGTCGGTATATCATGTTGCTGCCTGCAGGGATTGCACCCTGACGAGAGACTTTCGTTCGTCTTCAGAGAAGAACGCCGCCGCCTCTTGCTCAAAAACATTCAGTCTCTTGTAAACCAGGTTCTTCGCCTTTTCTGGAGGCATATAGTCGTCGAATTGGCTGTAGGCCCGAGGCTTTAGCGGAGGCTTTCCCTCAAGATAGTTTATCTTCGCAGGTCCAGAGTCTATAAGATATCTGGCAACCATTGACGCCTCGTACAGCGGGCGAAAATTCAGAAAAAGGTCACCATACTTTGCACCACGTATAGTGTCGATTCTTTCGTCATGTGAGCGTGAATGGGTCTTGGTCACTCCAAAAATCGCTTCAGCTATTTGCACTGCTTTATAGAACGCTACAGTGGCGATCCACGGTCCACTGTACTGGTCTTTAGTCTGGGCTAGTAGCAGCTTCAACACCATGTGATTGTGGTTTGCTAATGCGATATGGTCTGATGTAGACGGCAAGACAAATCCTACTTATGTCCAAACACGAGTAGGACACGATCGTCTACAAACGCTTGCAGTGAGTCAGATGAGACGTCAGGCAAGACCAGCGTGTTGACGCGGATCATGTCGAGAGCAGAATCGCGGAACATCGCCAAATCTAATCGGCTCATTGAATCTTCAAGATCATCGTTGACTTCTGGGTCAACAGCGATTGCGATCAGTAGCATTCGCGAGTCTCTAATTGTCAGCACGCAGCGGGAGACAATCGACTGGTTGTCGTTCAACCACTCTTGTATGAGCTGCATGAACAACGAAAACTGTTTATCGAATCGCTCCTTGTTGTCTGAGGCAACTTGGAGAATCCGGATCGCATAATCCTTCTGGATCTCAAACCGCTTCTGGTCCTTTCCGAGAACGCGCACTGATTCCTCTGCGTCGTACCAATCAATGTGTACGGCTCTATCTTGGAAAGTATTCGTGCGTTCATTCGTCTCAGCCAACATTTCAACCCCAATCTGAGCAGCACAAGGCAAGTGCTACCAATACCAACTAGCGGTCCCCAAAACGCCGTTAACCCCAAACGCTGGCGGGACCAACAAGATGACAAATCCTCACAGTTTGTCAATCACGCAGACACGTCATCTTACTTTGAGATAACGGCGGAGATAATAGAATTATCACTATTCCGATTCGCGAAAACGCCAATTTGCCGAGGTTTTCTTCACTACATTAGGGAAAAGCTGCAAATTCCGCGTAGAACTGGTCCATACACGCTGACATTGCATCTGAGATCTGCGGCATCCGTATGAGGCGTATCGTATGGATTCATTTCCGCTGGATTGCCCGCCGCTTCACCAGCGCCGCTATCTTCTGCTATCCATGCATTGTGCTATCGTTCTTGGCTGCGAACTTTGTCTTTTAGCCGAAAAAGGATGGCCTCGATGGGCGCTGCCAGTCGCCGACTTGAGTTAAAGTACTTCCGCGATTTTCAAAACGATTCTGTCGAGATTATCTTTTGATGTATCGGCTGCCATTAATCCAGCGAGTATAGGGCTGTACTTTGCAACCTCTTCGAACGCTAAACCATGCCAAATTGGAATTATTCGAGACTTTCCAGCGGCTGTTTCGAGTGAAGTCAATCCATCGAGCTCTCTCTGCGGCCACTTCTTGCTGAAAAAGCTCTTTGAAAGGATTACAACGCCGAATCGGGAGTGAGCCAAACCTTCATTGATTTTTTGCAGGAGGCTATCACCTAGTTTGATCTCATATTCGTCGTACCAAACTGAATGCCCGGAGGCAATCAGTGCGTCTGCGAGGGGCTTCGCGATTGCCAACTTGTCATCACTTGAGTGAGAGATAAACACATCTCGTTTCAACATTCGGGAGTTTTCCTCTTTCATAACTTCTATATAACCCGCGAACACCTTAGCAAACTGCCTCTGAAGGTTGCGATATACTGGATCTTCAAAGCCTTTCACCATTTTGATGAATTCCAGTTTGCCTCGAATCACCGCTGCAATTTGCGGGGGGGCACAATTGCGTGCGGTTCGACGGTAGTGGCAAGCGGAATGATGTTCGTTCGCGGCTTCTTCGCCGTATTTCGCCCAAGCGTGGATCATGGCGCGAATCTGCCGGACAAACCTGCGGGGAACGTTTACACATTTATTAACGATCAAGCCAGTGACACGCTGCCGGCGGCGGTTGCTTTGCAAGTAGACTTTGTTTTGATGTATTTGAAATCCATTCCCTTCAATAATGGCGGCCAATTCCGGGCCTACATGCGCACAATCCGGCCCAGCAAATCCGACCTCGGGAGGAAAGTCGGAAGTCTTTTTGGAGAAAGTCATATCATCAACATATCGCGAGTACCTGCATCTGTGTCGCTTGGCAAGTTGTGTAAGTTGACCATCCATCCTCGAACAAATCATGTTTGAGAGCACTGGCGATGTTGGTGCTCCTTGCGGTAAGGCGTTGTCGTGGCAACAGATCTGCGCCAGCACGGTCGCGGCATCTGGTGGTAGATTAAACGGGACACTCATGAACAAGCCGCGCACGCGCCCGAAGTTGATGCTGGGAAAGAAATCTTTCAGGTCAACGTTAAAAACATACCGTGCTGGGTAATGCAGATCGGCGTTTGAAACAACGCTTTTCCCAAGACAAAATCCATGTGAACAATGACGCGGCTTATAGACTCGATAAAGGCAGTCCGCTAGCACCCGTTGGATGTACTTCAGCTCTCGTCGTGGGGCTCGAATTGTGCGACAGCCACCGCGGCGCTTGGGGAGGTCGAATGTGCGGTATCGGCATGCCGGACGGAGAACATAGAGAAGATACTTCAGCTGTTTTGGAGAGACCTTAACGAGCTCTGCAACATCTGCGAAGGACCGCACATTAAAGAGATTTTTTTCTACGTTCGTCATGAAGATCAAAATACGCCGGTGGACCGCAATATTTCTTACCGAACCGATGGCAGTAGGTTCGGCGTACCATGGTCAATCAGTAATGCCAATCAACCATTGTCACGCCGTCAAACAGCCAGGCACGTCTGTGAAGATACGTTGTGATTCGGGTCGCAGGATCAACGACCTAAAAAGTTATTGACAGGGTCCACCGGCGATTTCAAATGACGCGCTGTTGCGGTCATTTCCTATTCAAGTCCGGTCAGAAAACATCGAGCAAATGAATTGGAATTCGAGTCCGTAGACATATTGCTGCGTGATACCAAAAAATGAACGGTTTGCGATAGTTCCACAGAATAATTTTAGCGAGATTGTTAATGGACGAGAGAATCGGCAAAGTCGATAACGTCAATGAAATTGAGGCTTTTTGCTGAATGCAACATGATTTGCTCGTTTCCTGGTCGCCATGTGGTTGCAGATTCAAGCACCATATTTCCGGTCAAAAGCCGTGTTAATGCGAACTGTAAGCACGATCCACCTGCAAATATTCCGGGCGAGACTCCCAGTACCGCGTCCGGAAACGTACCAAGGGACGCAGCCAATACTGTTCGGCACGGGAAACGAAAAGAAACGTACCAAGGGACGCAGCTCATTGATTCGGCAACGGGGAAAAACAATTGTCGCTAGAAAGCGGCTTTGCACTTGAGGCTGATGGGATCTCCCGCCCCGTTTTCCAGAGAACTCACGCGCGTTTGGAATGTCCACGCATGCACAGGTTCTCGGACTCCGCCGTGTTCGTTCGCACCTTGCCATGAACGGTACGCTCGATGTGGCCTTCTCCCTGACACCACACGATCGGCACA
>Ga0209284_10007044_pt1 | contig 10402 bp, 5 predicted proteins | sample FRY03_FD_187211 | JGI IMG/M metagenome (GOLD analysis project Ga0209284, IMG submission 187211) | Freshwater microbial communities from Lake Fryxell liftoff mats and glacier meltwater in Antarctica - FRY-03 (SPAdes) (version 2) | ecosystem: Environmental > Aquatic > Freshwater > Ice > Glacier... | reverse complement strand
ACGGCCCGACGACCGCGGTGTATTCCTCGAATCTTTCAAAGAAAGCGTGTTCACCGACACGGTCGGGCATGCACTGCACCTCGCCCAAATGAATATCTCTATCTCGCGCGTGGGCACCGTGCGGGGAGTTCATTTCGCCGACGTGCCACCGGGTCAAGCAAAATACGTGCAATGCTTCTCTGGAAAAATCCTCGACATTGTGGTGGATATTCGTGTCGGATCCCCCACCTTCGGGCAATTTGAAGCAGTTGAACTGAACTCTGAAACTCGCTCGGGGCTATACATCTCCGAAGGTCTGGGTCACGCCTTTTGTGCATTGAGTGATTCAGCAACCGTTGGCTACCTGTGTTCGGAGGGGTACTCGCCCGTTGGTGAGCATGGCATTCATCCGCTTGACCCTGAGCTTGCACTGCCCTGGCCAAATGGTGCACAGTCCGTTCTTTCACCCAAGGATGCACAAGCACCTAATTTGGCTGCCGCGCTGCAATCTGGCATGCTGCCCGACTACTCGCAGTGCGTCGAGTGGATTTCACAACAACAAGGTTGATTGGAAAAAGGTTAATGAGAAATCGGAGCGCGCGTTGAGTGTTGACACATTAAATGTGACAGGGGAGTCGTTCCCCCGAAATGATCATAGAAAAATTTTGAATCTTGCTCGAGCGATTGGCGTTACCGCTGTTGTTATTGCATCTTTTCGGCTTGCCTGGGTCAGCGACGACGCACTCATTACTTTGCGCACCGCTCTGAACATCACGCATAACTGGGGACCGGGCTACAATGCATCGGAGTCCGTGCAGGCCTATACGCATCCACTGTGGTTTTTGATCTGGACCGGAATCGGTTCCCTGTCGAATCAATGGATCCTGGGGATCCTCTTTGCCAGTATTACTTTCACTGGACTGGCGGTCGGCCTACTCGTGTCGCGGGCCAGGAGCATCTCACGAATCATTTTGGTCGTTGGGTTCCTGTTGTTCTCCAACGCTTTTATTGAGTACTCAACATCAGGTCTTGAAAACCCGCTCGCCTACGCCGGGATTGCAATCGTCGGCGTTCTCGCCCTCACCGCAGGGCCAGCGCCGCGTTGGAACTGGGCGCTGTTTTTTGGATTCACGAGCGCCGCTGTATTCCTCACCCGTTTTGACCTGGTGCTCATGATCGCTCCCTGGATTCTGTTTATGGCGTGGCAACTGCGCCGCTCCCTCGCCGTTTTAGCCGTCGGCGCCGCAACATTCTTTGCTCCAATTGTCCTCTGGTTCACCTGGACCCAACTCACCTACTCAACCTGGCTTCCCAACACATTTGAAGCCAAACGGAATGTAGACATTCCTGCGACCGAGTTGGTGGTTCAAGGATTGCGGTACCTCATGGTCACTTTTGAACATGATCCCGTGACGTTGATCGGATTAATTTTGGGTCTTGGCGCCGCACTATTCATGGGTAACGGCGTGATTCGTGCCGGGGCAATCGGCGGACTTATTTACGTTGGTTACATCGTCTGGATCGGTGGCGACTTCATGGCGGGAAGATTCCTGGCTGTGCCCCTGTTCTTGGCCATGCTGCTCCTTGCCGCCTTGCCAACTTTGATCAGTGAAGCAACACCTGCTGGCCTTGCTGCCAGCACTGCTGCCATTCTGATTCTGGTTATTGGTTCAACAGCTGCCGGGAGAACTCCCGTATCCCTGGCAAACCCGAAAGAAGCCCGCTGGGAGGCTGACCAAAATTTCAATGCCGGCGTTAGTGACGAGCGAGGCATTTACGTTTCCCTCGGGCGGGATCTCAAGGGTGTAATTGATAACCTGTCGCTAGCTTTCATAGACGCGCCCATCGTCGGTTTCGGAGACGGCACCGCACTGAATCGGGCGCTGCGAAACCTGGATCGAACCGCACAAGAATGGCCGAAAAACGACGGCACTTTCACGCTGCCCAGTGAAACGCAACCGATGTGTGGCTTCCTGGGAACCGTTGGGATTGTTACTGGTCCCACGACCCACTTGGTGGACACCTGCGCGTTAACGGATCGGTTCTTGGCGCAGCGTCCCTACGTTCCCGCCGAACCATTTGCTTGGAAACCCGGTCACTTCCATCGTGAGTTGCCCGAGGGCTACCTCGATGCGGTTACTACCGGGGATCCCGCCAAGGTGATGGACGCTAAGAATCGCTTCGAACTTGAAAAGCTCTGGGATAAAATTCGTTAAGTCCTCTTTGGTACCAACCTTGTTTAGATGTTGTAGCCGCCATAAAGCTTAATGCTCGGGTATGCCTTGGTGTCAAGTTGCATTTTAGGTCCGAACTTCCAGGAGCCGGCCCACCATGCTAGGGCTATTTGTTGCAATGCATATTCTTCTTTGCCAAGCTTGTAAGACTCTTCCTCGTTGCCCTCGGCGTAGATATGACCGTCGGTCCAGCGTTGTTGCAATGCGCGGGTATCTCTGGCGTGAGCTGCCAAGAACTCACCTGCGCGAGTATCAGGTGCGGAATACACATTTGCGAAACCGTCGACGCCAACGAAGGTTGCAGGACGACGCACGCCCCAACCGATTCCCATCGGGTAATAAATTTGGCCGAGTGGTTTGTAGACCGTTCCACCTGGTGCCGCGTACGGTGGACTGGGGAAGTCAACAACACTGAGGGCCCGGTAGACAATGTCAGCGTTGTAGAAAAATGCTTCGGGAACCGGGATCCTGCCAGCACGCAGAATTGTTGCCGCCCACCAAAGATGCTGCACATTTTGGGTGTAATCCGGGTTGACAATTCCGTGGTTGGTAACCGTGCCGTTTTCATTTGCATTTGTGCCCGGTAAACGAAGTGCGACATTTACACCGTTAATTGACTGGCTTTTTGTTAAGTCACCGGGTCTACTAAATGCGGCGAGCCCGAGGGAAATTGCACTTTCCTTCCAGATTTTTGCGTTCTTATGTTTGGGCATCATGGCTAGGGCCAGTGACGGTGCCAGCATGTCCCATGAAACTTCATCTGCTTTTGAGTCACCCGGTGAGATTTCATTCCCCGCGCGGTCGCGGAAGTAGCGCGGACCACGTTTTGCCGCCGCATTTGCTTCACTTTCCACCATTGTCGCGACGTATCCACGTTCGGCTTGGGTGAGTTTGTCCCAGAGCATCCAACCGGCTTGGCCCGCGGTGGCCGCCCACAAGGTTGACTGCCAGGTCCCGCCCCACCCACCCTGACTCGTCGCTGCGTGCTGACACGCGATCGAGCGGATATGCCAAATTGCATAGTCTTCAACACTTTTACGCGTGAGTCCGTCAAACTTTTTTAGTTTCGTTGTTGTCAGAAGTGTCGCGGCTGCCATTGCAGCATTTGCATTGCGCCGGATTGACTCCTCGGAGGTTCTCTTGGTACTGATCGGGTCGTAGTAGGTGCTACTCCAGCGATCAACAAGTCGATCAGTCCGATCATTTCGCAAGAGATACGCGACACCGTCTTCGAGTGTTAGCCCGATTTCCCGGTTGCCCTCAATTGCGCGGGTGCCTGGTGGGGTTAGCGGCTTATTCACTTGCTTTGCTGTTGCCACCGTTCGAACTCGACTGCTTTGGGTTTGGGTTGGGCACGCATCAATTCCGCCAACGCGTTGGCCGACGAGCGGGGTGGCACCTGTCGGTATCATGAACGTCGCTCGTGATGTCTTTTTTACTTTCTTCAGGTTTTTAAGGAAAAACCAATCGCTACCGCGCACCAAGGCTGGCGTGTCACGGCCTGTTCCATTCCAGTCACCTGCAATCGCAATGTCTGTTGGGAGTCCCAGTGCGAAACTCGCAATACCTGCTCGTAGTTCGGGAATCCATTGATAGGTCACTTTCTTGCCGAGCACCTTTGGTTTTTTGGTCACGTTTGTGAATCGCAACTGAAACTGTCCGGCCCGGTAAACACCGAGATCTGTTATGCCGTCACCATCCCAGTCACCGGTGATTGGTTGATCACCAATCAGACCGAATTGGTCGGTTACTTCGCCGCCAGCGGTCAATTGCCACAACCAAGTTCCATTACGGAAGATTCCGCGGTCCGCGCGCTTGTCACCGTCGATGAGTGCGGTAACCGGGATGTCACCCGACTCTCCACCCCAGTTTCCCATGATTTCCCATTGCGGTGAATCAACACTCGAATTTGTGTACAGCCATTCACCGTTCATGTAGCGACCAGGTGTAGCAACCCCATTGCCATCCCAGTCGGCCATAAGGGCAACGCCTTCACCCTTGGGCAAGTCCATACGGGTACGACTCGTGCCGCTAGTACCGGCCGCCCAACTCATCCAGATTCCACTCATTGGGTTACCCGCGGCCGGGATTGAACTCAACTGTGACTTGGATTTCTTCTTGGCCGTAGCCGGACTGGCTCCCGCTAATGGCAGAAGGGTGACTACCAGTGAACCGATCGCGATGAGCGCGGTTGGTTTGTGAAATCTCACAGGTTGCAGTCCTCGCACATTGCATTGGACGGCATGGGTACCTGCGTTGAAATCACCCTGCTTGGATCCTGGCTTCGCGCCCAAGGCGTGATCAGGTCACCGGAAACCCCGCGAAACCACAGGGCGTTGACCTTCAGGGTTGGTTCGATTCTCAACGCGAACTCGACGTAATCTAGTGTCTTGCTGTCGTAGGGGAATGGCGGCAACCCTTCATAAAAGTTGCGTTGATTCACACTAGTGACTTCGGTCAAGCTGGAAACCCACACATTAACCAGTGTTCCTGCTCCGTCAAATAGGAATGGCATGTAGTCCGGGCTCGCCTGTGCCGTGTTCGCCGCGCGAACAATCGCTTCACCTACGAGTGGGTTTTCAATTCCATACATTCGTGCGTTCGCTGCTTGGATTCCCGGCGCGAATGTGAAGCCGTCCGACATTTGCGTTGGAGTCACACCGAAGTAACCGTAGGCACCGATGCTGATTCCGCCCGCAAGAGTCATGACGCCCAGTTGCTTGGCCTTCGACGCGTCCTGCACCGCTCGCATAGTTATTACTGCAGCCAGTGCAATGATCACCGGTGCTAGAGCCAGTATTGCGGCGCTGAGGGCTTTGAGAACGTAGTAGGAACTCACTCGACTCACGTCCGCTGCGTCGGTTCCTGGAATGAACGTGATTGCAAGGACCGCGAACATAATTGCCGGTGCACTAATTGCAATCCCGAGGGATTTGTTTCGGCGCCACAACATCAGAACCACGAACAATGCAAGAATCGGTGCCGCAATTCCCAACGCAATGTTGAACGGCACCATTCCGGTCGCCACCGCGCCAATGTCCGAACTGAGTTCACCCGCTGTCGAACCAGGTCGAATAATTGCTTGTACCTGTTGGAATGCCAGCAGAGCTGCGACCGCACCACTGCCCAAAATCCAAATAATTGCCCGGGTAGGTTTCACTTTCCACAATGCAATCAGCACCACAACACCGGCTGGCAGCAGGCCGATCACCATTGGGGTCCACAGGTTAATCACAGCTACCGCTGCAGCCGGCAGAACAAACCAACCCAGCATTGCCGCACTTCGCATACTTCGCGCACTCACATAACTGGCTGTTGCAACCACCGTTACACCGAGGACAAAGTTGGTGAATCCCGCATTGAAAAACAAGGCTGGGCTACCCAAGAGTGTGAACATTCCCGTAGCAAATACAGCGAGTACCGCAGCTTGCTTCGCGTACTTGTTGCCGCTCAATCGCGCGGCGAGATCTCCGGCAATCCAACTCAAAAGCATCATGCACATGGCGAATGTGACCGAGGTCCAAATAACAAATGGCCACAGTAGGTCAATCCGAGTCAGCTCCGCTGCGTTGACCGCATACTCACTCAAGGCCCAGATCGTGCTGTGAAGGGATGGGTACCACTGGTTCCATGCTTCACTGCCGTCCGCCGTGCTCCAAGCACTACTTCCTTGAACGTAGGTGTTGGCAAATGCGGTGAAGTGTCCTTGGTTATCCCAGCCAGAGAAGTAGAGCCCGCTTACAGTTTCATAGGTGTTACGCCCTGCATAGGAGCCAATAATCCAACCTGCTGTTCCGGTGAAAAGTCCTAGGAGCATTCCCTCAACCAAAGTTGGCCGGCTCACCGGGACGTAACGCCACTTGGGAACGAGACGTAACGCCAACGCTCCCAACAGAATTGCCACCAACGATAACTGCGCTGAGACTGTACTGATGGGAATTGAACTCGCCCGCGGGAATACTAGGGCGATTAATGCGAGCACGACCATTGCTGAAATCGCAAACCGTTCGATAAGCCCGCGACCCCACGGCGGAACAATTGAAAGCAACACAATGGCGGCAATAAATCCCACTACGGGCAGAACAAAAATTAATGCGACCGCAATTGAACTCGCGAGGCCCAGGATTACGAGAAGGCGGCTATCTTTCATCGGGTGAAGCCTATTTCGGCGTTGACCGGGCCGGACTGCACGGCGGACACGGTTGCGGTTGCATCCGTTACCTTCATACCGGGCTGTTTTACCGGTTCAAATCCATTGGGGCCGGTGACTTGGAAAGTAATTACTGAATCATTGAACAAGGATTGAGTCTCTGCTTGCACCCGATAGGTGAGTTCCCGGGAATCTCCACTTGTGTCGCCATTGCTAAATGTCCCTGCCGGGAGTTCATAAGAAACCGAGACCGCGCTTTGACCACCCGGTGGGGTCCAACCAACTAACCGGATTAGTCGGTGACCGAATCCGTCATCCACCCAGCCGCCGCCGAGTTGTTGGTGACCGCGAAACGGGCGGACGGTGAATCCGACGGGATACGTAGGCTTGAACTTCGTTGCTGCGTCCGGAACGTACATTAAATACGCGTTCTTGAGCCACGTGGTTTCATAACCGACTCGCTCAGGTGGTCCTTCTGGTTGCCCAGCCGGTGTCGCATTCGTCAAGGTAAGTTGTTGCGTAACGCGCGCGCTTCCGTCAGATTCCAGGTTCACGTTGACCAACACATTGCGTTGTTGGAAAACGTCTACCTTGCTTTGGTTACCGTTTTGCGTGTAAAGCGCAGACCAGTCACCCACTCCTGGGTCGGAAACAATTCCAGCAGACTTACTTTTCAGCGCTAATTGTTCTAGTGCGGGGTTTTTCATGAACATCTGAAAATGCCTGCCAGGTGCCGTGCTGAAAATCGCTTGTCCGGCGTTAATCAGATCGCCTCCGGAGAGTATGCGGGTTAACAACTGATCAAGGAGTGCCTGGTTTGCGTCTTGCCGCTGGGCTGCATCCTCTTGACCGAAATCCTGGTACGCATCAACGAGCAGGATTTGACCAATTCGATCTCCTGTCACTTCACCGAATACATCAGATTGAATAGGTCCGGTTGCGTCCAGGACCGCTGCAATTGCGGTTAGGTCCATGAAGATGATTCCGTCAACAGCGGGGTAGCTGGGACTATCCCAATCGCCCGACCATGCAGCCATCATTTCCTTGGCGCTATAGACGAAATTTGGATGTGTATTGGTGACAACAAATGGGTTATCGCGTGGATTTTGAGCAAAGAATGGGTTTAACGATGGCCCGAACCAATTCACCTTCGCATTAATCGGTGGAAACAATTGGGTGCTGGTTTGACCTTTGATGGGAATCGAAACTCGACCATCCTGGAACTCCACCATGACGAGCGAGAGCGGTGCTCCACCGGAAGCGCGCATCTCCGCTTGATTCCCAATTGTGATCAGGTACCGCTTGGAACCGTTCGCGCCAAGTGCATCTGGCAGTACCGGAGCAATTTCATTGAGTGTGTCGACGCCAGATTGAATCGGAACTGCTTCACGCAATGCGCGGTCACGGATTCGCACCAACGGGTCAGAAAAGATGGTTGTTGCGCTAATTCCGGCAAGGTCTGTCACCGCCTCGTCAATTTGACTTTTGAGTTGCTCGCTCTGTGCCGGCAAAGCTTCTAGTCGCGCCAGATTGACCGCACCGTCAGAGAAAATTCTTTGGGCGCCAGACTTCCCCGACAAATCCCCGTACAAAGTGATCAGATCACCAGTGGCTGCTGAGATGTTGAAGGCCGCCGCAACTGTTGCCCGCCAATTGGTGACGGCCACCTTGATGCCTGGAATGTGCTCAACTAGAGCTAGCTGTGAGGTATCTACCGACTTAAGCATTAGTTCGGTGCTGCGGTTAGCCCGCTCAAATTCGGCCTGACCGGTTTCGTAATCCCCGCCGGTTAGACCGTCTGCTGCATTACTGAGGTGGGACTGCAATCCGTAGCCACTCCAGCCAAGAGCAATAACGGACCCCACCAGGCCTAGTTGAAGCCAAAAGATGAATCCCCCTACGAGCGCGATCAGCCCAAATAGCACTGCGGTGCCCCAACGAAGGGGTTTACGGGAAGACACCGCTTGAGTATATGCAACAGGACCGATCCGGCCGAATTCTTTAGAGGCTGAGCCTCACCGAAAGTTGCTAGTAAGCCCCACTGCCGGTCAGCACTACTTTGACGGTTTTTGCCACGATTACCAAGTCTAAAGCAGGGGACCAATGCTCAACGTAGTCCAGATCCATGCGCATGCGCTCGTCCCAGTCAACGGCTTTGCGTCCGGATACCTGCCACAGGCCGGTCAGACCGGGCTTGGTGAGGTGTCGGCGGTGGTCCGCGTCCCCGAATAAGGGGATCTCGTCGAGCAAGACCGGGCGGGGGCCAACGAGTGACATGGTTCCGCCGATTACATGCACGATCTGGGGCATTTCATCAATTGACCAGCGGCGCAAGAAATGACCAAATGGTGTGATGCGCGGGTCATTCAAATACCGCTCACTGATTCGATCGTCGGGGACACCAATTACTTCATCGCGCTTTTCATCGGAGCCGACGTACATGGTGCGGAACTTCACCACGTCAATTACTTCACCACCGCGACCAATGCGCTGGTGCTGGTAAAGGATGGGGCCGCGGCTTGAGAAGAAAGTACCTATCGCCGCCACCAGCATGAATGGTGCGAAAAGAATGAAAAGCAAAAATCCAAACACAATGTCGATTGCACGCTTGATTGCACGCTTGGGTCCGGTTAAATGCGGTTCGTCAAGGTGAATCAGTGGCAGGTCAGCCTGCATACGCATTGTTACACGCGGGCCAACAAAATCTCCAAGAGTTGGGGCAACAAGTAGGTCAATGCGGGGGCCTTCAAGTCTCCACGACAACCGCTTGATCAGATCCTGACCTTGGACGGGTGTTCCTGCAACCGCAACCGTGTCAACGTCATTTATTCCAATGCGTGTCATTACTTGGTCGAGCCATTCATCAATCTGCACATCCGTGGAATCAACTTCAGATTCTTCAACAACGTCGACGACTGTGAAACCTGCGACTGGATCTCGATCAAGCATGTCAACGATCTCGCTTTGACGGTCCCCGGTCCCAATCACCATTGTTCGGTGAAGGTAATTGCCGTAGCGGCGTTCATGTCGCAACCAGGAACGCAGAATCCAACGATCCACCAGCAGAAGGATCACCCCGACAACAAATGTGATCAGGACAAATCCGCGGGAGAGATCGAGTTTGAGTGCGAAGGCAACAATGGCAACGGCGCCAAAAAGTCCGGCTGAGGCGGTAACCACTCGTTTGAACTCTTCAGAGCCGACACCCAGCACGCGAGTGTCATAGGCGCCTCGAACAACAAGCGCCACAATCCAAGAAAACACAACAATGAGGGCAAAGAAAACGTACGTGACGTCTGACACATTCAGGTTATAGGGAATTGTCCAGCGAAGCACGAAACCGATCGTCGCAGCCGAAACGATTGCGGCCGCGTCCCACACGACAGCGCGAGTTGCGTAAACCCGCAATGGATCGCGACGTTGAATGGGTCGATCACTGTGACTACTCGGGGTGGCCCAACCCCCTTTTGTGTGGGCCTCTCGTGCAATTCGACGCCAGGTTCCGGTGTCAGTGAGGGGATCGAAAGCGTCAACCGTTTTGCCTGATTCACTCTCGCTAACTGAACTCATAACCCTCACGTTACCAGTGAGCGGGCCGAAGACCGGCTAACTACTGAAGGTAAATACGTACAGGCACCTCAGAGAGAGTGATCTCGCTGCCACCGGCTGCCTCTTGACAGTTAGCCAGCGGATCGCACACCAACTGGGAGTTTTCTGGGGTTGTGTAGGGAACTTCCCCCGTCTGTGCCCAAGCGACAATCCAACTGGCACCTTCGCCACTGAAGTTGCAGACAACCGAATTCCCGGATTCCGCACAACCGTCATAAGAAGCGCCAACAACCCAGTTATCGATCGTGAAGAAGCCCTGCTCGCCGTCCGATCCTGGGTAGGCCTGAACGCCTAGAAGGTCGTAGGGGCCAAGTGACCAGATGTACCAGTAGGAACGCTCAATTCCATAGCGTAAGTCATCGATGTAGGTGCGAACCACAAACCCAGCTGCGCGAGCACCCGTGATTTCTTGTTTTGGTAGGTCACCTGG
>Ga0209284_10007040_pt1 | contig 10408 bp, 8 predicted proteins | sample FRY03_FD_187211 | JGI IMG/M metagenome (GOLD analysis project Ga0209284, IMG submission 187211) | Freshwater microbial communities from Lake Fryxell liftoff mats and glacier meltwater in Antarctica - FRY-03 (SPAdes) (version 2) | ecosystem: Environmental > Aquatic > Freshwater > Ice > Glacier... | reverse complement strand
CGGTGTCTTCCTTCGTGTCGTCCTCATCCATGATTTCGGTTGGCTGCAATCTTTGCTCCTCGCGAAATTTGTTGATCAGATCCGGTATGCGGTGTGCGTTGTGCTTGTACCAGTCTTGGCCAAACTGCGCAGCGAGCTCGCCACGGAAGAGCTGCTTGCACATCGTCTCTCTTTCTTCTTTTGGCAAGTGCGGCTCCTTTTCCTTGTACTTGATCGCCATCTGTATCACTGCATCTTTGAAATCTTGCAGCTTCTTCGTTTCGTCCTCATCCATGATTTCGGTTGGCTGGTGTTGTTCATTGTCTGCCGTGCCTCTTATATACAACACAGCACCCCGCCGTGCGTCGAGAAAATGCCCAGTTTCGCGTGCAAAATTGCGCTCGGCTACCGATACGTGGCCTGTTGTAGGGGTTCTGTGCTGTCAACTCGCTGCGACTCGGTTTCTCGGCAGTATGATGGGAGCACGCTGCAAGCAGATGTGTCGCGAATATGGCCGGAAATCACACGAAAATACGCGTTTCGGTGTTTTCCCCCTGTGGTGCGTACAAAGCCGAATAGTATTGCGGACATCATTCAAAACATATATAAGTTGAATAACAAGACGATGGTAGTGTGCAAGACGAACTGTGGCAAACAGTATGACGGCTGTGGTAGGAGGCAATGATCTCATGTCGACCATGTCCAATGGGCACCCAAAATCTACCATGGCTCGCACAGATGTGAGCAACCCCAGCACAGAAGACTGGGTGAACGTTTTTGGCCCCAATGGGTACAACGTGCAGCCTGACAACAACAGAAATCGCAAGCTGGGTCGTGTGCACTTGCCAGACGTGCTAAAGGTGTGTTTTCGTGTCATATTGGCGAGTTCGCTGCATACTGCCAAAGTCTGCAGCGTCTTTTTTTCGTCCTCATTCGATCAAGGGAAGTTGGTTGTATGATTCAATCGAGATATGATTTTGTATATATCTCAGACACCTTTGTTATCAATTCTGTTTTGGGGGCCTTTTAGCTGTTGAATAAGGCTTCCCAATTACAGCACACTGCAACACACTGCAATACTGCAACACACTGCAACACACTGCAACACACTGCAAAGAGCGCAAAGCATCGTCGGTAAACCATGTTTTGGGGTGGCGGGTCCCAGTGTATTATTCTTCGTGAGTCAATCTGCATGCAAAAAACACTGACAAAAAAGCGGGGAAACAGGGGCCGAACCAGTGGATCACCGACCGCGTGGATGGGCTGATCACAGATGCGACGAATTCGCCGTTTACGACCATCATCCTGCCGTACATGTACATGGACTACCCGGACCGGAAGATCGAATGGAATGTGTGGACATTTGATCAGGGGCTGGCGTCGCGCGTGCCGTACGAGGCGGCGGCACGCACGCTGACGCAGCGGAAACAGACGTTTTCGGGCTACACCGTGCGCCAAGGTCTCGCCATCACGATGGAGCACAACTTCATGATGAGCGACGAAGGGATGACGAATTTCCACAATCAAGTGACACAGGTCGTCGGTAGCATCCAGAACACCAATGACTTGGACGTGCACATGGCCCTCATCAATGCCCCGAGTTACCTGACACAGGTCCGGGAGCGATACTATCTGGAGGACTACTTGACCAAATCGATCCGCGACTACATTGATATGTTTGGGTTTGTGCAGAAGAACATGAACTCCCTCGACATCATCATCGAGGACACGCGCTCGCTCATCAAAAACTGGGGCGGAGACGATCCCGACTTTATGCTGTGCAGTGGTAAGCTGACATACCAGCTGACCATGACACAGGAAAGGACGTCGTACTACACGCAGGGCGTGGAGGGCCAGAAACTGCTGAAACAGGGCCCGGACATGCCCATGTACCGGGGTCTCAAGATCATCAAGAGCAAGGCGTTTTCGCTCGACGAGGGTTCGGCGCCTCGCGACATCATGCGCCGCCGTGTCCGAGTGGCCGAGTTCTATCTCGTCAAGACAGAAAACTTGGTCTCTGTCAATCTGTACGACGAAATGGCCGACAATTTTGCCGTGCTGGACTACCAGGACACCATTCTGAACAAAATCCTCGGCGAGGGCGTGCATCGCACGCCCGTGCAAGCAGGGCAGCCAGCCCGCGACGACATCCAAAGTGTTTTGCTCATCCGGCCCAACATCGAGCACTACATGCTGGGAGTGATTATCGGGCGCGGCGGCATCGACCACCTGGGGGCAACGCTGTGGGGACAGACCGAAATGAGCGTGTTTGACGACGGACAGCACGGCGTCTGGGGCATGACGTACAAGTACCACGAGCGGGCCATTGTTTTCAACGAGCGCAACCTGCATCGGGTGTGGGACGTGGCCTACGACGGCTACGTGGGAGGCAAAGACATGACGATTGTGGACATGAACAGTCCCGAAAGCGTCAACGAATTTGCCAACGCCTCCAACAACTACAACATCGAATACGAGGGCAACTCCATCGTGCCCGTGGGCATCAACGTGCCGCTCACCTGGCTCCCCTCTCCCATGCTCTTGTGCGACTTTGCCAACACCAACAACGCTATTACGGCCCTAGCCACCGCAGACATGTTCATAGCCGACGTGGGACGATTCATCGAAAAGACAATGGGCAGAGTCGACGGGGATGTGGCCAAGGCGGAGCTCAAGCACAAGATTTCGGAAATGTACACGTCCTTGCAGCTCAACAACAATCATCAACTCGTCAAGGACGCCACCCTCGCCTGTGCCAACAACGAGTCCACGAGCTGCAGGTTGATGTACCAAGGCACGTCCACCTCCATTTACAACAATGCCCACAGCAACTCCATCCACGTCCCTGGTTCGGGCCACCATGGCAACGACTATGCCGGCGTCGCTGCTGTGCGCAATGGCAAGCAGCTGGCAGCATCGGCGGCCCCTGCCATCACGACGTTTTCCGGAGTAGGACCCACCACGCGCCCGTAATACACGCACCCACCTGCTGTGCTGATGCTGGTCTCTTCGAATCCAATAAATAAACAAATCTAAACGTCACCACCCGCTTGTTCCGCCCAAAACTCTGTGTTTTGCACGCATGCATGCGCGCGTTTTCCGGATGCGGGTCAGCATAGGGCAATGTAATGCAATGGTGGTTGTGGGCGGTCGTGAGAGGGAGTTTTCCGAAAAACAGTGTGCGGGCAATGTGCGGGCAATCCCTGTTTTTTTCCGGCATGTACATGCAAATCGTGTGCGGGTAATCGCAGGGCAATGGAATGGTGATTGGAGGGCAATGTGGTGCCGGAAATGTGTTTTATGTGGTTTATTGTCAAGGAGAAATGGCCGAACAGTGTGCTAGAGAATCTGTGTTGCCAGACGTGAGCGTTGCACCGAGGGCAGGATGCGTTGCTTCTCCGTGATAGGCGCGATGATGCGACGGTGCGTCAGGACCGTCATGTTGGGCAGTTGTGCCGTCCTGGGCTTGGGCCTCTTGACGAAACGCGGCTTCAGATCGTCCGGCCTGGGGACAAATCTCGGTCCCAAAGGTATCGGTCTGTCTGGGGACACGCTGCTGCTGTTTCTGGAGCGGTGCATGTTGCCGAGAGGAGCAGGAGGCGTGCCGACGCTCGGCACGACATCATCTGCGTGTGCATCCGAGTGGTTTGTGACGTTGTGAAAGTACGTGTGCATGAGCCTGGACACCGCATTGACCAAAACATTAGAGGAAGGCACGTGTTGGTAGCTGGGTTTGGTGACAGGAGCATCTTCTTCGACGCCGCTGGCTTTATGGATGTTGTTATTGTTGAGCTCGTTGTTGAGCTTGTTGTTGTGGAAGAGTTGGCCAGACGTGGCCTCCTGTGGTTCCATGGTCTGCACCGTAGATCGGGCCTCTGAAAGTGGCACACACAGCAAGACAACACAGCTGGCGGCGCAGAGGGCATACCGTGTTCTGGCAGTCGTTAGGATCATACTTGGTAATCTACCGGGTGTGCACACTTACTTACTTATATACTGCAGGGACACTTGTATACTCCCCCCCCATTCCCCGGGCCCCCGCCGTGGACCGCAGCAGGGGGGTGTTTATGCGCGCGAAAGCCTGTCAAAAACCGTCGACCAGCACTTTGTGTCTGATTGCTCCGTGTTCTGTTCGGAGCTGCTGGTGTTGTACATGTCGCCAGTCTTCCTCTTTTTCGAGTCGTCGCTCTGTTTGTCGTCTGTGAGGGCCGAGGACAGGATTGCGTGCTGACGCAAGCGGTTGTTGTTGTAATTCGCCGATTCCTCCTCCTTCACCCTCTCCACCTTGGTGTTGGCCTCCATCAACTGCACGCGGAAGTTTTCCGCCGACTGGATGGCCGTGCCATGCGCCTCGGCCGCCGCACAGGCAATGCTGAAGGCAGGGTTGCTCTGATAATCAATCACACCTCGTTTCTTCATACCCTGCTCGCACGCCAGCTGGATGCCCTGCAGAAACGACGCCTTCTGTTCCTCGGGGATGTTGAGCGACGTGACCCACGGCTGGATTTTCTCCTGCACTTCCACGTGGTATTTTTCCATGTTTTTCTTCTGGATGCCGTCCAGCGTCTGCGACATTTCGGCATTGGAGTGCTTCAGGCTCTCAATGTGTTCCAGCAGTTTCGTGAGTGCGTCGGGGTCCGACGCCTGCACCGCCGCTTTCAGGATATCGGTCGCGCTGGTCGCGCTGGTCGCGCCACCGCCACCACCCACCCCCCCGAGCCCAGGAGCAGGTCCGCCCGACGGGGGGGCCTGTGTGGTCTCGTTGGAGGCTTTCGTGGCAAATGCGTTTGGCGCTGAAACGTCGTGATTCGCGTGCCCTTCAGCTTGTCTTGAGGCAGCCTCGTCTGTGGTGGAAGTCATTCGAACGTACAACCTTCGTATCGACCTATTTATATACAACACGCCCCCCTCGGCACATGAACACATGTGGTCGGCATGGCAAATACCGCCATGACCCCACACGCCCACATTGCCGCGATTTCCTGCCGATTTCGTTCAAAAGCAGTCATCGTTTGGACCAACGCCCCCCACGCCCCCTACGCCCACAACGCGGAAAATGCATGTGCACTATGATGTGCATATTCTGAGGCTGTCCGCGGTTGGTGTGCTGTGTGCATGGTGCGCGGGTATCTGCTGTGCGTTGCTTCATCGCGAGTGTGTGATTTGTCGACTGGCCCTGTGCTTGGTATATATTTGCACGTGTGTGTGGCAGGGCCCATTTTCGGGGGGAGGTGTCCTAATGACGTGCCCGAAGTCGTTTGGCAAGTTCGGGTTTTGTGGACTGCTTGCTGTCATCTACGCGGCAAAGCTGCCGATGCCAGCGAACCTGACACAGCTGCGCGCTTTTTTTGCGCACGTCAAGGCCGTGTTGTCAATGAAAATGTCAACGTGGGAGGCAGCCAAGCCCAGCAACCAAGGGGGGATTTCATTTGAACACACTCTCTGTCTCCTCCGACACTACAACCGATGCGGATTCGAAGAAGTGTTGCCGGAAGATTGCATGGCAGGCAGCACACAAGACACACACAAAAAACGCAACCGGGCAAACCTGGCCAGGTGGCTCATGTGCGGCTTGGTTCCCAAAACACGCTACATTGTCCACGTCAGTGGCCATGCGTTTTTTGTCGCTGTCGGGGCGGTCCCATCAAGATGGAGGATCTATGACCAGAGAGGAGTGCACCGCAAAGCCGACATCGCGATGCTCACGAAACAGGGCGGGTATGGCCGCAAACTGCTGCAACGAGTCATCCGCATCACTTGATGTGTGCAATGTGTCTCCTTTACTTTTAACACAGCGCGCGAAATCTTGCCAAGCAACCTACCTACTATGTTTCAACAATGGACCGACACTGCTCGCGCAAGTCGCGACGTCTTGTGGATCAATGAAATCGCTACAGCAATGCGCAACTACACACCACTGCACAGCGCGCACGCCTCCCCCCTCTCTCACCCAGGTGAAAGCTCGCTCCTGCCCGGGTAATCCCTGTGGAATGCACACGTGAAAGGTGCCGAGAGCGGCAGTTCGTAGTATGTGAGGAATTCCTCATTCGTCTGCACATCTTGGGTGGTCACTGCGACTACGACCCACTCGTTGCCACATTTGAAGTCTTGGAACATGCAGTTTGTCTCATAGTAGGTCTGTACACCGTCGTGGTTGAGGGGTCCTTGGTTGGAGTTGATGAGGTACCCGAGATTTTGAAAATGATCAGAGTCCGTGTCATCCACCGGGTAGTATGCGTAGAGGTCCTGTTTGATGCGCACAGGGAACCCTGGTTTCCCCTGGTAGTTCTCACCCGTGTACGCCAGTACAGCGATGGGCTGTCCCGCCAAGAACGGCGTTTTCGCCATCAGGCCGCGCAATGGGCCTCGGCATGTGGTGTCCGTTTGCGGTCCTCTCCCCCTCGGCCACGTCTGCCCTGGGAGCAGTGGGAAGAAATCCGGATCCACCCACTCGGCGTCGGGACCAATTTTGGAAAGGGACACTTTCACGTTTGTGCGGTCTTGGTCTTTCGGGAACAGGATCTGTCGGATGCTGCGGTACGTGGTGGCCGACACCAGCCGCTCCTGGTACCCCTGCATCTCGGCAGTGAAACTGTCCGAAACGTCCCTCATGACGTCCGTGCCATCTGCGATCGGCAACTCGGCAGGTTCGTGCGCGGCCCCGCCGCCCTCTCCTTGACCCCGAGCTGGGGGCACGAACGGTGCTGCTGCTTGACACTGCACACAGCCATTTGCATAAGAAGACAGCACAGTCTTGTCATGTTCCCTTGTCCAATCCGCCCAGCATCGATTGCACATGTAGTGTTGCCCATTTTCTGCCAGACAGCTGTATGACTCGCGATTCGGCATGGCCCACGGTAAGCCGTGCTTTGTTCTGGCCTCGGACGTTTTCAGTGCCTGCATCCTCGAGCTTTCCTCGGTGTAGGGCAGTTGTGTGCGGAATGCCGTGTTCTCGCAGCTCGGGCATCCCGATGTGGCACACACCTGCATGTCGCGGGCAGTGCGCTGTGTGGTGTCCATTCCAAGTCCCACCCAGTGTTCTATTATGGGGAGCTCCAGCACAAACTTATATACGTGCAGCGGCTTCACGAACTTTTATTTTTTTTTTGTTGGAAAAGGGATTTTATCTTGCCCCTCTCCTCTGCTTCTCTGCTTCTCCCAGGAACTTAGCTTTGGCTCTACAGCTGCGAACTGGGTGTCTTTCCTCTTGCTGAGGTCAATCCGTAATAAACATTCTTACACACAAAAGGTCCCTGCGCTCGCTAAGCGCCCCACAGAAGATGCCATGCGTCGGCATTCTCTGGAGGCTTGCTTGCCGGACGCGCGCACTGTGTTTCTTGCCTGAGCGTGTTGCCGACAAAGCCGATTTTGCAAGTCTTATGGAACGGGTCGCGCACAATGCTGAGTTCGACAATGGTTTTCTTGTGCACCACGAGCAGGCCATCGATGTATTTGACATCGGCGTTGTAGCCCAGCGAAATGCCGCTGAAGAGGCCGTTTTTGACCCACTCCAGCACCACCTTGGAGCGCAGCGTGCTGCTGTCGAAACGCAGCACAACCATGAGCCCGTTTTGCTGGTCTAACCACGAGTAAACCACGTCGCCGATGATTTCGCGCGAGGCATCGCCGTGCTCCAGCCACACCTGGATGCCATGCATGCACTTGCTATGGGCCACGCTTGCCAGTTCTGACATGGTGAAGAAATAACCATCCTTGCTGCCGGTGCCTGGGTCTGCCGTGCCGATCGCATAGAAGTAGGGGACGGCCTTTTTGACACCAGAAGGGGTGGTGGGAGTGGCGGTAGGGACGTTCTTGAAGCGGCTACTCCAGGCCCAACCTTGCGGGGGGGTACTGGGAGGAGTGCCAGTGGCAGGAGGGGTAGGGGTAGGTGTAGGTGCTAGAGATAGGAGATTGTGGCCGACGTCACGTGCGGATTGCATACGATTTCTTGATCACAGCCTTGTGACGGACGCGTACACAGGGCGCTACTACAACCCCGACAACACCCACCTCGACCTCACACAAATAATTATGAAACTATATATAGAGACGCAGGCAACTGTGACATGTGCTTGGTTATATACAGGTGGGCACGGTTGTTTTGTAAATGGCGGGGGTCGCACAGCAATGCGACGTTTCGATGGGGTCGTGATTTCAGTCTTGCAGCGAATGCACAGCCGATCTATGCAATGCGGTCTATATACACCTGTCTGGAGTGTTGGGACCCAAACCTCTCCTAGACCCACGCCAACAGTTGTTGCGGGTATTGTGGTAGGTCTCATGTTGACTAGATGTAAGGACTCTCTCGGATAGCCTGCCTGGTGTCATTGTAGATCCGTACATTGTGTAGGAACAATGGGCAAATGCAGATCATCCTGTTTGCTGTGCAAGATGACAGCCTTCGACTTTTTCTATCTGGATCGGAGTCAAGCGTGTAAATTCGGATCAGGCTATTGACAATTCCACGGAATCGTATATATATATATACATGGGGAATATATTAATAAATGGTGCCATAACGCCCACCAGCGAAATCATTACTGAAAGAAGGCCACACAATCTCAGACACGCGGGCGGACACAGCATGCAAGACTGCGGCGAGCTGTTGCTGCACAGTGTGCAACAAAGCCGCGTGCATCGTGCAGGGCGGCCAAAAAGCGAGCCGGACCGGGCTCGGCTGTACCAATCCATCAACTCCAATATCATCACCCTGCTGTGTTTGCAGGGATCCAATGGATCCAATGATGCGCCAAGGACAGACAACCGAAATACCCCAGTCCTGCTCTCTGCCATTTCAGGCAGCCTACCGGGCATGGTGCACGACTACGTCTGGCTGACACGGTGCTGCAACAACGCAACAGAAATTGCCGACACGTTCAATTCTACACACCTGGCCGGGATGCTGGTGTGCAAGTGTTTTGCCATTTTGTTGTGGCCCGAAGCGGCAGCCGCAGCCGGGGGGCACAGGGGAGAAGCCGCCGGTGGTGCCACGGTGCCGTCACTTTTCCCTGCCTACGCCACCATCCACGTGTCCCATAAGAGTATACGGGACATGTGCTATTCCGAGTTGGTATTTGTGGTGACCAGCCTGCAGCAAAAGTGGGAAGTCTTGATAACAAAGGACATTGTGGCGTCGTCGCACGCCTTAGTGTGTTGCATGGCCCGTTTCGGCGACCTTGTTTCACAGCACTGGCCGGCCAAGGTGTTGGACGACACACAGGAGCGCGAGAACGCACCAAACACCCAGGACGCCGGCACGAGCAAGCCTGCCGACCCCCTGCTCTCTTCCCCGCCACCAGACACTTTGCATGGCCTGGCGCCAGGACTGGCCTCCGGCGGCAACAAGAATACCCTGTGGGTCTTGTCGAAACGCGCAACGCGGCACTTTGTCACGACCTTCTTGTGCATGGCACGCGAGATGGCCATTTCACACGCCAGCCACTGCATCACCGTCAACACCATGACGCATTCCGAGTATGGAAAGTACACCGCCGACGAAGTCATGGCGTATGGCTTCAAACTGGCCCCCGACATTTCTGACAACATACGTCTGTGCTTCGGCAAAATCAAAAGCATTCGCGAGACCGGGAACCGTGCCCTCCTCCGGGGTGAAGAGCAGAACCATGACAAACATGACAACCACGCTGCTGCTGCTACGGGCGTTCCCCTCCCCGTACCCGTGATGCCCACTCCAGACAAAACGTGGGATTTCCTCGTCAAAAAGCTCGGCCCTCACAAGCTGGGCCCTCGCCCCAGGAAAATGAACGCCGACTTTGCTACACTCCTCAGTGATGTCATTGTCTCGCTATCGGATACGTACAACCAACCCGACAACATCACCGTCACGCGTTCGTGTCTCAATATCATACAGACAGCGCTCAAGTTCTACTACATAGTGCCGTCCGCCGAGCGTTTCCGCGAGATCGTCTTGATGCAGAATCTCTGTCCAGGCCAGCGCCTCAACTACGCATTTGACTACATGCACTTTGACACAGGTGCATATCTGTCGGTAGATGCACTTTGGTATGAATCATCTTTGTGCTCTGGTGCTTTGCTTACAGAACTGGGGGAACTGGGGGTTGGGGTGTGTGTGCCTCCTGGCAGGTCAGCTGTCCCAAGTCATCTATCTACACAACCTGCAGTTCAAACAAGGGGTCCCACCAAACACCGTGCTGGACTGGAAAGACGACTCAGCCGCTGGACCCATCGCAGCATTCTTGCAGCTCATCACAGATCTCGAGATCTGGCTGCCAGATTCCGATGACCCCTTGGGCATTCTAGGTGATACCACGCAAATTCGTCGCCCGCTCGACCACAATCGAGAAACCACAGAGACCACCGACGATAATGACGAGCAAACAGCCCCGGATTTGACACAAAAGGTGGGTGGTGGTTTTTTACGTATATGGGCCGAAAATGTTTCGGAACC
>Ga0209284_10007039_pt1 | contig 10410 bp, 15 predicted proteins | sample FRY03_FD_187211 | JGI IMG/M metagenome (GOLD analysis project Ga0209284, IMG submission 187211) | Freshwater microbial communities from Lake Fryxell liftoff mats and glacier meltwater in Antarctica - FRY-03 (SPAdes) (version 2) | ecosystem: Environmental > Aquatic > Freshwater > Ice > Glacier... | reverse complement strand
CCGGTACGCCGAAGCAACGCCAGGCAGCGCTTGCTGTTAACGCTGACGTCTACGTCACCAACTACGACAACCTGCAATGGTTGCAAGAACAGAAATTTGTGTTTGACGGCGTGGTGTTTGACGAGCTAACTAAGCTCAAGAACCCATCGGGCAAACGCTTCAAAGCATTAGAAAAACTAATTGCTGACGTTCAGGTACGCTGGGGCTTGACCGGTAGCTTCACGTCCAACGGGCTTGAGGACACCTTCGGCCAATGCAAGATCGTCGATCAGTCGTTACTTGGGCGCGCAAAAGGTGCGTTCATGCAACGCTACTTTATCTTGCTTAACCCCGAGTACGGCGACTGGGCGCCTCGTGTCGGGTCACTAGCCCAAGTGATGGCGCAGATCAAACCAGCCACTTACCTGCTAGACGCAGGCGACTACAAAGACAAACTGCCGCCATTGCATACGGTAGAGATGCGCTGCACCATGCCCATGGACGAGTACAAGGTCATGAAGCGAGACTTTGTGGTGGACTTCCCTAACGCCCAAGCCATCGCCGCTAACGCTGCCGTGGTGACCGGCAAGTTGCAGCAGATGGCTAGCGGGTTTGTCTACGACACCCGCAAGACACCAAACCCAGACAAGCCTGGCAAGTTTACGATCAGTAAGCGGGCTATCTTTATGTCGGGGCACAAATTCGATATGCTGGATGACATCTGGCAAGAGAATCAGCAAGCTAACACTTTAATTTTTTACACGTTTCAAGAAGAATTTGCTGAACTCAAACGCCGATACCCGTTTGCGCAGACGTTAGACGACCACGACGCTATCAATCGCTGGAACAAAGGCCAAATTAAAATGTTGTTGGCTCACCCCAAAAGCGCACAGTTTGGATTAAACTTGCAACATGGTGGAAACAAAGTTGTGTTTTTGTCTTTACCGTGGAGCTTGACCGATTTTGAACAAGCGGTAGGGCGTTTGCATCGCAGCGGGCAAGCGCACCCTGTGTGGTGTTACGTTATTCTAACCGAAGATACGATTGACGAACGGATTTGGTCAGCGTTGCATGACAAGCGCGCCGTGTCTGACATTGCAATGGACGAATTGAAATGAATAAATCTAGGTTAACGCTTATTAGCGACGTGAAAAAAGAAGGCCGCAGGTATTTAGGTACCTATCGTTGCGAATGCGGCGTTGAAAAAAAGCTGGACGCGCACAAAGTTTTGTCATGCCATACACGATCATGCGGTTGTTTGGCTAAAGATTTATTGCGTTCGCGTCAAACCACGCATGGTCATTACTACGAACCGGAACACCAGACTTGGCGCAATATGTTGAAGCGATGTTCTGATTTACGATTTCAGCAATGGTATGGCGACATCAGTGTATGTCGTCAATGGGCGGCGTCATACGAAACGTTTTTAAAAGATGTAGGGCGCAAGCCATTGCCCGACGCTACCTTAGATCGTATAGATCCTAAAGGTCATTACGAGCCTAATAATGTGCGCTGGGCAACGCGCGTTGTTCAATCTCGTAACACTAAAAATCATGCGTCAAATAAAACGGGCGCGCGCGGTGTGTCGTGGAGCAAAACCAAAAACAAATGGCGTGCTGCGATATATGTGGATAGTAAACAAAAGCATTTAGGTTATTTTGATTCATTTGCCGACGCCGTCAATGCTAGACAAACTGGCGAAAAAAAATATTGGAAGAACTGAAATGAAATACACAGATCTGTGGAAGGGTAAGCTCAAAGCGGCATACGCTGAGCGCACCATAGTTGTTAAGCAATACAACGCAGCCGAGCGCGCCCTGTGCCGGTTGTCATTAATCATCGAAGACTTGGAGAACAAACTTGAAAGACACATGGCGAAGTCTAAACCAAAGGTTAAGTAGCATGACTGAGGACGAGGTGTCTGACGCGCTGAGCGCTGAGCGTGTGGGCGATCGGCGCGCTTCGATGTTGCAACGCTTGCACCAGCGCTATTGTGCGTTGCGCCAATCGCGTGAACGAATCGAAATTATGAAGGAGGCTCAGCGAGGATGAACGACCCCGTTAACCACCCCAAACACTATACCGATCATCCGTCTGGCGTTGAGTGCATTACGATTACAGAGCATATGAACTTTTGTTTGGGCAATGCTTTGAAATATCTGTGGCGCGCAGACTTGAAGGGCAACGCCACAGAGGATTTGAAGAAGGCGGCGTGGTACATCAACCGAGAAATAGAGAGGCGACAAGATGAAGACAGACGCAACAACAGCGAAGCTAGTGTCAACACGACCATATCGGGCGTTGACTATGCACCAAGTGGCGCCACGAACAGGAAGTTTAAGTATCTTTACAAACCCTAGCCGTTACGGCAACAACTTGAGGTATCCAGATGGTCGAGAAATATTGTTTCGGGTGTGCGAGGTACAAGAAGGCAAGTGACATGCAGACAGTGAAACGGGGCAAGGCATACCGCGCCATGTGCTCGGCGTGTTTGGCCAAGAAAAACGAAGGTTGGTTTAGTAAGGAGAAGACCAATGTTACGCAAACTGATGGACAAGATCAGGCAGATAATTGAGCGCCCGCCGCAGCCAATCGTGCGGCACAACATCCACGAGCCTTGCGATGCTTGCGGGCAAATCAGCGGTAAGTTAATCGACGGTATGTGCGACTGGTGCGACCGTTTCTTTGGAGCACACAAATGAATGACGACATGATCTACAAGACAGCAGCGCAGACCGATGTGCTTGCCACCTTCCGACGGTTGGGCTGGACGCCACCGGCAGAAGACCCAGAAGTTAGAGCCAAGTGGGAGTACTACAAGAGCTTACCGATGCGCGAGTACGACTGCGATCAGTAGCTCCAGACATTAAACCGTAGGGGGAAAATATATGTTTAGTCAATCAAATAATTTTGGCTATAGTTTTACTAAAAAAGGAACGCCTAAGAGCGAAATTAAAAAAGGGAAACGTGAAATATATTTGGCTATAAAACGTAAAAACCGCGGGGCGTTTTATGTTGTTGGGTGCGACAACCCAAGTTGCGATAACGTATTTGAATACATGTACAAGCATAAAGAAAGCAAAGCTGAAGAATTAGCTAATGCTGGGTGGCGTCGTTTTAACAAGACAATGACGCTATGCCCTTTTTGTAGTGAAATACAAGAAAAACGAATGCGCCAAGGCGAGGGTTGGAAAAAACATTCGCAACTGGTTTTTAATAGAGGAATGAATTACCACGTTTTTTTGTACCATTACCATAAAAAACAGAGTCAAATTGAAGATCAGTAAGACCAGACGTTAGGTCGAGGCGGCAGGCGCAAGGTGTCCAGATGGATGAAGCGCCCGCCGCCTTTTTGTTGCACCCCAATGCCGGTAAAGTCTAACGCAAAGGCGAGCTTAAGCAGGTTGTAGGCGTCAGTGCCTTGCACAGCAATGTCACAGGCTTGGCCTGATGCGTGTGCGCCAGGCGTGGATTTCTTGGCCTCAATTGGGTGATCGGGACAGCGGTAGCCAGACGTGATAACCATCGGCTTGCCGTAAGCATTGCGCAGATGTTGCAACTTGCCCATGAAGTTGGGTTGCATTTCCGCTTTGTTGCAGTGCTTACATTTAAATTCGGACTCAGAAAAATTAGGGTATTTAGACCAATCCATTAGGCTTTACCTTTAATGCGTTCGTAACTACGCAAGCCGCCTAGCCCTAGCAGACCGCCCAACAACACCATCAATTGATCGACGTCAACGTTGGGCATGGGCGCAACTTCAGCACCCGTTAAGCCCACCACCCAAGGCAGAATCGGGCGCAGTAAGAACTCGTAGAACAGTCCTAAGCTACAAGCCCAGCCCGCCATGGGGCGCCACCCAGCCCTGAACGGGTCAGAGCTAGCGGCTTCGATTTTGTTTGTCTCGATCTGCCCAAGTGCTAACTTCATCTCGGCGTCTAGCGCAGCCAATTCGCCGTGCTGGGCGAGTTCCATCATCTTCAGCTTGGCTTCGTCAGCGGCTTGCTTGTCTGGAAATAGCTTGTCAATCAGCGTACCGACGACAGGAAGAATCATTGGTAGCATGGCTTACCTCGCTAATCTATTAAGTTATTAAACGTCTCGCCCTGACGCAGTTGGTTGCGTGCTGCACGGGTCTTTGGACCTTGCTCTTTAGCGCGTGATCGTTCCTTGGGCCGTAGCTGCATTAGGCTGTCTTGTAGGGTTTCTACTGCCTCTTGCAATTGATCTCTAGCAATACGCGCTTGCTGAAGCATCGCCATGTCTTTAGTCTGTTGTTCGATGCGCGCAAACGCAGCGTCTTTTTCTTGTGCTTTTCTGACCGCTGACGCGACCCATTCGCGATCCATCATACGGCTAGCAATTTCTTTAGGCGATAGGTTGCGAGTGCCGGGCATTAGCTCGGCTAGCTCAATTGCCGTACGGTTCCATGCCACCATTTCGTCAGCCGTCATGGCAAAACGCTGGCCTTTAGATAACTTTTCTGACGCTGACGCAAGAGTTGCGCTTGGGCTAACCGGCAACCCTTCGCCGCCCATCTCAGCTGAGCGCAGACGCCCAGTGATAGGGTCTAAATCAAAGGTCACGCCGCCCGCTGTAGGCGCGCGCTGAGCGCCCTCTGCGGCCAAACCTTCAGCTTCAGCCATCTGCGCCATACGCATCGCTCTTGCGTCTTCGCCGCGCAACCCAGCGATGACATCATCAGGCCCACCCATACCTAAGCGCAGTGCGTTAGCCGGTGCTGGGGGTTGCCCTTGCTGCATCGGTTGACTGAGGTCTGGACGAGTAGGGTCGATAGGTATGCGTGTTCTTTCGTTGCCTCTTAAAACAAAGTCAGGCGCATTGCGGGGATCAAACGGCACGATGTTAGACTGCCCTGGCTCGACTGGGCGCAACGCATTAACGGGTTGCTCAGGACGGAAGTCGCGCGGCACTGCACGTCTGGCCTGATAACCGGGCGTGCCCATGCGGCCTGCCAAAATACGGCTGCCGATTTCACCGGCTGCGGCACCGATCACCGCGCCGGGTACGTTACCAATTGCAAAACCGATTGTACCTGGCACACCGGCTCGGGTAAGTGTGGTAGCGCCGCGCTGCGCAAACGATGCGCCTGCGCTTGGCCTAGCAATATCGGGGAAGTTAGCGGCGATAGTGCCTAAGTCGGCCATAGCGCCTGATATAGGTTTGCCATCTCGAACCGCTTTGGCAAACGACATGGGGTCTACTTTGCCGGTTGCTAAGTCGGTAGCTGCTTCAGCAGCGTAGATTTGCGCGTACTTAGCCCTAGCGTTCCTAAAATCATTTAGCGCTTTACCACTTAGGTTAGATTCGATCATGGCCTCTAACGCATCAGCGGTACCTAAGTAGCCTTTGGCTAAATCCGTATCGCCAGGCTTAAGCGGTTTATCGGGTTTACCTTTGGCAAAAATAGAATTAGCAATTGTGCGCAGTTCTCTAACACTTTTTAACAGCACATCGCCTTCAACACCTTCGGCCATCCTATTTTTTATGTAGTCTAACCGTTTGTTGACTTTTGCCGCTGCCTTACCATCAACATCAGCCACCAAGGCTTTGGCTTTTAAGTCGTCTATGCCTGCAAGCGTGGCTTCGTCTGCAACAAACGACGGTGTTTTACGCACCATTTCGTAAGGCTCAGTAAGCTCAGGGCTTTCCTTTAACCGCTTAAACGTGTCGGCGTTAAGAGGTGTTTCGTTGCTAACGCCTAATGCTTTTTTAGTCTCTCGCGTCCAGACCGGCGCGTTCTCTGAGGCAAACTTAGCGCTTATGTCTCGGTCGCCGACCAACATACTCTCAAAACGAGTGCGCCGTGTGGGGTTAGACACGGCGGGGTTTAACTTAACGCCGTAGTCGGTTGCTAATTTGGCGGCGTCGATCTGTGGGCCTTGCGCAAAACTCTGCGCGACGCGCGCTTCTTGCGCTTGTCTAACCGCCGGTATACTAGCCACTGCATCACGCGCAAGTCTAGCTTCTTGGCCTACGATGCGAGCGCCTTGTCTAACAGCGCTAGGGCCTAGCGCTGCCGCAGTCAACCCTTGCGAAAACGGAATAGCCTCAAGGCCTAAACCTTGCATCGTTTCGCCCACCGCACCAGTGATCTGTTGACCCGTCTGCGTGGTCGGTTGGTAAGTAAACCGTTGCGCTAGATCAGCCGCACGTTGTTCGGTTTGACGCCCACCACGACCGTATTGACCGCTTAGTATTTCTTCGCCCACCGCGACAAACGGCGCGACCGTACCGGCAATAGCGCCCGACCCCATAGCCAGCACAGCTTCAGGCACACCAGCTAACCTATCTAACATTCCCGGCGAAGGCTGGCTGGGCGGTGCGGCTTGCTGACGGATAACTTGACCGCTTGCGCCTATCTGCGGCACCGCACTTTCAAATTGAGGCACAGCGCTGCCGTACTGCGGCTGGGCAGCAACGTCAACAACGGGCGCTGACGCCCACTTACTGCTTTGACTAACAACGGGCGCATCTCGCCAACTCATTAGGGTTTTCTCCTAGTAACGCCATCAGGCCCTGTAAAAACCGTGCCTGACAGTAACGCGTCGTAGTCACTATCTGATTCTACTAGCGCCGCCGCTTTTGTTCGACCGGTAAGTTCAGGTTTATAGTACTGCGTTTCCGACCAATTGGCGTCGTACATGGCGTTAGCGTCCGCCACAATGTTAGCGATCCGCGCTCGGACTTGCTCAAGCACTGCGCGCGCTTCGGTTTCGCCTATTACAGGGTCAATAGCACCAAGCATTTGTTCAACAATTGGCCATTCTTTTTCAGTCATCTGACCAATAGACCCGCCTGAACGCATTAATTCAAGACCAATGGCTTTCATGTTGGATTTAAGCGAATCAATCTTTTTACGCAAGTCGCTATTTTCGCCCGGCAGCATTCGCGTGGCGTAAGCGTTGTACCCACCAAAGTTACCTTCAAAAGCACCTGCGTTTTTAGGCGCTAAGATTTCGTCAATTTTTGTTACCGCGTCTTTGCCTTTGGTGTTGGCCGATCTTGCTGTTTGAAGGTCTTTACCTTGTTCTCCGTTTTGGCTGATAAACAATTTAGACCCGGGCACTGTTTCAACGCGCTGTTTTTCTGCGTTCCACCGTTCGCCCTTTTGTAAATCAGTTTTTAAGCTGTCCACTTCTTCTGGCGTCGGCGGTTCCATAAACCGCCCAGTGGCTTTGTCAAACACATTTTTGCCAACCGCCATGTATTGCTCGCCTTGCGCCATACCGCCAGTGCCCATGTCTTTCTCAAATTTCATGGCCGCACGCATGGTTTTGGCTTGGTCAGCCGCTAAAGCATTACCTTGCAACGCTAATTGATCTAGCTGCGCTAACTGCGCCATGCGAGGGTCAACACCTGCGGCGGGGGGCTGTACTGTTGGGGGTTGTCCTACAGGTGGCTGAGCCATTGGCGGCTGAGCCAAAGCGTTAAGCGCGGGCGTTGCTGTCCGATCCATACCGGCGTAGAGCTGATTTACCGCACCCGGTGTGCCTGGGGCGTACTGCATCGTGTCTACAGGTGGTGGCACAGGCGTAGCCGTGGCAACCGGCGCGGCAGTAGGAGCTTGCGCTCCGGGACTAGGCATTTGACCGCCGCCCATAAGCGCGTCGATCTGCGCTTGTTGCGCTGCTCGCTCACGTTCCGCCCGCGCGCTCTCAGTTTGCGCTTGCGCTTGCGCTTGGGCTTGCCCACCTTGCGCAGTTGCTGATTTAGCTAACTGGTCGATGCTAGACGCTGACTTACCAATGGCAAGCTGTAATCCCCCAGGCTGACGCAGCGTTTCCATAACCGACGCCAAGGCTTGTTGCCGGTCAACGCCCATGTTTTGCAAAACAGGCCCAAGCACTGGGTCGTTAAAGCTGGATTCTGTCCACGCCAAATATTGCTCAGGCGAATTGATAAATCGCAAAGCGTCTTTAGACCGCGATAAGGCCGTGCTGTAAGTATTGGCTTCTTTTTCTGTGGCCGCTACGTCTTTTATGATGTCCGTGCGCGCGAGCTGATTTTGCGTTTGCGCGGCCGTCGCCTGCATACCGAGAAAGTTTGGTACTTGTACCGGCGTGCCCGCTAGGGCGATTTTTGGGTTAACTAAAGCCATGTTATTCCCCGAAATAGTTAGTGCTAGAAGTTATAGGGCCAGAGCCGTATATCGACGGTGAGCCGGAAAACCCGTATGGGCCCGCCCCCCGCATGGCGCTAAACTGCCCTGCAAGGTTACTGATGCCGCTAAGCCCTGCGTTAAGCGCATTGGCTTGCCCCACGTACCCTGACGCCCGAGCCTGACCAGCAGCGCCAAGCGCATTGGCTTGGGCAGTTGCGCCTGTACGCATGGTGTCGGCTGCGCCTGAAGCAAAATTTGCCCCATAACCACCTAAAGTATTGGTGGCCAGTTGACCTGCGCCAAACAACCCCATCAGCGGGTTTAGCTGATTGGTTCGGTTTACTTGATACCGGTCAAACGCTGCGCCGTACTCTTGCGAGCCTAAGTCTTGCCCGAACCGCTGGGCAGCTTTGAGCGCGCTGCCTGAGATTAAGCCCCCACGGGCGGCAGCCTGACGGTCAAGCGCTTTCATGCCTTCGGACATCCGAAAGGCGTAGCCTGGGTCTTGTTGAAAATCCTGCATACCAAAGTCGCGTGCGTACTTACCAAAGTCTGCCGCATTAGGGTCAACGTTTAGCTGATCGGCTTGCATTGTCGTGGTGAACTGGTCGCGTGTCGGCATTGCCATACCAGCGCCTGCTGCGCCGGGGGCGGGCGCAGGGGCGGGCGTGAACGTGGGGTCTATATATACCGACCCACCACTATCTTGCCCGCTGTCTTGGTAGTAGCCCGGCGTAAAAGTCCCCTGCCCCGGCACACCGGTGCCAGCGCTAAGGCCTTGGTTGTAGCTATCCATGGCGCGGTTATAGCCTGCTTCGTCAAACTGCGTAATAGGCGCCATGCCGCCTGCCGTAGGGGCTAACCCTAAGTAGGTCATCAATTGGTTTTGCGCGGTTAGCCCCGCTTGGCGAAACGGCGCAATGTCAGCACGTTGCTGGTTAAAGATTTCCCGTTGCAGTGCTAACGACTGACGGTCTGACTCAGCCAGTAACGCTCCAGCGTCGCGCGCGGCGTCAGCTTGAGTGCTCGCGGCTCTGCCCGCCGCCTTAGATTGAAGGACGCCTCCAACAACAGTCACCGCAGCCGCAGCTATCATCCCCGACATAATTTTTCCTTAATACGTTAGGCCAAAATTGACCTTCATTGAAGCCCTGTAATCTACCAATAGTTCGTCGCCCGCGCATATGTCCGCAATCGCGACGACGTAAATATCATTGTCTACTTTCACCGGCGCGGCGTTGCAGTCAGCCGAATGGTTAATAAATCTACCGCCCGGCGTTCGCTTCCCGTTAAGTCTGCCGGGGCAAACTGTTTCCCCCGCTGCAAAATCTTTAACGGCGAACAGCCCCCTGCCGTGTATAGGCGAATCACGTAGTTCTACCGCAACGCCCTCTGGCATATCTACTAAGTCCGACGTTATGTGTACTATCTGATCTATCTTGGCTTGCGTTAACCCTGTTTGATGGAGAAACGCATTAAAGTCAATCTTGGCTTTTTGCACTTCGGTTCTGCTGTCTGCTAGTCCGCAGTCAGGCACCACGTAAAGCCGGTCTTCTAGCGTTGGTATATCTGTACAATCGTCCGCGTTTTCGTACACATCCACCCAAACAACTTCTTCTTCAAACACTCGCCCTGCTCGTTGGGCGCCTGCTTTGGCTATAAATTCACACGGCGCGGTCAGCACTCGCACGCTGTCGTCCACGTTTACCGCTATCGTACCTTTTTCTAGCCGTACTTTATAGTCCGTTTTGTGTTCAGCGCCAGTCAATACAGTCCATGGCGGCACAACAATCTCTCGTTCGTAGACGCCAGGCAAAAACCGGTGCGTTGTCTTGACGTCTGCTTGTTCCATCTTTAGCAGCGCATCTTGCAACGCAACAACTTTGGACTGCATAGCCGTAGGGTCAACTAAGCCGCGCTCGCCGACCCCCAGAAGACCGTACAAGTCTTTTCCTGGGTCAGGTTTGGCTAAGATACCGGTGTACGTTACTTGCACATTTAATCCTTTGGCTCTTTACCATCCAACTTCTTAAACAAAAGCGCAAGGGTGGCATCAACCTTGTTAAAGCCTTCTTTCATGTCTGTCTTTAGTTCTTTAACGGCTTCTTTAAAATCATCACGGCGCACGTACACTTCAGGCAAATCACGTTCTATCTGACGTATGTCGTCTTTAAGGTTGGTAATTGCATCCCAAATAATTTTGAGTACCCAGCCACCGCAAGCGCCAGCAAAAGCAACTACCCAGTTAAATATAGTTTGATCCATTTATGCGCGCCCTTCTAGTGCCGTGAGGCGGGTTGTGAGAG
>Ga0209284_10007035_pt1 | contig 10415 bp, 8 predicted proteins | sample FRY03_FD_187211 | JGI IMG/M metagenome (GOLD analysis project Ga0209284, IMG submission 187211) | Freshwater microbial communities from Lake Fryxell liftoff mats and glacier meltwater in Antarctica - FRY-03 (SPAdes) (version 2) | ecosystem: Environmental > Aquatic > Freshwater > Ice > Glacier... | reverse complement strand
GGGCGTGTCAATATGGGTAAAATAATAGCCAGCCTCGGAGGATGGCGCATCCATTTGGCGGCCAAAACACTCCGGCAGAAAGTCTTCAAAAACTGAGCACACCAATGTATAGGTTGCCGCATCCATAGCAGCCGCCTCCACAAGCTTCTCTGCCTTAACCACTTTTAGCCTGGCGTTTTTTTCGTTTTGGCGTTTTACGGCCGCAGCAATTTCTCTCCTGATTTCAGACCAATGTCGCTCTAACATTTTCTTATCTCCTAGTATGTTTAAAATTTGGCAGGGCAGCAACGAGTGTTGCAAAAATCCCTGCCAAGCCAGTCGCGGCACAGTGTAGGAGCTACTTGCTCCTTGTTTTCTTTTGTCGGGCCTGCGCAGCCTGCACAGCCGTGGCAATTAAATGCCGGATTGTATGGCTGATTGAATCAAGGCCGTAATATTTTTGAGCCGCCTTAAATTGTGCGTATTCGGTGTCGTTTACCCGCAATTTAATCATTCTGTTTTTTGTTTGAGTTTCCATGTTTCCTTTTGAGTAAAGCCCGCCTGAAAAGTTCAGGCGGGCGGTTAGGATTATTTTTCATCACGCTGGATTGTCGCCAAGATATCTCGCATCTCGTCCGCACTTATTTCTTGCTGACCGGCAAGATAATGGGCAAGGATTTCACTTTCCAGAGCAGCTTTTTTTGTTGAAAATTGCTGGCCATTGCTGCCAACAAAAACTGAGCCGTTCCAGGTAGTCTCAAGCTTGTCACCGCAAATATTAACCGAGTAAGTAATCGCCATTTTCGTAACTCCTTATTTTGTTGCCGTTCAAGAGATGCCCGCCTGAAAAGTTCAAGCGGGCGGGTAAATTAGGCGGACAAACCAGCACTCAACGATTCTTTTTTCCGCGCAGCTTCTTTATTTTGCATCGCGGTCCACTCGGTCTGTTCGGCCTCCGTCATTGGTCGGCAAGTGTAGGCCTCCGTCCAGCCGCTGTCTATTCGCTTACCCATCGATAGCCCCTCGCGAAAAAACTCCTTTTTTCCGATGGCAGCGATTGCCATCGGCTGGCCGAAGCAACTGATTACCTGCCCGACCGCCCAATTTTGGGCGGTCTCAAAGGTATATTTTGCGTTCTTTTCCATTTTCATAACTCCTAATTTTGTTTCTATCCTGGTTAACCTCGTTGATTAACCTTACACTCATACTATATGCTTGTGGGCACGATGTGTCCACACTGATTTATAATATTTTGCAAAGTTTATTTTTAGAAACGCAAAAAGCCCTATAAACATAGAGCTTTTTGAGTGAAAATTATTTTAAAAAACTTATCTTATGCGTCCGTTAGGTGAAAACCCTTCTTGCGGGGTATGTTAGCCTTGGAGTTTTCAATACCTCGAGGGAGAACAAGCAATGTCGATTACAAAAAATCTCAGATCAGAGCAATACTGCAAACTGTAAATTTTGGGCAGGGTCTTGCCAGAGTATACCCCACCTAGAGATTGAGAATACACGGAGTTTCTCGATAAAAAAGGCCCCAGCGGCGCTTACCGCTGAAGCCTAAAGTTTGTCCAGCTACCACGCCAGGACATAGTCACCCTACTAAGATTCAAAATTAGTAGCAAGCTATATCCTGAGAAAATTATTTCTTCAGGAGTAAGCTATGCCAGGCCTCGACTCACCAGGCTTTATTAAAATCGACAAACTTTCGGAAGCAATAGGCGTTCCCATGCCAACCTTAAGGCGCTGGGAGAGAAACGAGTCTATGCCTCCCTCACTTCGATTTGGCGGCCGCATTCGTTATTGGAAAGTGACAACTCTAAAGCGCTGGCTGGCCACACTTGATACCATTCCCGAATCAATGCAAGCAGAAGTCTGGGAAGGACTTCAGGCGGCAGCGATTGCAAACAATGTTAATGAAAATCAAAAGGACAAAAGCTAAAAGCCATGCGGACTAGGCATGGCTCTTATGGATGTAATCACTATTTAAATCAAGGATGACTACAAGATGTATATTAAGCCCTTAGCTTCAGTAATTCAAGATAAACCTACCACAGACAAACCAGATTTGGCCATGATGGAACGAGCCTACGAGCTTTATCTTTATGGTTTTCGTGATGAAGAAATAGCTGGAATAGGCCAGCATTACAGCGGGAAAAACTTTAAGTACATCACCTACCTAAACTTTAAAGAAAACCTTGATGAGCTTATTGCCTGGCAGGCCAGCTCAGACTTACCTAATGCCTGCTTTCTTCCAAACCCTATCAGAGATGATTACGACAAGACTTTACATGGAACGGCAGTAAGTCCAACCAGCAAAGAAACAGACTTTGTAAGGGTTAATTGGTATCTACTAGACTTAGACCGGATAATGGCTCTTAAATACCCGAAAGGCTCAAAGGACTATTCACCAGCAACACCGGCAGAGCTGGCCATGCTTGCTAAGGCCAACAAGGACTTAATGGCCTTTCTTGCTGGCATTGGTGTTACTTGTGTACTCAATCATTTTTCCGGTAACGGTTACGGTCTGGCCATTCCAGTACACTTTGCAAACGGTAAAGAGGTTAAAAAGAAATTTGAAGCAATGAATAAGGTTATCCAAGATAGCTTGGCAGATTTCCCACAGGTCGAAATTGATAACGGCTTTGCAAGTCCAAGGCAACCTTGGTCTATACCCGGATCGCTCAACAAAAAAGCAGGCAGGGCAACGCTCAGACGAGCTTTAAACTATGACAACTTTACACCAGAGGATTTGGGCAACAGCCGAGAATCAAACACTATGTGCATTGAGGCTCATTTGGCAGAGGCTCAAATTCTCGTTTCCAAGGACTTACAATCCAAGAGAAAATCTGTCTTCAATGAAACCGCCTCAGGGCCTCAGTCCGAAATGGCAGAATTCTTAACCCAATGGGACAACGATCATTGTTTCAAAGTCATGCTTAAAGATCACGGCTACGAGCTTGTGCGCGACTTTGGGCATAAGGCTTTCTTTAAACGACCAGGCAAGGAAGGCCCAGGTCATGGTCTTGTAGTTGGAGGCCAAAAGAATCGCCTTTGGAATTGGTCGAGCAGCGATAGTACCTTTCCTGTAGGTCAAGCGATTAAGCCTTATTGGGCGTGGCTCTTGCTCAAAGGTATTGCCAGCGGCGATAAGATTGTTGACCAGTCAAGGGCCGATGATTTTTATAGAGAGGTTGCTGAGACATACCGAGCGCGATTTACTTTGAAAGCCGGACTTAAGCCTGACTCAATCGAGGCCGCTGGCACACTACCGGCGAGGCCTGCAACTCTGAAACCTGTTGATCCAATCACACCACCAGCGCCAAGGCCGTCAACCGGAACGCTTGCCGAGTTTCCAATGCCGGGAATCATCGAAGAGCTTGCCCAGGACATTGGCGCTAGGAATCCGAAAGTTTCCCCATCTATTGACAGAGCAATGGCGTTGTCCCTATTCCAGTTAATGATTGGGAAAAGCCGAAAGCATGAATCAGGAACCTACTGTAATTCTTGGATTGTGAACCTCGCGCCAAGCAGCGCCGGCAAGGAAGCCGGCAAGCTTTATGGTCAGAGATTTATGAACCAAGTGGCCGAAGAGTTTGAATCATCAAAGGCAATACCGAGCCTGCCCAAGGGCTGTTATGGATACAAGATTGTTGGGGTCAATGGCTCTAATGGCGGCAGTCCACAAGGCATTGAAGACGAGTTGTTGATGCAGGGGCGAGTCCTAATCATTGGCGACGAATCCGAAAAGTTTATTCACCCGGCACTAGGAAATGATCGAGCCGTAGGAATCCGAGACTTACTCTTGTCAGCCTCAAGCAAGGGCATCGTTATTGGCCGAGCTTTAAGCGGCGGCATGACTAGGCCAAGCATTACTCATGCTTTCATTTCTCAAGTTCACACAACGCAACCCAAGCCGTATTTTGAATCATTTCTAAATGAAAGCGACTACAAAGGCAGCATTGGCCGGTATCTCCATTTCGAGGCAAATAAGGGCCTGCCGAGATATGGAATCAAGGATTCTGAAATAAAACCGGATTTGATCAAGGAAGGCCTATATTGGCAGGGAGAAAATTTAAAAGGATTGAACACCGTATCCATTGCTTGCCTTATGGGAACCTTGGGCAAAAATGAAGTGCCGTTTCTGGGAAGATTTAAACCCGATCAATTGACTATGAGTTATTGCAAACAGATTGACAGCGAGGCAGGCCGAGTACACCAGTACCGTATCCATTGCGATGAACAAGCCGAGATCCAGCGATTGGCCAACAATGGATTGCTCGAACGATTTTGGGACAAAGCGGCAGAAAATTCCATACGGTTGGCGATGACATACACCTTAGCCATCGACAGGACAGCACCAGCAATAACAATCGAGGCCTGGGACTTGGCCACCAATACCCTAGAAAATTCTAGAAAGGTTTTGATTAACAACCGAGGAGACATTCTCAAATGCAGCGCTCAAGTTACTGAAGAAGAGATGATGAAATACATCAAAGCCGTTTGGTCAGATGGTCGAACAATTACGGTAAACGATCTTTACACCAAATTTCGAGGTAGATTTCGAGGGGGCGATCGAAGGGGCCATGCAGACTTTGAGCAAGCCGTTGCATCATTCCAAGAGCAAGGACTGATATTGGTGGTCGCATCTTCCAAGAACGGCAAGAGTTATACGATTGTTCAGCCTGAATCCCATCAAACCACTACTTGACTATCCAGCATACTCTTGTACAATACTGTTGACGAACAACGAGTGAACAGTACAAGAGGCCAAAATGAAAAACTATATTGCATATTATCGAGTGTCAACAAAGAAGCAGGGCAACTCAGGCCTTGGCCTTGAGGCTCAAGAAGCATCGGTAACAAACTTTGTCAATGGACATGGCAAACTACTGGCAACCTATTGCGAAGTTGAGTCTGGCAAACGAGCCGATAGGCCAGAACTGGCCAAGGCCTTGAGCCACGCCAGAAGATCAAGGGCCGTTTTAATCGTTGCCAAACTGGACAGGCTCAGCCGAAATCTTGCTTTCCTATCTGCCCTAATGGAATCGAGCGTTGAATTCGTGGCCGTTGATAATCCTCATGCCAACCGCCTCACGGTTCATATTCTGGCAGCGATTGCGGAACATGAGGCCAAGGCCACTTCGATCAGAACCAAGGAAGCGCTTGCCGCTGCAAAGGCCAGAGGAACCTTACTTGGTTCAAACAGGATAGGCCATTGGGCAGGCAGAGAACACCTAAGGCAGGCAGGCCAACGCAACGCAACCAAAGCAGCAGCGATTGTAAACAGAGCGAAACGAATTGGGATTTATTCAGACCTAGTACCACTAATTAAAGAACTAAAAGACCAAGGTATTAGCCTACAAGCGATTGCCTGCAAATTGAACGAGCTTGGCCATTCAACCAGGCGGAATAAACCTTGGGGTCATGTACAGGTCATGCGAATCTTGAGGGCCTAATAACAAATTTTCCACACTAAAAAGGGCGGAACGGTCAAAACTCACATCTAGCGCAACGATTTACCCGGTAGTTAAAGCCATATCTTGCAATAAGCACCAGCAACGGTTATCTTGCCATATCTGAAATTGCAAACAAGCTTTAACTAGCAATCCGGTTAAGTGGCAGGCTCTTGTTGAGGTAATCGTCTGCAACCTCAGACAAGCTCTTACCTGTTTTCAGCGATTCAAGCTTCAGGCGAAACATGATTGATTCACTCAAGCAGAGGCCTCTTTGCCTCCAATATGATTTGGCAGCCTTGGTAAGCTTTTCTGGCTTTACCACAGGGGCAGACTGGAGAGGCTCAGAGGTTGAGCTTTCCTTGCCAACCACAGCAGCAGGGGAAACGGAAATCATATTTTCCAAAGTCAACTCAAGCGATCCTTGCAAACCGTTCTTGTGAGCCATGAGACAGTACCTCTAAAATTAATTGGTTAACATCAGCAGCAATTGGCATATCGGGAACATGGTTAACGAGTGGAAGCCTGCCAGTTATAGCCTCGCGAGCCTTTACAGATTCTCGAATAGTGGACTTACATAACAGCGTAGGATATTTCGCTAGTAGGCTCTGGTAAATATCCTTGGCCAGCTTATCACGGCCCCAACGATTGCACACAATGCCACCAACCTGAACAGGCCGATTAAGCCTTGAGGCCACCAGGCTAACTAGGTCTATAGAGCCAACAATGCCATGACTATCATAAAGCGCTGGCTGGCATGGGATATAGACCGCATTAGAAGCGGCAAAAGCATTGAAAATTAAGACATCTCTGGCAGGGGCGCAATCTATCACGCAATAATCGAAAGCCTCAGCAATCGGCTTTAATGCGGTTGCTAACATCATCTCTTTGCCTGGGACATCCTCAATAAGCAAAGCCTTGACGGCGGCGTTTAGTTCAAGGCCACCAGCAATAACCGAGACATTCCCCCATTGCGACAGCGCTGGCCTAATCAGATTCTCAAGGCTTTCACGCCCGGCAAAGAATAGCGCGATATTATGAGAAGTTTGGCAACCGAGCAGGCTGTTTGAGAGGTTACTTTGTTGATCCAAATCAATTGCCAAAACCTTCTTTCCAAGCCTTTGCAAACCAAAAGCCAATGATTGGCTCAGGAAGCTCTTGCCAGTACCGCCTTTGGTTGAATGTATTGCAATAGTTTTCATGGTAAGAACATCGACAACCTTAACCATGTACATCAATTAATATGGTAAAGATTGTAGACAAGATAAGAGCCTTAAGCTTGTAATCATCATTAAACGAATAAACCACATAAGCCAGATACAGACCTTAGCCATGTACACGCCTTAACCGGATCAAGAGCATAAAGAACCTTACAAAGTTATTGGCAACAATTACCCTGCAAACATTGATGACCTTGTACAGACCTTAGCCATGTACACGCCTTAACTGTGTACAGACCTTAACCAGATCAAGAGCATAAAGAGCCTAATCAAAGTACAAACCTTAATAGCCTCAAGAGCCTAAGCCAGATACAAACCTAAACAGGCTAATCAAAGTACAAGGGGGGCGGGCATCTGGCTTGCCAGCAGAAATATCGGGATCTACTTGCGATGCCAAACAATCACGAACTAACTTTTTGAAAATCCATTCCAAGACTAGAGCTTGTACACTAGTGACAAGTAAAGATGGGCAATACGACAGAATCTGTACACTACTGGCAGAAATTGTGGTTGATCGTGGTTGATCGTGGTTGATCGTGGTTCGATCGTGGTTCGATCGAGGTTGCCAATAACCACGATCGAAATTCGATACAAGTCATTGTTATCAAAGTGTTTACAAAAAGTAAAATCTCAAAATATTCGATTGCGGTTAAAAAATCATACTCTAAGAAAAGGAGAGGTAGTGTATACGTTTGTACAGTTCAAAAAAGAATGGGAGACTGTAACCACAATCAAATAATAATAATAATATATATAATAATATACTATAAAATAAGGCCTTTGAGAGCATTTTCGATCGTGGTTACTGGTAACCGCAATCGAACCGCAATCGAACCGCAATCAAAATTCGAGAGACTTCTTTCAATTCTCGCGAACCATAAAAACGCTATAGAAATAGGCGAATAGCGATATGAATGCCACAATATTCGATCACTTTCGATTGTGGTTAATGCCAGGTACCGACTAGTACTCGGCTGGCTCAGGCGTAGAAGTGACCGGGGGGGTCAATTTGGCCTCCTAGTGGGGGCTAAGTACCGATTGGTACTCGGTTGCGGAAATTTCCACGAATTAGGGATATGGAGCTTGAAGTGCTAATCGGTATTTAAAACACTTTAAAATACTTAAAATACTTTAAATTTAATGGAATTAGTTGTTGATATTAATGTAGATTCTATCAATACTGCAAACTGTAAATTTTGGGCAGGGTCTTGCCAGAGTATACCCCACCTAGAGATTGAGAATACACGGAGTTTCTCGATAAAAAAGGCCCCAGCGGCGCTTACCGCTGAAGCCTAAAGTTTGTCCAGCTACCACGCCAGGACATAGTCACCCTACTAAGATTCAAAATTAGTAGCAAGCTATATCCTGAGAAAATTATTTCTTCAGGAGTAAGCTATGCCAGGCCTCGACTCACCAGGCTTTATTAAAATCGACAAACTTTCGGAAGCAATAGGCGTTCCCATGCCAACCTTAAGGCGCTGGGAGAGAAACGAGTCTATGCCTCCCTCACTTCGATTTGGCGGCCGCATTCGTTATTGGAAAGTGACAACTCTAAAGCGCTGGCTGGCCACACTTGATACCATTCCCGAATCAATGCAAGCAGAAGTCTGGGAAGGACTTCAGGCGGCAGCGATTGCAAACAATGTTAATGAAAATCAAAAGGACAAAAGCTAAAAGCCATGCGGACTAGGCATGGCTCTTATGGATGTAATCACTATTTAAATCAAGGATGACTACAAGATGTATATTAAGCCCTTAGCTTCAGTAATTCAAGATAAACCTACCGAATTTAACGACGAGTCTGCGCAACATGATCGTAGATAAATCTTCGGGGTCTTTTGGATTAGCTCCCCCTGCTCGCCCCGCAAATATTTTTTCGAGATGCGCGAGCCAAGGGTCTTCGTCTGGTTCCATGTCATACCCATCCGAACGGACACTATTTTATAACCCTAAAAATAACCAGAAAAGTTTAATCAGCGCCTTCAGCAGCGGCCTTTCCGGGCTTGCCGGTGCTACTGAACCTGAAGCCCACCATACGGTGAAAGCTGCGTTGCCAGCGCACAAAAGGTACGCATGGGTTTTTGTTATGTAATTAATTTTCAGCCTCCTTTCACGGCGGTACGGCTGGAGATGTAGTGCATCACGGCCGATCCAGCGACGATCAGAGCCATGACATTTTCAATCATTTTAACCAATGTGGATCCCAATCCTACACTATCCGTGGAAGTAATTACACCAAAAATAACAGCAAGAGAAAGCCCTTGGAAAACAAGAGTAGTCCAAAACTCCGTAGTTTTGTAACCTGGTTTAATCTGCGTGGGGGTTGTTTGATCTGACATTGTTTTCCTGCTCCTTAATTTTGGTTAATGCTGCGACAATTAAATCTTCCATCGTTGGTTTTGGCGGGAACATTCTGGCCCTTGCCGCGCTTAGTTTGCCCCGTATTGACGGCCCGAACCTGGCGGTGATAAAACCCAGTGCGAAAAAAACAACAGCGGAAATTAATCCAGCCCGCAACATCGACGCAATCTGAGCTAAGCCGCCGTCGAGTAGCGGTGCTTTCCTTTGATCGGGGTCTTTTTTTGGATCATAATTCGGACGAATGCGCCGGAGCGCACTAGCTAAATCATCCGCACCGTTATATTCGCTCTGACTATGTAGTACCTCTCCGCTTGCTTTTTGCACTATTACCCTCGGTGCACCGCTTGCATAGCCAATTCCTGCGACTGCCCAATCATCGGGCCGGTAGCACTGCAATAAAAGCTCGGGTGCAATGGCTGATAAGGCGGGATCGGTGTCAAGGTCGTTCCTTACCTTTTCGCATTCTTCTCGCGTGCCGATAACTGTGATCCGGAGTTTGGCCCTATCATCGGTTAGGTCTTTATTTCCGCCAGCTTGCATAGCCTCGTACGCCTGTTTTCTCGTACATGACTTGCCGTCTATCCAGTATCGTTCTATTGTTGCGTCCAGTTTCGAACGGTCAACGCCGAAAGGAAAATCCTGCGTAATAATTTTAGGCTGAAATTCCGCCGGTAACGGGAACGGGAAAACATCAACGCCAGCCGCAAAATTTCCATCGGGCAAAAGTTCTAAATATTCGCAGCAATCTTTTTTCCAAACGCCTACCTGCACGCCGTCTAAATACAACGCAAGCTGGGCTACATTTTTATCAGCAAACTGTCTCCACTCATAGCCCTTTGCGTCGTCAACTGACGAGCAGGCTAGTGTGCCCCAGACCTTCGCTGGAGGTCGTGCGCCATAACTCACTTGGTTCGCAGGTGGCGGCGGTGGCGGTGGCGCCAAAAGGAAAACAGCCCAGCCGCCCCCGCCTGAAATCCACCGGGCCTTCAATTCGGCCGGGCTCATCCACTCGTATTTATTCTCGCCCGGAAAGTTGTTATCCAAAATCGCCGCCCACTTATCCGATAAATGAACGCAGTTTACCATGTGAGCAATTTTCGCCCGTCCGTATCTAGGACTATAGCCATAGGTGATAGATGGCATTCTGCCGGTGGCAAGCGAAAGCTTGATCAAAGCAGGGTCATTACCCTCATACTGCAAGTACTGAGCATCGCCGCAGTATTTTTCCATCATTTTTTCAGTCTTTGACGGGTAGCCACCCCCCGGCTCCGAGGTCATTTTCTTCTGAAATCCCAGAACACTATCTACATTTTGCCACCTTCCCGAGTGTTCAATGCTGGTAAAAACGCAAAGGCCAGCGCCGTCTTTGCCGCCGACATTTTTCATCTGCTGTGTCCCG
>Ga0209284_10007033_pt1 | contig 10418 bp, 7 predicted proteins | sample FRY03_FD_187211 | JGI IMG/M metagenome (GOLD analysis project Ga0209284, IMG submission 187211) | Freshwater microbial communities from Lake Fryxell liftoff mats and glacier meltwater in Antarctica - FRY-03 (SPAdes) (version 2) | ecosystem: Environmental > Aquatic > Freshwater > Ice > Glacier... | reverse complement strand
CAATGACGTGTGTCGGTAATAGGAGTTCAGGTTGTTTCAGACCGTCGTTGTAGGGCTCGTTGTTCCTTGACTACAACCCGATACCAGAACCAAAGGTAGTAACACCCAACGAAGCCGCATACGGCAAACCTTACTTCGCCCCCAGCGCGGGGAGGGAGGAATCAGTTGGAGAGTTGACTCTTTGCCATTCCCGAAAGTATCGCGAAACCAACCAAAATCATCCCAATTCCAGCGAGCCACGAAGGTATCGCTCCAGATGAATCAGAGAAGCACTGTGCAATCGCAACCCGGCTTCCACCTCCCGAACCAAATGATACGGAAGAACAGTTTGAAGCGAAAAGCACTCTGAGCCCATTCACGATCGCTATGAGCCCGAAAACTAAGCCAACAAGTCGACCCATTTTGCCCCACGATCAAAATTTACTTACTAGTGGTAACAGTAATCGATAACTCAAATATTTATCAGAGAAATGACCGAAACTACCCTCAACAAAGATCCTCCAAATAGATCTAGTCCAGGGATATCTACGGCGGGTCGTCCCGTCAGGCATAGTCGGGCCAGTCAAATTGGTAAAGAGATGAAGTGTTAACCAAAAGCCCGAACTGGGCGGACGGAGTAGGCGTAGAACTTGAAGCCGTAGCCCTGATCCCCTTCGACGCCCAGATCCCCTCCGTAAAAGAACTGGAACCACGCGGCGCCAGCAAGGATCTCCGAAGAACTCCAGTAGCCGACAGCGTCAAGATCACCAATACCCTGGCGTTTCAAGTTGATGTACATCAGGTTTAGTTCGTCTTTCGACGGTAGGAACCAATCGGACTTACCGCCAAAGGTCAATGCATCAGCAAGTTTCGCGGCGTCGCCCGATATAAAGCATCCAGCGACGATTGCTGCGGTGTTCGCGGCACCAGTACCGATAGCCGTTCCTAATGCACCCGGTGTAAAGGCATTCGAACACCCCCACTCCATCTTCGGGTCGCCGGCGGTATTACTCCACGTATTTGGTGCTGCTTCCAGATAGCGGCCCCACGACTGAAGCGAACCAGCGTCATAGAACACGATGCCCCCACCCGGACCAGTATCACCGATCGCACAAATACCACCGGACGCGCACGTTAAAGCAACTGGCGCAACTGTCGTTTCAGGTGCGCTTTGACTACCGCCGCCACATGAAGCCAAAATCAAGACGGCTGAGACAGCCAGTAACGAGCGTGTTCTCATAGCCGAACCTTAGCCCGACCGTCTACGGGTGGATTGTGCCGTAGTTTCCGTACGAAAACTGATTAACGGCATAAGCACTTGGAGTATTATCTGAGCTTCCTCAGGGATAGCAGACGGTGAATTCACCGACATCTATTAAGCAGGATTTAGGGTTCGGGACTACTGTCGGTTTGGTTGCCGAAATTTAATCATCTTAAGGAATGGAACCTTCACAAAACCCCGTGCGATTCCGGACTAGTGCACCAGTGGTATACCGTTGAAGCAGATGTCCAAAGTGATTCGAGTGCATGAGCTTGCCAATGAGCTTGGCTTGTCCAATCAAGAGACGCTTGACCTATGTTCCAGATTGGGCATCGGTGTCAAGACGCAATCGTCGACGATTATCGAACAGCAGGCCGACCGCCTTCGAAGACGGGTTCGCCTTGATGCGGTTAATTCGAGTGCAAACGCTTCTGAGGTCGAAGCTGGAGTGGACAGTTGTGCTACATCGCGGGTTGGGGGCAGGGGCAAGTTCGCTGATCGACCCGTGTCCGGGCGATCTGTTATGGCAGAAGATCTAGGCGGTGTGGCTGATACAGGGCCGGGTGAAATATATTTCATAAAGGAGCGAGATGTAATTACGGATGTACTGTCGAGTTACGTCAAGATCGGTCTGGTGCGAGCAGCGGATGAAAGAGTATCCGAAGATCGATTGAGAGATATCCAAACAGGTAATCCCCGTATTCTCTACGTGCATGACATTGTGAAGACGCACTGTGTGTCTACCGTCGAAAGGATGATGCACAGAAAGTTCGCGACAAAGATGGTCCTCGGAGAATGGTTCAAACTCTCCGACAGCAAATTAGAAATCGTGATTTCTACGTGTCGAACGTTTGCCGAAGGGACGGAAGGGCACGAGCGTAGGCTCGCAAAAGTTACCTTGTTGGAGAAATTTGAATCTAAACCCGACCTTCTCGACGCAACTGAGGATGCTCTTAGTTGGGCGAAAGAGTTAAGTGAATCATCAGCGATCGTTGATGCCTGTATGGAAATAGGGAAGTCACTTAGCGCAATTACGGCTACTGCCAGAGACCAGGGAGAGGAAATACGCGGGATTGCAAGGGTGCAATTATACAAAGGTTCTGAGAAGTTTGATCAAGACGGATTCGGTATTGAATTCCCCGATTTGCTCACTCAGTTTAAAGTAAGCAAAGAATCAATCACAGAGAACTTCACACTCAGTAACACGAAGTCCTACGATGTTACGATTGAAGTGATTCATCCGGAGCTCTTTGGATTGCAGAAAAGGTTTGAAGAGATTTCGGCAAAGGTTGCTTCTGAGCAGGAAGGCATGAAGGAGCTTCATAAAATATACTTAAACGTTCTGTGGATTATGACAGAGTCAAACTGGAACAAGGAAGTCGCGCAGACGCACCTCAAGTTAATTTGCGGCGAGGCCGCGGGTATTGACGGGGTATGTATGTGGAACCGTGTCCGCAAAATCACTATAAGCATTGATAAAAAGTCCCTTAAAAGTACCTACCCTTCCGAATATGCGAAGTATGCGAGCGTCGCAACAGCGAAAGAAATGCTTGTTCTCAAGAAAGGGAGTGGTGCGTCGGTTGGAAACGACCAAGAAAGCGACTGAAGCTACTGCGCTTTGCCCCGCGAGCTAATGATCGCACCACACCCAGGGCCTAGGTTGTGATTACCAAAGGGGGAAGGGCATGAAGGTCGCGCAACAACTCGACGAGGGTGATGTTTCCCGTTTTGTGGCGAACTACCTATTAACTAGTCGTGTCCAAGTTCGAACGCCTATGGGGGCCATAATTGGTCAGAACAATGGCATACACAACTCGTTTAGTATTTGCAAACAAGTTTTGATCAAACAGGAGTAATTGATGACTGAAAAAACTGATCCACTGTTCATCGTCGATAATTCGGAGGATGCCCAGAATGGCATCGACTACTTACGAGAGTGGTGCCAGATTGCATCCTCGTTTGATATCGCCACAGGATACTTTGATATTGGGGCTCTTACTGCCTTGGATGGGGAGTGGCAAAAGCTTGAGGGCATGAGGATATTGATGGGTGACGAAGTCACTCCTCGAACTGGCAAGGTCTTGAGAGATGCAGTTCGAACTCGGGTCGCCATGGCCTTAGACAAAGACCTGGAAGAGGTTCGTGAACCGAATCCCTTTCTAAGAGGAGTCTCAGCAATCGTTGAAGCGATAAGAAAAAATCAGATTCAATGCAAGGTTTACAGCAAAGACAAGTTTCATGCAAAGACATACATCACACACGGGAGATCAGCAATCGTGGGTTCTCGTGCTCTTGTCGGATCTTCTAATTTCACAAAAGCAGGACTTAGCCAGAACGTTGAATTAAATATAATGCTGGAAAGTAGCAGCGAAGTCGCGCAGCTTCAACGTTGGTACGAGAAACACTGGGAAACTGCAGATGACATAAATGAGGCAGTGCTTCGTATCCTCGATCGTCATGCTAGGGACTTCACACCATTCGAGGTCTACACCAAAGCTCTTCACGCTCTTTTTGCCGATCGAGCACCGAATGACCTTGAATTCGAGGAACACCACTCCAAGATGTTTCCTCTTCTCGATCGCTATCAAAAAGAGGCTTATTGGTCTCTAATTGAAATTGCTCGTCAGCATGGCGGCGCATTGCTTTGTGACGGAGTCGGACTTGGCAAGACATTTGTGGCATTGATGTTGATAGAGCGACTCGTTCTACACGAAGGCAAGCGTGTCGTACTCTTCGCGCCGAAGGGCACAAAGGAAGGTATGTGGATTCCGACTCTGAAGCGTTACTTGCCACATATCGGCGGTGTAGGTGGGAACGCTGATTTCTCGAATCTCACAGTGTTCAGTCACACTGATCTTACTCGTGACGGAGATTTTCCCGAAAGATTCAAAAGAATTACTGACCTCGCCGACGTTGTGATTGTTGACGAAGCACACCATTTCCGAAATCGAGGCACAGCGCCAGATAAGTCCGAGGATGAGGATTCAAAGGATACTCGGTCTAGATATTACAGACTGTTCGATTTAATTCATGACGCCGAATCAAAACACGAACCCAAAGCGGTATTTTTGGTCACCGCAACACCAATTAACAATTCCGTTATTGATCTTAGAAATTTGATTGAACTATTCTCGCGGCGAAAAAACGATTACTTTGGTCGAACCCTCGGGATCCATAATCTTGAGTCGCACTTTGCGACAATTGCCCGAGCTCTCAATAAAGTGATTCAAGCTGATGAGAACTTAGAAGACCACATAAAGGAGCTTGATGCAGTTCTTGCTTCAGATCCGATTCGCCGTGGGCTCATTGTTCAGCGCAGCCGCGCATATGCGCGTCATAGTCAGCAGCTCGAGCACGGTGAAGCAACAGCGTTCCCCGACCGGAAACCGCCCCAGGTTGCCGATTATTCGTTAAAGAAGACCTATGGAGCCTTACTAAACCAGATTGAAGCAGCGTTCGAGAAAGCGAACCCACTCTTCACGCTTGCGGCTTACTCGCCATTGAACTATTACAAAGGACCAGAAAAAAAGATTGACGCTTTCGAACTCGGACGACAAAAACAGATAGTCCGTCTTATCAGGACGTTATTTCTTAAACGTTTTGAGAGTTCGGTCTATGCATTTGAAGGTTCATGTCACCAGTTGTTAATTCGATTACTTGCGTTTGCACACATGAACTGCACTACGCCGCGCGATCGAAAGAAGTATGACTTGTGGGTTGTCAAGCATGCCGACCTCCTCAACTATGAAGCCAACAGGCAGTTTCGAATTTGGGATGAGGACGCAGATAATGATGAAGACCTCATTCCAGAGGAGATTCTACTAAAGACTGAAGAATTATCTAAAGACGACTATCGAGTTGACGAAATGTTGGCTGAGACTTTTACAGACTTGGATCAACTCGCGCAATTTCTTGTCGAAACGCGAAAAGTAGGAGCCAGGAATGACGACAAGCTAAAGAAACTCATCCGCCTTCTAAAAACCAAGGATGTTGTCGGCAAGAAAGTACTTATTTTTAGTGAGTTTGCCCACACGGCCAGATATCTGTATCGTGAACTGGCGGATGCAGGTATTGGAGGACTTGAGCAAATAGATGGTTCATCTGCTGCTAATCGTCAAACGGTTATAAAGCGATTCTCCCCCTATTACAACGAAAGTTCCGTTAGCGAATTGGAGGCGGATGGTGAGAAAGAGATTCAGGTTCTCATCTCGACTGACATTCTTTCCGAGGGTTTGAATCTTCAAGATGCGAATCTGCTAATCAACTATGACATCCATTGGAATCCGGTGCGCTTGATGCAACGCATCGGTCGCGTGGATCGCCGACTAAACCCAATTATTGAAGAAAAAATAGCAGCGCTGCACCCTGACCGTGGTGCAGATCGTAAACCGGTGACCATCAAATATTGGAACTTCCTGCCACCTGACGAATTGGAAGACCTGATTCGCCTCTACGGGAAGGTAAGCGGGAAGGTCTTGACCATCTCGAAGCTACTGGGAATCGAAGGCGGAAAGCTGCTTCGTGGGGACGAGAAATTGGATCCAATTCAAGAATTCAACGCCGGTTATGAAGGCCAGGCAACGGAACGAGAGAATCTCCAACTTGAGTACCAAAAGTTGCTGATTGACTACCCGGGGTTACTTGAGAAGTTGGAATTAACACCAAATGGAATCTTTAGTGGGAAGTTGGCTGCGAAAAAAGGAGAATCAGGAGTATTCCTTTGTTACCGGCTACCAGCACTTGACGTTGAGCAAAGCAAGTTCACGCTTGAAACTGGAATAACGAAGTGGTACTTCGTGAAGAAAGTTGACAAATCAATTCTGGATGATCCTTCTGATATCGCAGAGGTTATCCGCTCTGAGATTTCAACGATGAGAGAGACCGACAGAGGAGAGGAAGAATTGATTAGAATCAGAGCAGTTGTTCGAAACCACATTAAGAACACATACGAAAAGAAGTTGGATGTTCCGATTGACTCCCCTAAGCCAAGATTGGTTTGCTGGCTAGAGGTGGGTGCCTGAGTGTCTGAAGATCGTCTTGTCAGTCGTCTTCGAGGAATACATAATTTTGCTCAGCTGAAGAATTTCCTAGCAGACGAGATGGGTTGGCCGATCCAGGACTTGGACATCGAAGACCTTACCTTTGACTACGACCCTGCCGAACTAGGCATCAAGCCGAGACACGCCGCCAAAATCAAGGTTGTCAAGCGTCTTCGGTCGTTGTCGGCCGATCAACCATGGGGAATCTTCTTTGTCGAATTTGAGAAGAAGAACCTCTCAGTCGAAGTCCTTCGCAGAATTCTTGGACACGTAGTGGTCAAACGGCGTGGATCCAGAGCGCCATCGGACCACGCAACTTGGTCGGCTGATGATCTTCTGTTCATTTCAAACTACGGAGACGCAAGCGAACGCCGAATTAGTTTCGCGCAGTTTTCTGAAGGATCTGGAAGGAATGGGTTGGCAAGACTTAAGGTGGTCGCTTGGGATGCATCGGATGCAATGCTGCATCTAAACGAGGTAGCAAGAAACCTAACGGAATGCCTAAGTTGGCCTGAAGACGAAAGCGACACCGCGCTTTGGCGTGCGCGTTGGCGTCAGGCATTCCAGCTTGAGTATCGAGAAATCATTGCCACATCGGAGAGTCTGGCCGTAAGACTTGCAGGCCTTGCACGAGTGATACGCGACCGAATGATTGAGATTCTAAACAGTGAAACAGATACTGGACCCTTTCAGAAACTGATGAAGGGTTTCAAGGAGACGTTAGTTGAGGATCTAGATGAACCTAGATTTGCTGACATGTACGCGCAGACGATTACATATGGTTTGCTGTCTGCGCGGATATCAGGTGCAAATCTAAGTTCTCACAAAGATTTCGTGCTGCACTTGCATGCAAGTCCGTTTCTGAGGGAATTGATGGAGGCCTTCCTGACAGCGGGAGGCAGTAGTGGTCGCCGAGCGAACATCGGAATTGACTTTGATGAGCTTGGAATTCAGGATGTCATTGATGCTCTCAACGCGTCCAAAATGGAAGACATTGTCAGAAATTTCGGTGACAAGAACTTTAGTGAAGATCCCGTAACCCATTTCTACGAAACGTTTCTCGCAAAATACGACCCAAAGCTAAGAGTTCAGCGAGGTGTCTTTTACACGCCACAAGCGGTAGTCAAGATAATTGTTAGATCTGTGCACCTCGAGCTAATCGAAGCCCATGGAATTATCGACGGTCTGGCTTCTGACTGCAAGATCGGTCAGTTGCTGCGGGGCCGGGGTAAAGCCAGACAGACACCAGAGGAGACCTCGAACGAATTCTTGGTCAACATTCTGGATCCGGCAACAGGAACCGGAACTTTCTTGGTTGAAATCATCGAATTGATTTACCAGACATTGCTCTCTCGCTGGATGGCCGAAGGGCTAAGTGAAGCACAAATTGCCAAGAATTGGAACGAGTATGTGCCGATCAAACTCTTGCCGAGAATATTTGGGTACGAATTGCTGATGGCACCATATGCGGTAGCCCACCTGAAGATTTCGCTCAAGCTCATTGAGACGGGGTATCAGTTCAGGGAAGACGACAGAATCAACATCTTCTTGACCAACGCACTTAGCGGCCCCCAGGATTTTGATGTCAAGTTTGACTTTGTTATTCCCGCGCTTGACCACGAGGCACGTGCGGTGAACGAGATTAAGAAAACAAAAAGATTCTCGGTGGTAGTCGGAAATCCGCCATACTCGGGCATCTCGTCAAACATGAGCGACGAGGCCAGAAAGAGTATCGAGCCATACAAGTATATAGACGGCGAGCATTTTGGTGAGAAGAAGCACTGGCTCCAAGATGATTACGTCAAATTTGTAAGACTCGCGGAGGTGTTGATTGAACATAATGGATTTGGCGTCATTGGGCTCATCACAAACCACGCATTTCTCGACAACCCAACGTTTCGGGGTATGCGCTGGCATCTTCTGAATACGTTTGATCGGCTCTTCGTACTTGATCTTCATGGCAATGTAATGAAGCAAGAGGCACCGCCGTTTGGTCAAAGAAATGAGAATGTCTTTGATATTCAGCAGGGAGTCGCGATTGGTCTGTTCAGCAAGTACCTAGATCGGTCGGGGTCGAGTACCTGCTATTTTGGTGAGTTGTGGGGAACAAGATCTGAGAAGTACGACCGTCTTCGGTCGAAGGTTGTAACAGAGTTGGCGCAAGACGAGGTCGTGCCAGAGTCGAAGTTCTATTTCTTTTGCCCGCACGATGCGTCCTTGTCTCCTGAGTACTCGCGGTGGCCCCAGATATCAGACGCATTTGGGGTGTTCGCGGGTGGATTCATTACAGCCCGTGATCATTTCGTTGTTGATACGGATAAAGAAGCGCTGCTAAAGCGGATCGCTGACTTGAGGTCTAAGAAGCTAACTGATAGCCAGATAAGGAGTAAGTACTTCGAAGGCATGGGTTCTGACAAGTACCCTGATGGAGATACACGTGGATGGAAGCTCTCGTCCGCTCGTGAGTCCTTGCGACGTGACCGGAATTGGCGAGAAAATGTTAAGACATGTGTATATCGTCCGTTTGATCTTCGCTTTGTTTACTGGACTGATTACATGGTCGATTGGCCGCGACCCGAGACCAATGGGCATCTATTGAACGAGGGAAACATAGGCCTCGTGTTCATGCGCCAAGTGGTCACAAGCAGTGACTACACACATGTCATGGTTAGTCGACAACCCGTTGATGCGCGCGCCTGCTATTCCAATAAGGGGATAATGTCTCTAGCACCACTTTTTCTGCACAGTGGGTCAACGTCGAAGAGTCATACATTGTTTTCTGACGGTGATGATCGAGTTTCAAACCTGACACCTTCGTTTGTAAGCAAGTTTGAGCATCTAGTTGAATCCAAGTCGAGTGATCCCGAAGTCGAGATATTCAATTATGTAGTGGCGGTCCTGAGCAGCCCGAAGTTTCGGAGTCGTTATGTTGCACTACTCAAGATTGACTTTCCCAGAATTCCAGTTCCGATTACGAGGAGACTCTTTTCAAGACTTTCCAAGTTGGGGTCACAGTTGATCAAGCTTCAGTTGCTTGAGGAGAAGGTTCCGAGAGGCGAGATGCCAAAGTTCTTTGGGTCTCGTACTACCGTAGTCGGCCGCATAGCGCATGTCGATGAAGTGTTGTGGATAGATACAAATTCCAACGGCGCGGCATCAGGTACTACTGGATTTGAAGGTGTCTCGGAGAAGGTGTACAAATTCGAGATTGGTGGATACCAAGTTTGTGAGAAATGGTTTAAAGATCGTCGTGGAAGGGTTCTCACTTCTGAAGAGATTGATCATGTGCGCCTGATGATTACATCAATTTCAAGAATTATGAAACTGCAGGTGGAGATTGATCGGGCCGTGACAGTTGAAGGCGGCTTTCCTGCTGCTTTTATCTAAAATAGACGATGTATGTCCCGCGCCCAGCGTTCGATGTTAAACCAATCCAGGAACAATATGCTTAGTTCAATAATCGGCTTGGGAAACTCGAGGTAGCGTTGGCACCAGTCTTGAATGAGGTGGGGCACTTTGACTTGAAGAACGACACGACTGCGGAAGTCATCGTGCCTGTCGTTTCGCGTGCGCGACTGGAGTTGGAGTTTCTGGGCACTGTTAACAATCGTTTTCTGCTCATTTACAAGGATGAAGCCGACACTTGCCCAGGGTTAGTGTTGGGGTGTGAATAAAGACAGTAACGGTAGCTCGGGCACCCTTGAAGGGGTCTCAAAAAAGTTTGGTGATGTGGTTGCACTGCACCCCGTTAACTTGGCGGTGCGGGCGGGTAAGTTCTTTTCGGTACTGGGGCCGTCGGGGTCGGGTAAGACGAGGGTGCTGCGATTGATCGCGGAGGTTGAACGTAGCGACTCGGGATGGGTGTTGTTGGGCGATCAAGATGTGACGGCGGTGGCACCGTTTGAGCGCAATGTCAATACGGTGTTTCAGGATTACGCGCCTTTTCGCACATGAGTGTGTAACAAAAGCGCGGCGACGAGATATTTCGACTAGAGGTTCAAACCAAACGATCTGACCTCGTTAAATTTGGCCCATCAACTATCGCAGATCTAACCGATAACTCGATAAGAGCAAGTCAAAGACCGACTTGAACAATCTCGTACTGTTCGTTGGTCACGAGTGCATGGCACGGCATGGAC
>Ga0209284_10007027_pt1 | contig 10429 bp, 11 predicted proteins | sample FRY03_FD_187211 | JGI IMG/M metagenome (GOLD analysis project Ga0209284, IMG submission 187211) | Freshwater microbial communities from Lake Fryxell liftoff mats and glacier meltwater in Antarctica - FRY-03 (SPAdes) (version 2) | ecosystem: Environmental > Aquatic > Freshwater > Ice > Glacier... | reverse complement strand
GCTTTTTGACAACTTACAACACAGTCAAGAGGCATTCTGGACTACGCAAAGAACTCAACGTAAAAACACCTCTGAAAGCAGTTTATAAATGGTATGAATTAGAACCTGAAATTTTTAAAGAAAAACCAATCGATTTTGAAAATAAATTAATAAATTTACAAAAATAACACAAGGAATTAAACAACAACCTTGTGAAACTTAACAGTTAACAATTAAAATTAATTTATAACAGAGATGAAAAAAGTAGTAAATGCCTTATCTGTAACAGGATTTATGTTTTTTGGAGCTATTCAATCAACTTTCGCTCAAGAAGCGGCAACAGAAGCAAAAACATTTCACCAAATCTTAAAGCAAAACTTTATAGACGGTGGCCCAGGATTCATGGGAATTGTATTAGTAGCATTAATCTTAGGGTTAGCTATAGCCATTGAAAGAATTATTTATTTAAATATGGCAACTACTAATACCAAGAAATTATTAGCAAGTGTAGATGACGCCTTAAGTTCTGGTGGTGTAGAAGCAGCAAAAGAGGTTTGTAGAAATACAAAAGGTCCTGTAGCTTCTATTTTTTATCAAGGTTTAGACAGATTAGATGAAGGTGTTGAAGAAGCTGAAAAAGCAGTTGTTTCTTATGGAGGGGTTCAAATGGGACAATTAGAGAAAAATGTTTCTTGGATTTCTTTATTTATTGCATTAGCACCAATGCTTGGTTTCATGGGTACTGTAATTGGTATGATTGGAGCTTTTAATGATATTGCTGTTGCAAATGATATTTCTCCTGCAGTTGTTGCTGGTGGTATTAAAATTGCATTGTTAACAACAGTATTTGGACTTGTTGTAGCTATTATTCTTCAAATTTTTTATAATTATATCGTTGCAAAAATTGATAGTATTGTAAATAGCATGGAAGATGCTTCTATCTCTTTGATAGATTTATTAGTAAAGTATAAAAAATAAAACTCAATATGAAAAGTAATAAAATTTTAAATATTTTAATTGCTGCCATAGCTCTTATTGGGGGTGTTCTTTTCATAAGAGTTCTTATGGAAGATTCTCAGGCAATAGTAGAGAGTGTAGATTTACAAAATAGTTTAGTAAGTCCATTAATATCTTTCTCTTATTGGTTATGTATTGCAGCGGTTGTAATTACAATTGGACTCGCTTTATTGAGTTTAGTTAGAAATCCAGAAAACCTAAAGAAAACTTTAGGAGGATTAGCAGTATTAGGAATCCTTTTATTTGTTGCTTATATCTTGTCTGATAGTGATGTAATATATGACGCAGCAGGAAAGATTCAACCAGGGGGTGAAGAAGGATCATCAGTTAATCATTGGGTAGGAGCAGGGATTTGGTACAGTATTATCTTAGGAGGTATTGCAAGTATATTCTTTGTCTTAGATTTAATAAAAGGATTAATAAAATCATAAAAATATGGCAAGAAGAGAAAATCCAGAAATTAACGCAGGTTCTATGGCAGACATTGCTTTTCTGTTATTAATTTTCTTCTTAGTAACAACGACAATGAATGTAGATTCAGGTGTCTCTAAGAAGTTATCAGAAAAACCGCCAGCAGATTATGTGCCACCTATTATTAAAGAGAAAAATATATTTGTAGTTCTTATAAACAGAAACAACGAGTTACTGGTTGAAGATGCAAGGATGGATGTAAATGATCTTAAAGATGCCGCTATGGATTTTATCGATAATGGTGGTGGTATTGGTACAGCTGGAGAAGATGGTTCACCAGGGAAAGCTTGTGACTATTGCGAAGGTGAAAGAAGCCAGTCTTCATCAGATCACCCAAACAAGGCTATTATATCCGTTCAAAGTGATAGAGGTACAGAATATGGCACTTATATCAAGGTTCAGAATGAGCTTCTTAGAGCATACACAGATCTTAGAAATAGATTGTCTAATAAACGATATGGTATGTCATTTGATGCGCTTGAAGAATCTTATGATGGTGACAAAACGAATGAAGCTTTAAGGAAAAAAGTTGAAGATATTAAAACATCATATCCTCAAATTATTTCTGACGCAGAGCCAACATCATAATTAATATTAAAATATAACATATGTCTAAATTTAGAAAAAAGAAAAAAGGAATGCCAGCTGTAAATACTGCTGCTCTACCGGATATCGTTTTTATGTTATTATTCTTCTTCATGGTAACTACTACGATGAGAGAGACAGACTTAAGAATTGAAAACCCTAGATTACCAAGTGCTTCTGAAGTTAAAAAATTAGAACATAAAAGTTTGGTATGTACTATCTATGTTGGTAAATCTAAAGATCCTAACAGAGACGGAGTTGGTTACAATAAAATTCAATTAAACGACAAGATTGCTTCAGCTGATCAAGTGCCTGCATTTATTATAAATGCAAGAACGAAAGTATCTGAAGCGGAGGTTCCTTTTATGACAACTTCAATAAAAGCTGATAAAGAATCTAATGTAGGTACTATTACTGATATTAGAATAAAATTAAGAGATGTTAATGCTCTTAAGATTAGTTATTCTGCATCAAAAGGCGCTGGTAATTAAAAAAAAATTTAGTTTATAAAAAAGGGGATGATTCATACGAATCATCCCCTTTTTTTTATAACTATAGTTTAAAAATATTATTTCTAAAGTTGTAAAATACTAAGCTTTATTATAAAGTATATGGTATGTGGAAATTAGGTGTAACTTTTTTTAAACCCTTCCATTTCGATAGAGGTTATAGTGCTATTTAGATTAGTAATGCAAAATTTATTTATGTAATTATACTAAATTGTCTTAAGCCTAGATTTTTTATTTCAGGATTTGATGATGTAATACATGTATAATAATGAAGCAACATCACAAAAAAAAGTACAAACTATATAGATGAGTTCAGACAAACAATAAAACAGTGTTTTTATGTTTTAGTTTATGTTAAATCTTTTAGTTAAAAAGTATTTATTCTTATTAATTCGATATATTTGGGAACTTAAATTAAACCAACTTTTAATGAAGTTATTACACTGTGTATTTTGCTTACTAAGTTTTTATTTTTTTTCATTAAAAAGTAATTCTCAAGAAACGTTGCCTATCTACCAAGATTATCTTTCTGATAACGTATTTCTAGTCCATCCATCGGCAGCAGGGATTGGTAATTCAAGTAAATTTCGTTTCACAGCAAGACAACAATGGGCAGGAGTGCCAAATGCACCAGGTTTGCAAACAATGAGTTTTCACACAAGACTAAGTGAAGATTCTAATGCTGGTTATGGTTTTGTTTTATTTAACGATAAAAATGGATTTCATTCTCAAAAAGGTTTACAAGGTACTTATTCATATCACCTGCCAATGAGTAATGGAAATACTTTTAATCAATTATCTTTCGGATTGGCTTTTACATTTGTCCAAAATCAATCAGATCAAAGAACTTTTACAGGAGACAGAGCAATTGCATCAATTATAGAGAGCACAAGCTATTACAATGCAGATTTTAGTGCAGCTTATCATTTAGGTGGCTTTTCATCTTATTTTACTGTTAAAAATCTGTTATTAACAGCCAAAAATAACTTGAATGTGCAAGAACCCTTAGACTTAAGAAATTATATTCTATCTAGTGGATATTATTTTGGTGAAGATTTTGCTCTGCAATTTGAGCCATCTGTGATGTTACAATTTAGAGAAGGAACTGGTGAAAGAATTGCTGACTTTAATATAAAAGCCTATAAAAATATTTCAAAATCTCAACTTTGGGCAGCACTTTCGTACAGAAGAAATTTTGATTCAAATGCCATTGAAAACGCCCAATTTATATCTCCAATCATAGGTTTAAATTATGATAATTTGATGTTTTCTTATACATATACAAATCAAATGAACGAGACTGTTTTAACAACATCTGGTTTTCATCAAGTTTCTGTAGGAATAAATTTATGGACAAAAGAGCCTAGAGCATCTGCTTGTCCAAATATTAATTCATCTTATGGTGGATTTTAAAAATCTTTTTCTTCTATTTTTATTAATTTGATGTCTTTAGGAAGTAACATTTCTAAGATTTTTTTGTTTTTATTGGTATAAAAGTGATGTTTTCCTCTTTCGATATTATTATTAAATAATCCATATTTTTCTAAAATAGTTTTGGTCTGTTTTGCAACTGCTTCACCAGAGTCTATTATCTGTACTTTATCGCCAACAATTTCTCTAATTTGAGGTATTAAATAAGGGTAATGAGTGCAGCCCAAAACCAAACAGTCTACTTTTGCTTGTAACATTGGCTCTATATGTGAAATAAGTAGTTTTTTCATTTCTGACGAATTGATTTCTCCTTTTTCAATCAATTCAACTAAACCCTTTCCTATTCTTTCTTTTATAGATATTCTTTGTCTTATTTCACTAGATGTTTTTTCAAATAATTCACTACTCAAAGTTCCTTTCGTGGCAAGTATACCTATTATATTCGTTTTAGTTTTTAGTGACGCAGGTTTTATTGCTGGCTCAATACCTATAAAGGGAATAGAATATTTTTCTCGAAGCACTTTTATCGCATTTGTGGTTGCTGTATTACAGGCAACAATAATTAGTTTACAGTTTTGTTGCAATAAAAATTCTGTATTCTTTATCGATAAATCGATAATTTCTTGTTTGCTTTTGTCGCCATAGGGAGCATTCTTACTGTCAGAAAGATAAATTGTATTCTCATTAGGTAAAAGCGCTTTAATTTCTTTCCAAATAGATGTGCCACCCACTCCAGAGTCAAAAATACCAACAGATAAATTATTTGTTTTCATAATATGTGTAAAAATAAAAAAACCTACTTTAAAAAGCAGGTTTTTTATAATCTTAATTAATGATCAGTTTTTTAGAAACCTAATTTTGTTTTTACAGCTCCAAATAAATCATCTCCTTTTGATACTAGTAAGCCTTTGCCAACAGAAGCATCTAAAACATATAAGATACCTTTTGCAGCAGCAACTTCTTCAATAGCTTTTTGAGCTTTCTGTATAATAGGTTCTAGGCCTTCTGCTTGTTTTTTTTGCATTTCTTGATACGCAGTTTGTCTTAATGACTCATATCTTGCTCTTTCTTGTTGAACTTCTTGTGCTCTAGACTCATTTATTTCCTGAGTTTGAGCATTCTGTTCTGCAGTATATTTTTTCATTTTGGCATCTAACTTTTTAGCCATTCCCTCAATTTCATCTTGGTAAGTTTTACCAAGTTTTTCAATATCTTGCTTTAATTTTTTTGTCTGAGGCATTTCAGCTACTAGTTTTTCAAAGTCAATGTGACCCGTCTTTTGTGCATTTGCAACACCACCTAAACCTAAAGTAAATACAGCAATTAATAGTAACGTTTTTAAATTCTTCATTCTTGTTTTAATTTAATTATTATTCTTGTTTTGATTTAATTATTTCCTTTTTTTTCTTCTTCCTGCTTTTTTCTAAGCGCTTCTTTTTTTTCTCTTAATATTTTTCTTTGTTCTTCTCTTTTATTAATAAGATCTGCTATTTTTTCTGCTATAGCTTTCTTTTTAGCTTCATTTTCATTTACCTTTTTAGCAATTGCTTCTACTTTTTTATTTTGTAATTCTTCTTTCTTCTCAACAAGCTCTTGTTGCTTTTCAGATAGATTTTCATTAGGATTGATTGTTAATTTATCCTTTTTTTCTTCAGATAATCTTGCCCTGTCTATGGTTGATAAAACAAGTTCGCTAATATCGTATTTTTTATTTGAATATAGCATAACCAACTCACTAGATTTGTCAAATACAAAATCATATTTTTTCCTTGCTGCTATACTTTGGATAGCATTATAAACTTGATCTTGAATTGGCTTTACTAATTGTTTTCTTACCAAAAACATATCTCCATTTGGGCCAAAGTATAATGACTCTAATCTTCTTAATTCTATTTGTTTTATTTCAATTTCTTCTTCTTTTTCTTCAATTAAATCTTTTGTTAAAATAGCTTTTTCATTTGCTAAGTCAGATTTTAAAACTTCGATATGGCGAGCTTGTTTATCTAAGTTACTTTTCCACTTTGCCACTTTTGTGTCTAAAGTATTTCGAGCTTGCATATATTCTGGAACATTCTCTAGAATATATTCCATATCTATGTACGCTATAATTTGACTTCTTTGCGACCAAAAAGTTGTTGCTGTAAATAAAAGAACGAGTAATAAAAATATTTTTTTCATTTGTATAATGTATGAGAAAAAACCGTGCCACAAAAACTATGACATTACAAATGTACAGTTTTCCTAGAATTGTCTTCCGATAATAAAATGTGTTTGCCAGCCAGATTTTTCTGTAAATCCTGGTAAGGGGTCGAAACCATGTGCAAAATCGATACCTAATAAACCAAATGCTGGCATAAATATTCGCACACCTAATCCTGCTGATCGTTTTATTTGAAACGGATTAAATGTGTTAAAATTGTCATACGAATTACCTCCTTCTAAAAAACCTAGAGTATAAATAGATGCAGAGGGGGCGTCTGTTATAGAATATCTTAATTCTAATTGAAATTTATTAAATATTGTACCACCTTCTGCAGATGATAACCTATTGTTTTCATAACCTCTTAAACCAACTGTTTCTCTACCATCTAATTGAAATTGTGCAATACCATCTCCTCCAACAAAATATCTTTCAAATGGATTTTGACCTAGTTCAGAATTATAAAACCCTAAATATCCCATTTCGGCATTGGTCATTAAAACTAATTTATCAGTAAAAGCGGTGTACCATTTACCTTTTGCAGTAAATTTATAGTATTCTAGCCATTTATACTTTTCTTGTGTTTCTAAATTAGCATAATCTTTATCACCAAATAAAGAGTAGGGTAATGTAGCTTTTACAGCAAATGAAAATTCTGAGCCATAAGTAGGGAAAATTAAACTTGGTCCTGCAGAATTTCTGCTAAAAACGGCATTATAAGACAAGTTATTTAGGGTACCATTATTTAATATATCTGTACCAACTCTAAAACCATAATTGTTTAAATTAAAACTTTGGTAGCTTATAGTTTGAGATAGTTGAAAGAAATCATCTGGCCAGTTTAAACGTTGTCCTAACCCTACAGATGCACCAATAATACCTAGACTTTGGTTTTTATCTACGTCTCCAGTTTGAAAATTAAATTGATATTGACTTGAAGAATAAACAGAAAAAGACAATGATTTGGGTTTTCTACCACCCAACCAAGGTTCTGTAAATGAAAAGCTATAGGTGTTAAAAGTTCTACTTGTTTGTAATCTTAAAGCTAAACTTTGACCATCTCCCATTGGTAGTGGTTTATATGCTTCTTTATTAAAAAGGTTTCTTATAGAAAAATTATTGAAAGACAAACCTAAAGTACCAATAAAAGATCCACCTCCATAACCACCTTGTAACTCTATTTGACTACCACCTTTTTCTACAACAGTAAAATCGATGTCCGCAGTTTTATTTTGGTAATCTGGAACTACATCTGGAGTTACATTTTGGTCAAAGAAGCCCAATTGACCTATCTCTCTAATAGACCTTATAATAGCACTTTTACTAAATAAATCTCCCGGTTTTACGCGTAATTCTCTAAAGATTACATGATCATTTGTTTTGTCATTTCCGGTAACCGTTACTTTTTTAATACGTGCTTTTTCATCTTCTCTAATTCTAATTTCTACAGTTATAGAATCGTTTTGCACTTTTGTTTCAACTGCGTTTACTTGAGAGAATAAGAATCCATTATCTTGATACAATGTAGATAGATCTTCAGATGTTGGTTTTCCATCACCTTTAACACGCTCCTTTAAAACAGCGCCATTGTATACATCACCCTTATCTATTCTTAAAACAAGTCTTAATTGATCGTCTGTATATTCTTTATTACCTACAAATAAAATATCAGCAAATCGGTACTGTCTTCCTTCTTCTAAGTCAATATTTATATTAATAGTATTGTCATCATTCCAGAAAATTTTATCGCTTAAAATACGAGCATCTCTAAAACCTAATCTGCTATATTTGTCTAAAATACTCTCTAAATCTTCTTGATACTCTTCTTCAATATATTTTGATCCTTTCCAAAAACGACCTAAAAACTTTCTTTTGGTATTAGACATTACTTTTCTTAACTTTTTACCAGATAATTTTTTGTTACCAGTAAAAATAATGTCTTTAATTTTTATTTTAGAACCTTTGTCTATATAGACATTCATGTTAACAGTGTTAATATCTGAAGTGTCATTTTTAACATCCAAATTAACTTTTGTTTTTAGAAATCCTTTGTCTGTATATTTTTTGGTGATGTAGTTTTTAGTAGTTACAATTAAATTATCTGTAAGCATTGCTCCAGTTTTTAACTCAGCGTCTTTTATAAGCTCCTTAGCTTTTGATTTTTTTATGCCGCTAATTTTAACATTATTCAATTGAGGTAATTCTTGCACATCAAACTGCAGATAGACAGCATCCCCATCAATTTTTGCTAGATATACATCTACGTTACTAAATTGTTTACTTTCGTATAACTTTTTTATTGCGCTTGTAAGTTTGTCTCCGGGTAGTTTTATGGCCTGACCATCTCTTAAACCAGTAAAAACTTTTACAGTTTCTTCGCTAAATTTTTTTAATCCTGTAACGGTAATTCCGCCTAAGATATATTCTTTTCCTTTTTCAAAGGAAATATTTTTGTTAAAAGTTGTATCGCTTTTTACAATTGATACACTGTCTTTTTTGATTTGTGCTGTAGCACTAAAATTAAAAATTAGTGCAGAAAGCACTAATACAGCAGAAAATATTTTCATAGAAACTCTATTCTGTAAGTTGTTCGCTTGTTTTTCCAAATCGTCTTTCTCTGTTCTGATATTCTATGATTGCATCATAGAAATGTTCTTGTCTAAAATCTGGCCAAAGTATATTTGTAAAATATAATTCGGCATATGCCATTTGCCATAATAAGAAATTACTAATGCGTTGTTCTCCACTTGTTCTTATCATTAAATCTACATTGGGCAAATTAAATGTATATAAATGGTTATTTATAGTATTTTCATCAATATTTTCTAAATTAAGCTCTTTATTAACAACTTTTTTAGATATGTTTTTGATTGCATTAACAATTTCTTCTCTAGAACCATAACTTAAAGCCAATGTTAAAATGATCCTAGTATTATTTTTTGTAAGTTCTCTAACTTCTGATAAGGTTTTTTTAGCTTTATCTGGCAAACTATCAATATTGCCAATTGCGTTAACTTGAACTTCGTTTTTTTGAAAAGTAGGAAGTTCTTTTTTGAGAGATTTAATAAGTAGTTTCATTAAAGCATCTACTTCCATTTTAGGACGATTCCAATTTTCCGTAGAAAAAGCATACAGAGTTATTGCTTCTACACCAATTTCAGCAGCGGTTTCTATAGATTCTCTAACAGCAGTTAGTGCATTTTTATGACCAAAAATTCTGCTCATCCCTTTACCTTTAGCCCATCGCCCATTACCATCCATAATAATAGCAACGTGTTTTGGTACTCTTAGTAAATTAATAAGTAATTTTTTATCCATCTATTATAATCCGTTTGTGTAACAAGCTGGTCTGCCAAAAGTATAAATTAATGAAAAGCCTGTAAACATATACCAATCATTACCTTTACCGCCAAAATTTAGTTTCGAAATCTTCTCGTTATTATAATCTAAATTATCCTCAAATGTATATCTAAATTTTGTTTCGAATGCAAAAGCAAAAGAGCCACTTAATTTTGATTTAAACCCTACCCCAAACGGAACAGAAAATGAGTTCTTAGTATTATATTCATAATGATCTGGCTGCGGCTCTGTTGTTACATATTTATAATTAAAAGCTGCTAATTCTAATAGAATATAAGGCGTCCAAGTTTTACCAGGTGTTGATAAATCGTATTCATAAAAATTAAATTCTAAACCTAACGCCAATTCGTTTATTGTATTCTTAAAGTTTAAACCTCTATTTTTTCTATAATCTGTATCTGCATCTATATCATTTGCTTCAATGGGTAAATAACTATAGGTTGCTCTTAATACCATTCTAGGATTCTTGTTGTATTTAAAAAAAGCTGCACTAGCAACTCTATTGGGGTATATGTAATTTGTTCTACCTATATCGCCAACATAATTAGAACCACCAATAGAGATTCCTAATTCATACATTTGGCCTAATGAAATATTAGAAAAGCACATAAAAATAAGTAATAAAATACAGTTTTTCATCCAAAAAAATAGCGAGCAAATATAGGTATTTCAATTTGCTTTATAAAGTTAATATTCAGTCTTTTTTGAATAACAACTATTTTAGTGTTTTATTGTAATTAGTTAGTTAAATGTCCAGTTTCACAACGTTATTGTTTTTAATATCAAGTCTAAACTTCTTTGTGAAGCTTAGCGAAACAAAGAAGTTTAGACTTGATATTGGTTAGAACGCTTCCTTGCCTATTTTTGTAATCACAAA
>Ga0209284_10007022_pt1 | contig 10437 bp, 7 predicted proteins | sample FRY03_FD_187211 | JGI IMG/M metagenome (GOLD analysis project Ga0209284, IMG submission 187211) | Freshwater microbial communities from Lake Fryxell liftoff mats and glacier meltwater in Antarctica - FRY-03 (SPAdes) (version 2) | ecosystem: Environmental > Aquatic > Freshwater > Ice > Glacier... | reverse complement strand
AAGGGTTCTACAATAACGGATCAGAGATATCAATTAGTAATTCAACTTCTATGAACGCTAGTCTTACAGTGCCGTCTTCAGCTGCAGGCAAGAACATTCATGTCATTCTTGAAGTTGCTGACAACGGCACATGGAACATGAAGAGCTACCGTAGAATTATCATCAAAGTAAGCACTTGAGCAGAATTAATAAGCCTGGAGCCTGCCATGGCAGGCTCTGGCAAGTGTCAGTCCTCACTTTTTTAATTCAAAGGGACAGACCAGCCAGCAGTAATTCAAAGAACGCAAAACGGGGACATTCTACTTTTTCGGCTTTCTGGGGCGTCCGCGTGGTCGGAGCGAGGACTCCAGTCCGAGTTGGACGGCCGTTGGCTGCTGCCATGTCGAATCGCCGAAGGGTGTCCCCCGCGAAAGACTGTGACGCAATGCTTTGAGTTCCGCTTGCGTTTCGGCTCCGTTGACGAACCGTGTCCACTGCGAATGCTTCGGCAATGGGGCTTCGCACAACAGACCGTCGGGGCCACTGCGAGCGTTTGGCAGCAAACTGGACCTCTTCCCCGTCTTGGCTGCGCTTCACCATGTTGGCTCGAAGCGGATTGCGTTCGACGTAGGGTTACTGTCAAATGTTGTGTTCAGGAAAAGCTGATCAGGCGACGATTTCGGTTTGAATTGTTCGGTTTGGAGAAGTCTGGGTGTCTTCCTGGTTGATGTGATTCTCATTGACTCCGTTTACGAACTTCACGCCTTGGATGAGGTCCGGGATGTGATGGTGGCCTCGGAGCTTTCTCCATCCTTTTGAGGCACTCTGAGCCAGCTTGAACATCATCGTGAGACTGGCTTTCGCACTGCCATTGCCTTTCGTTTTTCGATGTCTCAGGCGAATCGTCGCGAACGTACTTTCAATCGGATTTGTGGTACGGATGTGACACCAGTTATCTGCGGGGAAGTCGAAGACCGTTAACAGGACGTCTCGATCTTTTGTCAGACATTTCACGGCTGCTTCGTATTTCGCGTCAAATGTTTTTTCGAACAGATCAAACGCTTTTTCAGCGGCTTCTTTCGTCGGGGCTCGCCAGATTTCATTGAGCAGATTCTTTGCCTGAGGCTGCACACGAACTCCATTTCCCACACACCAAAACTTTGATTTGCAGGGTGAGCCTGTTGGATGGCCCCACTGGCGCGAGTCCAGTCTTTCACCACATCATGCCGATTTCTGAGGATTGCGTGCAGGTGATTCGACATTACCGAAAACCCCAGAATGTCAATCCCGAAGACCCCGGCGAGAAACTCCAACCGCTTCCGAATCCATTCACGGCGATTCTCGTAATTTTGTCCCGTCAGTTCATCGGTCCCGCAGAGAAAACCTCTTCGCACAACGCGATTCACGCAGTGAACCACCTGAATCTCACCTTCCGACAGAACTTCTCGCCGATTGATCCGTGCCATGAATACACCTTATCCTGAAACTCAAACGACTTCGAAAGACGGGGAACGGCGGGGACATCCAAAACGACCTGGCGCTCAAGGGCTTGGAAAAGGGGTCGGGAGTCTTTTTCTGCGGGGCTTGGGTTGGTACAGTTTGTGAAACAGGGTGCCAGTTGCGGTGAATGGCAGAAAAAGACTCCCGACCCCCTGCAGTGCACAAGTCATCGATGGGGCAAAGCCCGAATCGCCGCTGGGTTTCCTAGCTCTTTCGCATCCGTACTGCTCCTTGAAGATTTTGCGATGAATGTTTTTTTTGCTAACAAGTTGAACGCGCGAACCCTTCAAAAGGTTCGATTTTCAGAGGGATTGTTCCGTAATTTTTCCGTATTTTTCCGATGCAAATCTGTTTATGGACAGACACTAACTACCCAAATGATTCACCGATTTCCTGCCGTTATCCTCCTGTTTTCGATCCTTTCCCCGGTGAATGCGTCCACGGAGTTCTCTTTCGAGAAGGACATCCAGCCCTATCTTGAGACTCATTGTCTTCGTTGTCACGGTGTTGAGAAGCAGGAAGGCGATTTCCGGATTGACACCCTATCGCGCGACGTTGGGCTCAACGACACGCCGCATTGGGCTGAGGTCATCGAACGTATCAATTCGGGCGAAATGCCGCCAGAAGAACAGAAGACGCGACCGTCGGCAGACGAAAGCGTGAAGATAATCCAGTGGCTTGCTGCACGCATTGAAGAGGGCGAAGCGACCCGCATGGCACGGCGGGCTCGCGTATCGTATCACCGATTGACGCGTGAAGAGTATGTCAACTCGGTGCGAGATCTGATTGGCGTTGAGTACGATGCAGTGGACCCTGGGGGATTGCTCGAAGACCCGGAGTGGAATGGCTTTGAACGATTGGGGTCAGTCCTCACGCTGTCTCCAACCCATATCGAAAAGTACGTGATGGCTGCAGAAGCCGTACTGGCCGAAGCGTATCCCGATAAAAAGATTCAGTATCAGGATTTGAGCACACGGGCGGCCGAAATGCGGCTGGGGATGCCTCACTATGAACGACTGGAAAAAACAGACATGCTCGACAAGGTACGTTATCCCCTGACAACCGCTGGTGAACTCTTTCGAGCCTCGAGTCCCTTTCACGGGCCAGGCCGAGACTTCCCCGGATCCGGAGTTTACGAAATCAGCTATACGGTTTGCGGATTGAAGCCAGCAGACCAAAGGCCGCCACGCATGCAGGTATACGAGCACAAACTCGACCGAGTGCTATTTGAGCAGGACATTATCGCGCCGGAAGACAAGCCGGTAACAGTCCGCTTTCGGACACATCTCGTGCGCCACCCCGAGATTCATGTGATCAATCTCGCCGGGGGACCGCGTCATCCGCGAAGCAACGAAAACGGTCGGATTCCATTTGTTACCACGGCGGATCCTCTCGCACCGTGGCAGATGAAGATCACCGATGAACAGGGCCTTCCCCGGGTTCCCATCTTGATCATCGATTCGATATCAATGCGAGGGCCGATTGTGACTGAGCAAGAGCAACGTCGGCGTGATGACTACATGGCAAAGCCAGAGGGCAACATGGATCAAGTTCGAGCCGGACTGGAGGCGATGGCAAAACGAGCCTTTCGACGCCCGCTCAAGGAAGGCGAGATCCAAACCTATATGAACGTCGTGGAAGGAGAAATCGCAGCCGGGGAGAAATTGATTGACGCGATCAAATCGGCGATGACCGCGATTCTGTGTTCGAAGAGCTTTCTCTTTCTGGCCGAAGGCGACCAGAACGTGGAGCGGCACACGTTGACCGATTGGGAAATCGCGTCGCGTTTGTCCTATCTGATCTGGAGCACGATGCCGGACGATGAACTGTTGAGAGCAGCAGAGGGAGGTCAACTACATAATAAGGCTGAACTGCAGCGTCAACTGGCACGGTTACTCGCCGATCCGCGATCGAATCGCTTTATGAGATCGTTCCCAACGCAATGGCTTCGTCTTCGGAAAGTTGGCATGTTTGCGCCCGACAAGAACATCTATCCTAATTACGACCGCCACCTCGAACAGAGCATGATTGAAGAACCGCTGGCGTTCTTTAGCGAAGTACTTGCGAAGCGATTGACTCTGCGTGAGTTTATCGACTCCGACTGGACGATGGTAAATCCTCGATTGGCTGAGTTCTATGGTCTAAAAGATGTTGTTACGGACGAGTTCCAGCGAGTTTCGCTGAATCCCGAAAATCAACGCGGCGGTTTACTGACCAACGCGGCAATCCTCTCGCTGACCTCCGACGGCACAAGGCATCGCCCGGTCCATCGCGGCGTGTGGTTATCGGAATCCATTTTCGGCAAAACACCGCCGCCACCGCCAGCTAACGTGGACCCCATCGAACCGAACCCGCTCGATGCCCCTAAAGCGACCATTCGAATGAAGCTTGAGGCTCATATTCATGATCCTAGGTGTGCTTCGTGCCACAGGAATATCGATCCGCTTGGCATGGCCTTCGATAACTACAACGCGATCGGTGAGTGGCGCACGCACGAGAAGGTCGAAGGGACCGGAGACGATCCGCCAGTGAATGCGAACGGCGTAATGCCCGATGGGCGACGATTCGCCAACGCTAAAGAGTTTAAGCAACTTTTGATGGCAGACCTTGACGCGTTCAACGAAACGTTTGTCGAGAAGTTGGCAATCTATGGATTACGCCGGACGATGACGTTTGATGATCAAGATGAATTGAAAGCAATCGCTCGAAGCGGTCGCGAAAGTGATTATTGCGTCGCCGACATTATCGAAGCGTTTGTGCTCTCGGATCTATTTCAACAACGATAACGAACAAGAAATTGATATGAACATTCAAACTAACAAATGGCTTTTGAATCGTCGCCGTGTTCTTCGCGGAGTTGGTGCAAGCATCGCATTACCAATGTTGGACTGCATGCGTCTGCCATGCCATGCTGCTTCGGGACTTCCCCAGGCGACGGCACCGAAACGCAGCGTCTTTCTTTACATTCCCAACGGCGTCAATACGTTGACTTGGCAGATCGAAAAAGCCGGTGCGGATTATGAACTCACCGCTCCCCTAAAATCCCTTGAGCGTCACCGCAATGAAGTCACTCCTATCAGTGGTTTGCACCATCCGCTGGTCCTAGGCAAGGCCCACAATTGCGATCAAGTATGGCTCACCGGCGCCAACGTTCCTGGCAATGGTGGAGCGTTTCGAAACACCGTTTCAGCGGACCAATTGATTGCGGAAGTCCAAGGTGAGTTCACTCGATTTCCGTCGCTCGAAATGGCAATTGACGGATTCTCATTAGCCTGGTCACGCGACGGAATTCAGATTCCAGCGGAACGGAACGTGAGATCAATCTTCGAGCGACTGTTCGGCGAGGAAGCTGGCGGGAGGAATGCCGCTGGCCGACGCTTGAGTCGGCGAGGGAGCATTCTCGACGCCGTGCTGAGTGACGCTCAAAGCGTGAACGGCAATCTAGGCTCTGAAGACCGCAGTAAGCTGGACGAATATCTCACTGCGGTACGCCAAGTCGAATTGCGTACCGAAAAGGCCGAGGCCTGGCTCGACGTGCCGCGTCCCAAGCTCGACGATTCCATCACCGGTCGGTTCATGCGTCAGATGAATCAGGATCAGGTCCGCGAATATCACCGCCTGTTCTATGACTTGATGGCTCTTGCGCTCCGGACGGATACCACTCGCGTTATCACCTGCATGATCGGCAGCGAAGCCAACGGCGGGGCCATTCCTGATATTGGCATCTCACAAACTCGTCACGGACTTTCGCACCACAATGGTGACCCGGAGCAACTTCGTCGCCTGACGCAAACCGACACATTCCATGTCGAACAATTCAGTTACTTTCTCGACCAGCTCAAGTCGCATCAAGAGAATGATGGCAACCTGTTAGATACGACTCAGGTGCTGTGGGGTAGCGGTATGTCTTACGGTCATAGCCATGGGAACGCTAACTTGCCGATTCTGTACGCAGGAGGCAAGAAGCTGGGCGTAAAGCACGGTCAGCATGTCGACTTCAACCTGCCTAAGATCGGCCAATACAATGTTGCAGAGGCAAATGATCACTACAAAATTTGCGGTCGTCCCGTCGATGACAATGCACGATTAAGCAGTCTGCTGTTGACGATGCTGCAACGTTGCGGTGTGGAGTCGGAAAAATTCCAGGACAGCACTGGCGTTATCTCGGAAGTGGTGGCTTAGTCAATGCGAAACTTGTTTAAGTTGCTATTTGTATTTAGTGTTGTTGCTTGGTTGACGACCGCCAACGCGGCAGATCCAGAATATAGAACGGATGACGGCGCGGATAAGAATCTACCTTGGTTCAATCTCGTTAGCGGTCAGTTTCCTCCGATAGGTTCCTCGCACTACATCCAAGGCGAACTCTTTCAGGTCGATCACCCGGAACGCCAGTTGGTGATTCGTGTGGATCGCAACGATTCACAACAGGCCGGTTATTGGGATCTGCCACTGTCTCTGGACATGTTGCCCTACGGCTCAATCTTCTATCATGGTGCTCCGGCCGCATTGTGCGACATCCCGCTGGGTACGCATCTGCACACTTGGTGCTATCTCAAGGCCGAATCGGACAATCGCCCACCACTCGCTGTTTTCCACGATCGCATTTCCGCAGATGCTGCGTTCCGACGCTGCATCCGAGTGGAAGACGACTTCAGTTATCGCGCGAGACAGCAACAGGTTTGGAAAATTGACAGCGTTAACCTTGAGAAAAAGAAACTCAACGCAACACTATTCCAGGACGGAAAAATGGTTGGCGAGTCGAAGTCGTTCGATCTTCTTGGTCGTACCCAAGTCTTTAAAGAGCGTGGATTTGGATCGCTCGAATCGCTGGAGACAGATCAGTTGGTGCAGTTTAATCTCACCTGGGTCGGGCTGTTTGGGCCAGGCCGTATTCTGGAAATTTATCTCGATGACGTCAGCCGTGTACTAGCGATCAACCAGCAGATGGAGTGTCATCGTCAGCACATTAAAGAACGCGGATTGCCGGCGTGGGTAGATGCCGTTGATGACAAGAAACAGATTGTCACGATGACGTTTTTTGATGGCGTCGATCCAGCACTGTTCAACGATTTGACCACGATCAATCCGGAACCGCTCGGCTGGCCAGCGGCACTTTTCGGTAAGGGCGGGGCGAAGGATGATTTGGCACCCAAAGGTACCATTGCCGTCGCGCGAGAGTCACTTATGACCTATGACCCGACGAACGATCGCAAGGGGGGAAACATACTGCAATTCAACAAGGTCCCGGTCGTACCCGGTTGCAGCGGTGTGCAGATTCAGTTGGAGTGCGGCATGTTGCTCGATGGTTTCCGACCGACGAAATTTGTCCGATTTTATCCTGCCAGTTGGCCCTTTATCACCGTCCCGATGGAAGAGTCATTCTTCGGGCGCGAATGATTGAAGGCGAGGGCAAAGTCAAAAGAACAACAAATTGCTTGACAGCGTTCGTTGGAACAACATGAACATACTCGCTTTTTTCACTCCGATGGTAGGCCAGACACAATGAAAACGATCTTCATCACCACTCTGGTCAAGTCCGGTCTAAAGTTGGCTGGATTAATGACTCCAAAATCTCTCGTTGCCATAATGGTCAGTTTGGTGTGGATCGAGCTTGCATCCTTGACGCTGCGCGCTGCTGAAGTGCCGATTCAATACGAGCTTAAACAGAGCGGACAGGTTTCGGTAGCAGTTTATGATGGGGAGGGGCGGTTGGTGCGTTCGCTACTGCATGGGCAGACGCAGAAGGCGGGGACGCACCAATTGAACTGGGATGGGTTGGACCGCGACGGGGGCGCGGTGGCGGCGGGGACATATGGGGTGCGGGTGTTACGGACGCCGGGGTTTACGGCTCAGTTCGTGACGGCGCTGGGGATTAATCCGGGGATGTCGTGGAATGATCCTGCTTATCAACGTTCGGGGCGGCAATGGGCGGGGAGTCACGGTGGGGTCTCGGCGCTCGCGGTTGACAAGCAAGGGCTGTACGTCGCAGCGGAGACGGCAGAGTTTGTGCCGATCCTGCTCAAGCAATCGCTCGACGGTAAACAACGAATGTGGGAACGCAATGAGTTCCAGCCGGCGCAAGGGGCAATCGCGTTGTGTTGTGCGTTTGATCGGCTGGTTTTTCTGCAAGCCAATGGCAAGGCGATGGTCACCGATCCCGAATCCGGAAAACTGCTCGAGACCTGGGATCTATTGCATTCTGATACCAAACGCGACGAGAGCAAATTCTTTGGAACGGGCGACAAGGTGTATTCGCCGGAAACAATCGATCTGGCCGGGCGCGGCGAGGTCGTCGTTGCGAGCTACCATCAACAAGGGTTATTGCGCTGGCTGGACAGGAACGGGAAGGCGACGGCTGAGGCGAAGGTTCCGTCACCCCGCGGCGTGGCTGTCGCGGACGATGGCAGCGTGTTGGTGATTTCTCAGGGACAAGTGCTGAAGGTCACGCCGGATGGTACGCAACAAGTGATCGTCAGCGGCTTGACGGAACCGTTGCGATTGACGGTTGCTCCGCACCAAGAACTCTTCATCGTCGAAGGGGGTTCGTCGCAACAGATCAAGCGATTCTCTCTCGACGGCAAGCTGCAACAGACTTACGGCAAGCTCGGCGGGCGGAGCGATGGCCCGTATGTCGCCACCGACTTCCGCGGCGTCAGCGACATCGAAGCTGACGGCGAGGGCGGGTTCTATATCGCGGAACCATTCGGTGCGCCGCGCCGGGTGGGACATTTGGATCGCGAGGGACGAGTGCTGCATGAGTGGTACGGACCGTGTGGATTCTTCTCCAGTCCCTCACCCGATCCCGAGAACCCCACACAGGTCTGGTATAGTCCGCACGCGGGTTATTTGGTTCTCGCCGAGATCGATTATCAGACCGGCCTTTGGTCCATTCTTGAGACGCATCGCGTGGAAGGGTTAGCGGACGGCCTGTTTCCCGAAGGTCTCGGCGGTTACACCACTCCTGCGGCAATTCGCTATCACGCGGGACAGCGTTATCTGGTGTTCAACAGTTCGCCGCCCAATGTGGCGATGCACAAAAATGGCCGCCTGCACGCGGTCGTGGCCGGTGCCCAAAGCGGCACCGCGTTGGAACTCGCGATTAAAATCGCCGGGAAGAAATCGGACGCTATGGGGGCCGTCGGCTTCGTCTGGCACGATCGTTCCCAGGACGGTGCCGTGCAAAGTGACGAGATCACGTTCTTCAAGGATCGGATGCCGACAGGCCCTAAAATCCAAGCCCCTCCGGGTGAAGGGTTCAACCTGTTCGGTTACGGTCTGCGTGAGAAAGACGGACATCCCCAGGTTGATCTCCTGCGACTGTCCCCATCGCGCTGGCTGAACGGCGTGCCGGAATTCCCGACGACATGGAAGCCGATCGCGTCGTTAGCCATGCCCGCGCGGTCCGGTTTTGAAGCGTTCGGTTTTCTCGAAAAGGACGACGCGATTTATAGCGTGCTCTGTTGTTCGCGAGATCAGCAAGGAGTTTCCTTTCCCAGTAATCGACAAGGAAAAGTGCGGCTAGTGAAGGTCGATGCCGAGGGAAAAGTTCTGTGGAACGTGGGACGGCATGCGACACAAAACCCGGCTGACACCGAAAACCCCAGTCCGCCCGGTGACTTTCATGAAGCCACCGGATTTGTCGGGCATGTCCGCAACACCGTGGTCGTGTGCGATCGCTCTGTGCGGCCCGCCACCGCGTGGACCGAAGACGGTCTTTACGCGGGGGACTTTCTCGATCACCGCGCAGCCGACGGTTTGTCCGAAGCGTTTTATCATTGGTGGCGATCGGCACCCGGAAAAGATGATTCCATCCTCAACTACGACCACGAAATTCCCGGCAGAATCGTGGAGCATCAGGGTGAAGTCTATTGGTTTGCCAACGGCTGGCAATGCATTCCCGTGTACCGCATCACCGGTTGGGATGGTTGGGAGCGACAGGAACTCAAAGTTACCGTCAAAACTCCGTCAGCCACCGCCCAGCGCGAAGGCACCGGCCTGAAGGCTCAATACTTCGCGAACCTTACCTTCGACGGACCGCCGACCATTGACCGCATCGATCGCCGCATCTGGTTCACGCAAAACGAATGGTACGGAATGCAGACCGAAGTCTGGACAGACGGCCCCCAAGGTCTTGGCCGAAAAACGAATTTCTCCGCCCGCTGGGTCGGCGAATTGGAGGCCCCGCTGACGGAAGAGTTCACGTTTTCCACATCATCGAAAGGGCGGATTCGTCTCTGGATCGCGGGCCGACAAGTCATCTACGGCAACGCTGCACGCGAACTCTGGCGCTCCGAACCGATCAAGCTGCAAGCGGGCAAACGGTATCCGATCCGCCTCGACTTCAGCACGGAATCCGAAGGCACCTCCTGCAATTTAATGTGGGAGTCCTTTTCGATTGATCGACAGCGAATTCCCACGGAAAATATCTATCCCATGGGCGATGGCGGCCCCGCTCTCACAAACGTTCGCGATGCTCACCGCCGCATCGACTCCGCCACGTTGTTCGTCAACCGTGGCCAAATCCAACTGACCGAAACCGGACTCGAACTCGGTCGCACCGAAGCTGGCCCCGTAACCGTCGGCTACGAACGGCTCGACTTCGGCAACGGCGCCAAACGCATCTCCACAAAATGCCACACCTGGGCCGGCATCACCCAGCCCACCCTCGTCGAACTCCGCCTCGACTCCCCCGACGGCCCCCTTATCGCCACGCTCAACATTCCACCGAGCGACCAACCCAGGGAGATCGTGCAGGACTTAAAATCACCGATCTCGGGCCTCCACGATCTCTACTTCATCAACATCCGCGACACGAACAATCAATGGGCGTTCTTTGAGTGGTTCAACTTTGAGTAGTCACCAGAGTCCAACTGCGTTCGCAATTCAGGGTGGCAGAAGGTGTCCCAGAGTGACACTTCGTTCCACCGCGATTGACCATTCAACCAGACCTTCGCTCCA
>Ga0209284_10007021_pt1 | contig 10443 bp, 9 predicted proteins | sample FRY03_FD_187211 | JGI IMG/M metagenome (GOLD analysis project Ga0209284, IMG submission 187211) | Freshwater microbial communities from Lake Fryxell liftoff mats and glacier meltwater in Antarctica - FRY-03 (SPAdes) (version 2) | ecosystem: Environmental > Aquatic > Freshwater > Ice > Glacier... | reverse complement strand
AAAATGCTCTAGCAGTTTTAAAGGCAATATTTGCCCGATTAATACATCACTTATCACACTACAAAACTAACTACTCCCCGTAAATTTCATGTGAGCCGTTTGTTTCTGCATATATTTATGACAATAAGTTCGTAAACTTCAGCTTAGTTTTCATGTTCATTGGGATTCTTTGTGCAGCAGCTTTAGTCTATCTCTTTTTTGGTGTAAAAAAGACCCGAAATCAATGGGCTTAAAAAATCCTATTTGTATTAGTTCAAAATAGCTGAAACCCTTAGTATTCATAAAGGTTTTGGGTGCTCCTTCTTACTTAAAATCTAGATATGAACAAATCTTGCATTTGGGGCGTTTATTTTTTACTCAAAATAATACATTTGCACCAAAATTTAAACGTTTTTAATGGGCCAGAATATTAAAATAAAACGCGGGATGGATATTAAACTAGAAGGTGCTCCTTCTGGTCATGTAAACCACGCAAATTTTCCTGCTACATTCGCTATCAAACCAACGGACTTCAAAGGCTTAGTGCCAAAAATGTACGTGAAGCAAGGTGACGAAGTGCAAGCAGGAGACTGTCTGTTCACAGACAAGAAGAACGATAAAATCTGTTTTACCGCTCCTATTAGCGGAGAGATAGCAGAGGTAGTAAGAGGAGATAGACGTGCAATTTTGGCAGTTAAAATATTAGCTGACAGTAAGATAGCTTATAAGTCTTTCAATACTTCAGGATATGAGGCTAAATCGAGAGATGAAGTAACAGACTTACTATTAGCATCGGGTCTTTGGCCATTTATTGTGCAGCGACCTTTTGGTGTGTTAGCTGATCCATCTATTACTCCTAAGGCTATTCACGTTTCTGGTTTTGATTCGGCACCACTTGCAGCAGACCTAAGTATAAGTTTAAAAGGACAAGAAGCTAATCTCAAAACAGGTTTTGAAATTCTGAAGAAACTTGCAGCCGGTAAAGTGCATTTGAACATACACCAAGACAAAGATAGTAGTATCTATAATTCAATACAAGGAGTAGAGAAAACTACATTTAGTGGTCCTCACCCGAGTGGGTTAGTCGGTGTACAAATCAATAAAATAGATGCTATAAATAAAGGAGATGTAGTTTGGACTATCAAACCTCAGCATGTTGCTTTTATTGGAAAATTCTTCGAAACTGGCAATCTTGATCTAGAGCAAACTATAGTAATAGCGGGTTCAGAAGTTAAGAATCCTGCTTACTATACCACTCGTTTAGGAGCTTCGGTTGCGGAATTGCTAAGTGATAACCTGACAGCTGATAATGTGAGAGTAATAAGCGGAAACGTGCTCACAGGTACTAAAATAACTCAAGATGGATATCTAGGTTATTATGATAATCAGATTAGCGTAATACCAGAAGGCGATCATTACGAAATGCTTGGTTGGTTATTCCCATCCTACCCTAGACCTACTTTGAGTTCTACCTTTCCTTTATATAAGTTCTTTAAAAAGACTTTTAAGGCAAATACAAACCCACATGGCGAGCACAGAGCGTATGTAGTTACTGGGCAGTACGAAAAAGTAATGCCAATGGATATAATGCCACAACAGCTTATAAAATCTGTAATGGCCAAGGACCTAGAATTAATGGAGAATCTAGGTATTTATGAAGTTATAGAAGAAGATATGGCTCTATGTGAGTTTGTATGTACTTCTAAAATAGATGTACAACGAGTGCTTTCAGAAGGATTAGAACTAATGGCAGAAGAATCTTAATATGAAATTTTTAAGAGATCAAGTTGATAAATTAAAACCTACCTTTTCAGAAGGAGGTAAGTTAAGTTTCTTGCATTCGACTTTCGATGCATTAGAAACATTCTTATTTGTACCAAATCATACCACAAAAAGTGGTGGACATATAAGAGACGGGATAGACCTAAAGCGTACCATGTTTTTAGTGGTTATAGCTTTACTTCCTGCATTGCTATTTGGGATGTGGAATCTAGGATACCAATTTCACAGAGCTACTGGGATAGAGGCTTCTTTGTTAGAAAATTTTTGGTATGGAATGCTTCAAACTTTGCCAATTATTATAGTTTCTTACGGAGTTGGTCTTGGTATTGAGATGGCTTTTGCACAGTTCAAAGGGCATCCTGTTAATGAAGGTTTCCTTGTAACTGGATTACTAATACCTATGGTTATGCCAGCAGATATCCCCTTGTGGATGGTAGGCTTGGCTACTGCTTTTGCGGTAATAATAGGCAAAGAGGTATTTGGTGGTACGGGAATGAACTTATTAAATCCTGCACTAACTGCTCGTATGTTCTTGTACATAGGCTATACACCAGAAATGAGTGGTGAGAAATGTTGGGTTCCTATAGCAGATGGTATGGCTACTGTAGATGGTTATTCTGGTGCTACGACGTTAGGAAACGTAGGTGTAGCTAGTGCAAATGGCACTCCTTGGAGCGATTCACTTCTATCTTGGGGTACTACTGCAATGGACAGCATTTTGGGTACTATTCCAGGTTCTATTGCAGAGACTTCTGTGGTGGCGGTACTTATAGGGGCTATAATTCTTATAGCTGCAGGAATAGGTAGCTGGAAAATAATGATAAGTACGGTAATAGGGGCCTTGTTTATGGGTGGAGTACTTAATCTTGCAGGTGGCAACGCTTGGTACGACATGCCAGCTCACTATCACTTAATCATAGGTGGTTTTATGTTTGGTACAGTGTTTATGACTACAGATCCAGTATCTGCAGCACAAACAGAACGAGGTAAGTGGATTTATGGTTTCTTCATAGGTTTGTTAACCGTTCTTATTAGAGTATTTAATCCTGGATATCCAGAGGGAATAATGATGGCGATACTTCTTATGAATGTATTTGCACCATTAATAGATTACAGCGTAATTCAGTCTAACATTAAAATGAGATTAAAACGTGTCAAAGCTTAACAAAAATTCAAACGGGTATATCTTTGGATATGCAATTATACTAACCTTAGTATGCGGTACATTACTCGCATTTGTATCTGAAGGACTAAGAGGTAGACAAAAAGCTGCTGAATTAGTAGAGAAGCAGAAATTTATCTTGAAGGCTGGTTTAGGAGCTAACAGTTTAGACGGGCTATCAGGTCAGCAGATTACTGAGCTTTACGATAAAGTAGTTAAGGTTGATATGATTAATTCTAAAGGAGAAAAAGTGGATGCTGACGAAGCAAAACTTTCTATCTTTAAGGAGTACAAAAAGAAAGATGTGACTGCAAGAAGTCTTCCAGTATATGTGGTAGGTAAAAAGGATAATCCAACAGAGGTAGAATCCTATGTACTACCTACCTACGGAAATGGTCTGTGGGATAATGTGTGGGCTTATGTAGCTATAGACGGGGATGTAGAGACTATCGAAGGGATAGTTTTTGATCATAAAGGTGAGACTCCCGGACTAGGTGCTAGAATAACAGACACTGTAATACAAAACAGATTTGTAAATAAAAAACTATCTTATTCAGATAACGCCATAGATGCCCCTGATTTTCAAAAGGGAGAAGGGAATAATTATGACAATGAACCACAAAAAGTAGATGGAATGAGTGGGGCAACCATTACGGGTGTAGGAGTTAACGAGATGCTAGATGTGTATATGACTCTTTATCGTCCATATTTAGCAAGCAAAAAGAAGTAATATGAGCACAGAAGTAGTAGAAAAAGTAGAAGTAAAGAAGGACAAAGAAGCTCTTCTTTCTAAAAAGCGTAAAGCTTTAGTAAGCAATCCTATGGATAGTGATAATCCTATCACAATTCAGGTATTGGGTATCTGTTCGGCATTAGCAGTAACTATAGCTTTAGAAGGTACACTTATTATGGCTATGGCCGTAATGTTTGTATTGGTATTGGCTAACGTAGTTATCTCAGCACTTAGAAATACCATACCCAATAGAATAAGAATAATAGTACAATTAGTGGTAGTAGCTACCCTAGTGGCTACTGTAGACCAAGTGCTTAGAGCATTTGCTTATGAGCAATCTAAAGCATTATCGGTTTTCGTTGGTTTAATTATTACGAACTGCATAGTAATGGGTAGATTAGAAGCATTTGCATTAGGAAATAAGCCTTGGGATTCCTTCCTAGACGGTATAGGAAATGCATTAGGTTACGGCTGGATAATCATAGCCATAGCATTTGTAAGAGAATTATTTGGTGCAGGTAAGTTGCTCGGTTATCAAGTATTAGACAAAGCTTGGTATACAGCAAATGGTTTTTTTGCGACGCCAGCGGCAGCTTGTATAATACTAGGTGTTATTATCTGGATACTTAGAGCTAGAAGTGGTTACGTAGAAGATTAATTCTAAAATTAGAGATTGTAAAAAAAAATGGAAAATTTATTAAACATATTCGTAAAGTCAATCTTCATTGACAATATGATTTTTGCTTACTTCTTAGGTATGTGTTCATACTTAGCTGTATCTAAAAAATATAAAACAGCAGCTGGACTAGGTGCTGCAGTAATATTTGTTCTAGCTATTACTGTGCCGTTAAACTGGTTAGCTTATAATTTATTACTCAAAGAAGGAGCACTAACTTGGATTAGCGAAAGTTTTGCAGAAATAGACTTAGAGGTACTTAAGTTCATCGTGTTTATAGCAATAGTTGCGGCATTTGTACAGCTTATAGAGATGGTAATAGAGAAGTTTTCTCCATCATTATATAATGCGTTGGGTATATTCTTGCCACTTATCGCAGTTAATTGCTCTATTCTAGGGGCAGCATTATTCTTGCCTACGCGAGAGTATAATTTGGCAGAAGCTACTACGTTTGGAATAGGTTCTGGAATAGGATGGTTTTTAGCAGTAGTATCACTCGCGGCTATTAGAGAAAAAATGGCCTATAGTGATGTACCAAAACCATTAAGAGGATTAGGCATTACATTTATAGTAGTAGGACTTATGGCTTTTGGGTTTATGAGTTTTGGAGGCTTTAAACTTCCATTTTAAGATTAGAAAAAGATGTTATTATCAATAAATCACATAGTAGTAATACTAGCAGCAGTAGTTTTTACATTGGTTATCATTTTATTGGTAACTATGCTAGTTGTAGCAGCAAAACGCCTTGTTAATTCAGGTGCGGTAAAGCTCATAATAAATGGTGAAAGAGAAGTAGAAGTAGAAGCCGGAGGTACACTTTTAGGTGCACTACAACAGGCTAATCTATTTTTGCCATCAGCATGTGGTGGTGGTGGAACATGTGCCATGTGCAAGTGCCAAGTACACGAAGGTGGTGGAGATATACTACCTACAGAAACGGGCCATATCAAGCGAAAAGACCAAAAAGACAACTGGAGACTTGCGTGCCAAGTAAAGGTGAAAGAGAATATGGTAGTAGAAGTACCTGAAGAGGTATTTGGCATCAAGAAATGGGAATGCGAAGTGGTATCTAACTACAACGTGGCCTCATTTATAAAAGAATTCGTAGTAAGACTTCCAGAAGGAGAAGCACTTGATTTCGAAGCTGGTGGGTATGTACAAGTAGATGTGCCGCCTATTCTAGTAGATTTTAGTAAAATAGATATTACTGCTCATCCAGAGCTAGTAGCTAATGGTCGAGATCCTATGGATTTCAAATCTGAGTGGGATAAATATGATCTTTGGGATCTAAATATGGTGAATGATGAGCCTATATTTAGAGCGTATTCTATGGCCAATCACCCAGCAGAGGGCAATATCGTAATGCTTAATATACGTATAGCGACTCCACCTTGGGATAGAAAAAATAATAAATGGATGGACGTGAACCCGGGTATTTGTTCCTCTTATGTGTTTGGCTGTAAGCCAGGGGATAAGGTAACAATCTCCGGACCTTATGGAGAGTTCTTTATCAAAGAAACAGAAGCAGAGATGCTATACATTGGTGGTGGTGCAGGTATGGCCCCATTGCGTTCTCACCTCTTTCATCTATTCCATACATTGAAAACAGGACGTAAAGTGACGTATTGGTACGGTGGACGTTCCAAAAGAGAATTATTTTATATGGATCACTTCAATAAAATAGCGGAAGAGTTTCCGAATTTTAGATTTTTTATAGTTCTTTCAGATGCTACTCCAGAGGATAACTGGGTACCTAAGGCTGACGTAAATGATGTTAAGGGAGATGGTTTCTCTGGATTCGTGCACCAAGCGGTGATAGATGAGTACCTTGCCAAGCACGAAGCTCCAGAGGATATAGAATTCTATTTCTGTGGACCTCCACTAATGAACCAAGCGGTTCTTAAGATGTGCGATGACTGGGGAGTACCACCAGAAAATGTAGCATTTGATGACTTCGGTGGTTAACTAAAAAATTGAAATAATATTCAGAAAATGAATGTATACGATAAACAAAAAGGCAGAGTAATCTGCCTTTTTTTCATGCTGGCAATACTAGCGTCATGTACTCAGAGTGATAAGGCGAGCACCTATTTTCAAACAGAAGGGAATGCCATCGGGACTACTTTTCATATAACCTATGGAACGGAAAAAGTAGATAGTCTGAATGAGAAAATAGATTCAATTATAGTAGAGATAAATCATAGCTTATCTACCTATATTTCTTCTTCATTTATCACTGCTTTTAATGAGAATGAGGAATTTGAACCGACTTCAAGTGACTTGCAGCATTTCGTAGAAATGGTAAACCTATCCAAAACGATAAGCAATGAAACTTCGGCAGCTTTTGATCCTACCGCAGCAGCCTTGTTTGACTTATACAGTCAAGCAAAGAAAGAGGGTGTTTTGATGAATAAAGAGCAAGTAAAAGAATGCCTAAAGCATCAAGGAATTCAAAAAATACAGTTTGACGAGCAAGGGTTTCCATACAAACTGGACTCGTTGGTCACCCTAAATTTTAATGCTATCGCCAAAGGATACCTTGTAGACATTATAGCAGATTATTTATCGGCTAATGGAGTTACCAACTACATGGTGGAAGTAGGAGGTGAGATGAGAGTGAAAGGTAAAAATGCAGAAGGGAAGTCTTGGCAAGTAGGTATTAATGTTCCGCTTATAGAAGCTAGAAATGAGGACTTCTTTAAAATATTGGAGTTAGAGAATGTATCGCTGGCTACAAGCGGCAATTACCAAAATTTTTATAAAGTAGATGGTAAACTAATCGGGCATACTATAGACCCACGTACGGGAGATCCTATAGTGTCTAACCTAAAGAGTGCTACTGTATTGCACGACTTCTGTGCTGTAGCAGATGCTTATGCCACTGCTTGTATGGTGCTAGGTCTAGAAGAGTCTACTCAATTAATAAAAGGCAATTCAAGTCTGTCAGCATTTTTTATCTACGAAGAGGAAGGTGAGCTGAAAGGGATTTATGTAGAATAGGAATCTGCTTTCCTTTTATTTTAACTAGAAGAACTATTTTGCGGTCCTAATTAATAGTATGACTGAAGTAGCCAAAAATGTAGCCGAACGCTTTATGCGATATGTACAAGTAGACACACAAAGTGATCCTGCGAGTACTACCTTTCCCAGTACCGAAAAACAGAAAAATCTTAGTAAAATCCTAGTAGAAGAATTGCTCGCTATTGGCGTATCAGATGCATATATGGATGAGTGGGGTTATGTTTTTGGTACTATTCCAGCTACATCTACCAAAGACGGATTGGAGACTATCTGCTTCTGCTCACATGTAGATACTGCACCAGACTGTAGCGGTACCAACGTGAAACCTATACTGCATACTAACTACCAAGGACAAGATATCACGCTTCCAGATGATAGCAGTCAAGTGATCACTACGAAGCAGCATAAATACCTTGCAGAGAGAATAGGAGATGATATTATCACTGCCAGCGGTACTACATTACTAGGAGCGGATGACAAAGCAGGTGTCGCTATAATAATGCAACTAGCAGTAGAGCTCATAAGCAAGCCAAGTATACAACACGGTGATATTCGGATACTTTTTACTCCTGATGAAGAGGTAGGACGTGGAGTAGATAAACTGGATATGAAAAAGCTGAATGCCGATGTAGGGTATACATTAGACGGTGGCCCTAGAGGTTCGCTAGAAGGGGATACATTCTCTGCTGATGCTATGACGGTTACTTTTCACGGTATAAGTGCTCACCCAGGCTATGCAAAAGGTAAGATGGTAAACTCTGTAAAGGTGATCAGTGATTTTTTAGACAGTCTGCCAGCTTCAGGTTTTTCTCCAGAGACTACCAGTGGAGCAGAAGGATTTGTACATCCGTATAATTTGAGAGGCCAGTTGGAGTCTTCTAGTGTAGATTTTATCGTCAGAGATTTTACTACAGCCAATTTAGCAAAACATCAGCAGGTATTAATAGACTTGGCAGAAGCTACTATAGCCAAGTTTCCAGGAGCTCGATACGAGACATCTGTAAGAGAACAGTATAGAAATATGCGTGAGATGCTAGATAAGTTCCCTCATATAGAGGCCAATGCAGTAGAAGCTATGAAAAGAGTAGGTTTAACACCAAAGCAAGATCTAGTACGAGGAGGTACAGATGGTTCTAGACTCTCATTCATAGGATTACCTTGTCCTAACTTATTTACAGGAGAAATGGCCATTCACAGTAAGCATGAGTATGTAAGTGTACAAGATATGGAAGCCGCCATCAATACGTGTATAGAGATAGTGCAGGTGTATGAAGAGAAGGGTTAGGCATAAATGAATTTTATAGAAGCCTTCTTCAGTAATGGGAGAGGCTTTTTTTTGTATCTTTTTTAGATACAAAAACTATGAAGTGATTATTAGTACTTCATAGTTTTAAGAGCAATATTCAAAATCTCAGGAGTCTCAAATTTGCTGTTATGAGAAAAATTCGCTAAAATTGGACGACAGATATGAAGCCTAAAGCAACCTTTATTAAAGCCAAACACTCAATACTCCCCGTAAATTTCATGTGAGCCGAAATTAGCACTTATCTTTGTCAGAACTGCAGGATATCAGGACGGTTATCAGGATAATAGATACTGGAGTTCCGTTTGCGAGTTGTGAGGCGGATGTGGTTGATTAAAACTAATACTGTGACCCATTTATTATTTATCAGTCAGTAAGCATTTATTGAAACCTTTCTGCCTTTTAGTAATATGCATATGCTGCGAATAAATAAAATCAAGGTCTATTAAGAAACTCTGACTCAACTTGCCCTCTTGTTTTAGGATAAAAGGAATTTTGGCGATACTTTTCCCTTATTTCTTCTAATTCTTCCTCAGATTCTGCAAGTTCAATTTCATAATCGGAGATTCTTCGAATATCCTTCTGTGCCCCTATTTTACAAAGTATTTCCTTAAACTCACTTGTCATTCTTTCAAGTTCTACCAAGGGGATTTCTTGGAAATCAAATGTCCATAAATAGTCATATCTTGCCAAATAAATACCCATCTTATTTAGCCTGAAAGGTTGTTGATTTAACCCATAAATTTTAATAAGAAAGAAATAGCAAATGATTTGATTTAGGTCGTGTCTACTTAATCGATATTTAGTATTGGTTTTAATATCTATTACACAATCATCAACAATTAAATCGAAAGAGCCATTTAATACTCCACCGATATTGCCAAAGTAAGTTATTCGCTCAGATGGTCTAAATAATTCATAGGATGAATTCCTAAACATCTCTTTAACCTCTTCGTAATATGCATAGAATTGTTTTGGATATATCTCAGGGTCAAAATATTTCCTGGGCCAATTTTCAACAATCTGTTTCCATTTGTCATAATAATGGTCTTCTGCTTTATGAAATTCGTGGCTACCATTCCAATTCCGATAACATTCACACATTATAAACTCATCACTTAATTCCTTTTTAGAAAGTGAGTCCGTTAAATGTGATTCATAGTTATCAAATATATCTTTATGCTTGATGTAAACTAATTCATCAGCTCTACCTCTTCCAATCTCCTTTGGCATTGCAACTTTTTTCAAATCGAGGGATTTTTCAAAGTGTAGTTTTAAAGTCAAAATTAAAAGAGACTCATATGCATATCCTATATCACTTGGAAGCCTTTTATATTCTTTCATAGGTGCAGTGTATGTATTTTGTTTAGGAAGCGAATTGACACCAGGATTGGGAAAATTTGTTTTTAACCAATCCCTAAATTCTTGACCAAGGGGAGTTCTCATTGTAATCATAGGATTTACCAAAGTATAAGCTAATCTTCCTTTCATTTTAATATAATGCAAGTATATAGTAAATTGGGGCTATCTAACGGGGTCGGTATGGGGGTCGGTTCATCCTTCATTGATTTAGTATGTTATTTGTCTATATTTTGCTAAAAACGACATATAATGTTGCATTTATTGACAATACAGCTAAATAAGGCTAATTAAAATAAGTTACAGTTAGCCCCCCTACGGGCTACAAACGGAAAAAGCTTTCACCTCTTGGTGGAGGCTTTTTGTGTTTATGGTGCTCGGTGCAAATCGAAGTCAATCCGCCGAAATATAATGTAGGAGGGATTCCC
>Ga0209284_10007018_pt1 | contig 10449 bp, 9 predicted proteins | sample FRY03_FD_187211 | JGI IMG/M metagenome (GOLD analysis project Ga0209284, IMG submission 187211) | Freshwater microbial communities from Lake Fryxell liftoff mats and glacier meltwater in Antarctica - FRY-03 (SPAdes) (version 2) | ecosystem: Environmental > Aquatic > Freshwater > Ice > Glacier... | reverse complement strand
AAACAAATCGTTAAAATTAATCGTTGGTATCCATCCTCAAAAACGTGTTGTGAATGTGGTTGGATAAACCAAGACTTAAACCTTTCAATTAGAGAATGGACTTGCAAGAATGGTCATAAATTAGACCGAGACTTAAACGCAGCAAAGAACATTTTAAATGAAGGATTAAAAATATATCGTCAGGAACTGGCGATTACAAAGGTGGAGAGGAAATTAGACTTTGGTAACAAAGCACACTCTATGAAACCCGAAGCCCATCCCATCGCCTCTGGCGTGGGTGGGTAGTTCACTGGTGGCTCTGTGTTATGCTGAAATGGGAAGTAGAGTAAGTACTTCGGGAGGTGCCTATGCCTACGTTGAGAAGGCATTTGGTCCTTACGTTGGGTCTCTTGCTAACACCGCATTCTGGTTTGGAACGGGTATCTTGGTAAGTGCGGCGCTTGTGAATGGGGTTGCCGAAATGATTTCGGTACCATTTCCGATTGTCAAAGAGCCTCTGCATCGCGCGCTAGTTTTTGCGATTCTGCTGGGTTTTGGAGCCTACATCAATATGCTGGGTGTAAAACGAGGGATGGTAGTTGTGAAGTCTATTACTCTGATAAAGCTACTTCCCTTGGTGCTGTTGGTAGTGGTAGGAGTGTGGCTGATCCCGGCGGAACACAAGATAATAGGCGGGTTTCCTACCTGGGATAAACTCGGGGAAGCTACCCTGTTGTTATTTTTTACTTTTACGGGTGGTGAAACATCACTGAATATCAGCAGTGAAATGAAAAAGCCACATCGAACTGCGCCACTTGGCCTGATGATCGGGGTGGTGTTTTTAATTGCGTTTTTTTGCCTGATTCAGATTGTTGCTCAGGGTATATTGGGGCCTGACCTGATCAATCATAAAGAAGCGCCCTTGGCTGCGGCAGCCGAGGATATTATTGGTTCCTGGGGAAGTCCGTTGTTTATTTTTGCGGCCCTTGTGTCTATCCTGGGTACACTTTACTCTATCCTATTGGTGTTCCCAAGGGTACTTTTTGCGGGAGCAAATGACGGGATATTACCCAGGTTTCTCACCAAAATTCACCCTCGCTACGGTACTCCCTATTGGTCTATCATTGTCTTTGCCGTCATTGCTTTCGTTATAGCAGTATCGGGTAGTTTTCGACAATTAATTGTCTACGCAACAGCAGCTATTTTATTGATGCACTTGGGCGTGGCTTTGGCGGTTATTAGGTTCAGGATTTGGGAAGATCCCGCAATCCCGGTTAGTTTCAAAATCCCGGGTGGGCTTTTTGTTCCAGTACTAACTTTGGTGATCATTTTGTGGTTTTTATCGCAGTCAAAATCGACCGAACTTATTGGCATAGGCGTAGCACTAGTAGTATTATCGGTATTTTACTTTATTCGAAGAAAAGTACTATCCCATAAATCACCACTTCCATGGAAAGTATTTTCATCTTTTGCATGTTCGCTGTTCTGCCCGGACAAGCGCAGCCGGGCTTTTCTGTGAGTGAAACTACCGCCCGATTTTTAGGCACTCTGAATGCCCAAGAGCTGGCCAAGACTCCCCCCGCCTTCGATGACTCGCTATGCTTTAAATGGACGAATCTACCCGTGGGACTAGTACCTCGCCCCGGTATTCAATATGGATCCTTGACCGATAAAAGCCGGATGGCATTCCATCGGGTGTTGTCGTCGGCATTGAGTTCGCAAGGGTACTTAAAAACTACCAGTATTATGTAGCTGGATGATATTGTGAATACACTATATCAGCAGGCTTTTGAAAAGGGGGATATTAACCAAGGTATGTTGAAACGCATGCAGGACCCCCAATGGCTGCATGGTAACTACTATATCTCCGTTTGGGGAAAGCCGGGTACTGTTGAGCCTTGTGGTCTGAATTTTGGCGGTCATCATATCGCCTTGAATTTGACTTGCCGAGGTAACCAAGTAGTCATGTCGCTCTGCTTTGTGGGTACTGACCCGGCTGAGGTAAAATCAGCTAAATACGCTGGATTACAGGCGTTAAGTAAGGAGGAAGACTTAATCAATTATCTCTCGGATAAGTAAAAATCAGTAGCAGTATTAAAGCAGGTAGTACCGAAAGATATTATCACATCTCCGCTTTTTCGATAAAATTATGCAGTCAGGTATTGATAAAATTCACTTTGCTTGGGTAGGTAGTTTCGAACCTGATAAGCCATACTACTACATCATCAATGGTTCCGATTTTTTTGTTGAAGATGACAACGTTGAATTCCAGAATGACGGGAATCATATCCACGCTATTTTGAGGGAGAAAGGAAACGATTTTTTGGCGGATCTCTTGGAGCAGCATTATCAGGAATCCAAGCACTGATTCAGTGGTGAGATAAGCGCCTGGGTTTTGGGCGACTTTTTGGGGTAGACACCAATCCAATCCAGTCATCTACCGGATAAGTGTATTTATTTTGCAACTTTTTGTCAGGTATTGGGTTGTAAATGTGCAATCTATAAACTCCAACCTCCGTGAAAAAAATTATAAATATCATAGTTCCATTCCTGTATCTCATTCCTGTATTTCTGGTGGTGTTGCATCAGACAGACTACCAGCCAATGCGGGCGCTTACACCGCCATACCTTTTCTACATAGTGATTGCGGGAGCGGGCTTCACGATTATAAGAAAGATCCTTAAAGAGGCGAACGAAGAGCAGCAGAACGACTAGTTTCGGCTTTTGGGCTCCTCCATTTTTGTTGGATAGTAGGAAATGGCACTTTTTATCTTTTCGATAAGAAATAGATTTGTTTATCATCTGATCTTGCCATGTCATTCGATCGCCGGAATTTTCTCAAAGCACTTTCGCTGGGGGCAGTTGCCCTTACCCCCACCGTTTCATCAGAAGCAGGGCGCTTAGATTTTACTGGTAGTAGCATACCCCTACTTAAACTGAGTTGTAATCTATACTCGTTCAATACCCCACTTCGAAATGGAGAAATGACGTTGGAAGAGGTTCTGCGTTTTTGCTCAGATATTGGCTTCGAGGCGGTTGACCCGACAGGATACTACTTTCCAGGGTATCCCTCTGTTCCTTCTGACGAATATGTCTACCAGATTAAGAAAAGATCCTTCCGACTAGGAATGGACATCAGCGGGACGGGTGTACGCACTGATTTTTCGGTAGCCGACCCGGCCAAACGGGCGGCTGATGTGGAGTTAGTACGGCAGTGGGTGGAGGTAGCGGCTAAGATGGATGCCCCCGTTCTACGCGTTTTTGCTGGAAAAGGGGTTCCCGAAGGCTATACTGAACGAAAAGCCATGGACTGGGCCGTTGAGGGCATCGAACAATGCGTCGAATTCGGGAAGAAACAAGGAGTGATGATCGTACTTCAAAACCATAACGAGCTCCTCAAAACGGTGGATCAGGTGTTGTACATCCGAAAAAAAATTCCCTCCGAGTGGTTGGGCATTAATCTGGACATCGGCAGCCTTCGTGCCGGTGATCCCTACGAAGAAATTGAAAAGCTGGCGCCCTATGCCTACACCTGGCAAATTAAGGAAAAGGTTTACCGTAAGGGAGTCGAAGAGAAGCCTGACCTTCCACGGCTAATGAAAATTATTAAGGACTCGGGATACCGAGGGTATATTCCCATCGAGACTTTGGAAGGTGATCCCAAAGTACAAGTACCTCGTTTCCTGGGGGAAGTACGGGCAGCGCTAAGGTAGTATTTTGATAAAAAATATTCATAATCAAAGAGCGGCTTACCTGATTTCAGGTAAGCCGCTCTTTGATTATATTAAGAATAACATCCACAACGTCCAGTCAACGAGGTGCTTACGCTGCACAAACTGATTAGCTTCGTCGAAGTTAGTTGCCTTCATATTCTTCCCGTCCCAAAGCAATTTCTTGCGTCCGGGGTAGTCAAATCCACGACCGTCGGCGCGGACTATTCGATGTTGATTCATGATACAAGTATATATACAAATTTGCATATATACTTGTACTGGAATTTATCAGCCATTAGCTATAAAAAACAGAACTGGTTCGCCCGTGGAGGGGAGTGATTTTTTTGGGAGGGAGAAAGAAGTAGCCTATGTTTGGGAACAACTTCTGAACGGAAATAACATCCTGTTGCCCTCGCCCCGGCGGGTTGGAAAGAGCTCCTTTTCCAAAAAGATGCTCGAAAAAGCCAAAACAGAAGGTTGGAAAGTAATTGAACTTAATCTGGAGCGGGCACATTCCGAACTGGAATTTATGGAGTTGTTGACCGGAGAGCTATGGAAACTAAACCGTTGGGAAAGAACAAAAGAAGCGTGGACTAATCTACTTGACTTACTTAGCTCGCTTAAATCAACCGTGAGCGTTGCTGGTGTGGAAGTAGGTGTGGAATGGCAAAGGAAGAAGTCCAACGCGTACCGCGAATTAGAAAAAGTACTTCCCCACGACCGGGACGTTTTAATTTTCTTTGATGAAGTAGCCGTTTTGCTTAATGGCATCTTGCTGGACAATGAGGGAGAGAAACGGCAAGTCGAAGAGCTGCTACACTGGCTCAGGAGCCTTCGCCAGGTATCGGGTACTAAAATTCGCTGGATATTTTGTAGTTCGGTGGGTATCGAAAACTTCACCAGTGGCCATCAACTCAGCAAAACGATCAACGACTTTACCTATTACGAACTCAAACCGTTTAGTGTCGATGCGTCTACACAAATGATCATGGAGTTGGAAAGGGGAGGAAGTATCTCTTTCACGGAGGAAATTAGAGCCAAAATGTTAGAAAAAATAAGGTATCTGTTACCCTACTTCATTCAGGTTTTGTTTGAAAAAATGAAAGGACTAATCCAATTGGAAGATGCACCCATTGACCACGCTCTGGTAGATAAAGCCCACGAAAGCATCACCGAAGGTGCCTACCTAAACACCTGGGACGAGCGTCTGAGTGAGTAATATGGCGAAAACAAGGAGGACGCCTATTGGCTACTCCGGCATATTTGCCAGGCAAAAGACGGGGCAACGCGGGGGAATCTATTCAATGTGTTATATCAGAAATATGCCGATACTGACCGCACGGATAGCATCTTAGCTACGTTGCTCAAAATGCTTCAGAACGACGGCTATCTTGCGGAAAACGACGCCCACTACCTATTCTGTTCTCCACTGATTCGGGATTTTTGGTTTAACCGATTTGTAAAATGAAGGAAGAAACTGCTTTTAAAACTACCCAAATCGGAATATTCAATCCCGGACGGCTGAGCGATACCGAAATTGAACGGGCCTTCATTATCCGGATCAAGTTATTTGAGTACTTATTACAAGGTATTGTCGCCGAGACCCCCGCTACTATCCCGCAGCATTATTTGGTAATTGGTCAGCGGGGTATGGGTAAATCTACTTTGTTGCATCGGATAGCCGTAGAACTCCGAAAAGAGCAGCACCGGAATAGTTTCATTCCGTTGACTTTCCCGGAGGAGCAATATAATGTGGATCGGCTGTCCAAGTTTTGGCTCAACTGCCTGGATGCGTTGGCCGATGCGCTCGACCGGGAAGGTAGCACCGACCAACTTGACCAATTGGATCAGGACATTGGCCGCTGGGCTGCTGTCGCCAAAGATAGCACCGCTATGGAGCTTTATGGAAACTTTGCCACATGGGTTAATCGTACAAAGCGTCGCCCGGTCCTGCTGGTAGATAATCTGGGCCTAATTTTTGACCGACTTTCCAAAGAAGAACAGCACCAACTCAGGGCCATCTTGATGGACAAAGGTGCGCCTATTTTGGTTGGGGCGAGTGCCAATACCCTCACCGATACGGTTGATTACGGAGCTCCTTTCTACGATGCCTTCCAAATTCAATACCTCAAAAAACTGACCTTCAAGGAAACGACGGAGGTACTGCGTAATCTGGCCGTGATTACTGATAACCCTGCTTTTGCCAATACTCTACAAGGAAACTTGGCCCGTTTACAAACCCTGTATCAGCTAACCGGTGGTACTCCCCGCACCATCGTGATGCTCTACCCACTCATCCGGGGAGGTTTTTCGCTGGAAGTACGGACCGATCTGGAAGGCCTCATGGACGTAATGACTCCTTTATACAAAGCCCGCTTTGAGGAACTCCCCGAGCAAATGCAGGTAATTCTCGATGCCGTAGCCTTGCATTGGGATCCCATTGCGCTGGATGATTTACGCCAAATTACCCAACTTGAAAACTCCCAACTTTCCCCCCAACTCAAGCGCCTCTACGAAGTAGGCTGGATCGAACGTTTGGATGCCTACCATAAAAAAGGGCAGGCCTACGAAATCAGTGAGCGGTTTTTCAATATCTGGTATTTGATGCGTCGCAGCAGCCGCCGACAGAAAAAAGAATTGTTGTGTTTGACGAAATTTCTTGTCGCGCTTTATGGAAAAGAACTAAATCAAATGGGCGAACGGGTGATGCAGCAAAATGCCACCCATCGCGATCACGTCAGTATGCAGTTGGCTATTGCGGATGGGGTCAAAGACCATGAACTTGCCCGGCAGCTGAGGGAGAAAAGCTATAAGGAATTGTTTGATTTGTCGAAGTCGGATGATTCTGTTTTGAAGGATTTTGATATTCCGGGAGAAGTGCTGAGTGGAAGAGAAGGAGAGTTGTTTAAAAGTGTGCAAGAATCATTTTCATCAAAAGCTTGGTCTGAAGCTTTGGCTAGTTGTGAGGAAATACTGAGACTTAATCCACAAAGTGCAGCTGCCTATTTTGTGAAGGGCGACTTGTATCAGGATCACTTGGGGCAGTATGACAAGGCAGAGGAGGCCTACCGCCGGGCCATCGAACGGAATGCAAGTTATGCCTATCCGTGGAATGGCTTGGGCAACCTGTATAAGTGCCGTTTGGGGCAGTATGACAAGGCAGAGGAGGCGTACTGCCGAGCCATAGAGTTGGACAAAACTTTTATTGCACCATGGAATGGTTTGGGTAACCTATACCAGGATCATTTGGAGAAATTTGAGGAGGCAGAAATAGTCTACCGCTATGTGATTGACCTAGAAAAAAAAAATATTTATCCAAAACTTAACTTGATATTCCTGTACAGGGATAAAATGGATCGTCTAAATGAAGCCAAAGTTCTATTCGAAGAACTTAGCGAGCCTAACGAAGCAGCAGACAGCTACTGGCTCAATGCTTCACTCTTTGCCTTATACGACAAAAATCAAGGCATTGCCGAAAAGCATCTGCTGCACGCCTTACAAACTACCGAGGGGGAACTACCCCCACATACTCAGGATGATTGGTGGCGTTTTGCAGCGGTAGCCCTACGCCTTGGGTATGGTCAGGCTGTGCTGGACATACTACAAAAAAATGGCTACGAGATACAGCTCCGGCCTTACTATGTGGCGATTCAATCGCTCATCGAAAAAGAGGGTACTGCCTACCTGAATAGCATTGCCGCCGAAGTCCGCGAGGTAGCGACCGATGTGGCCGGGCGGATCAAACGGTTCATGTAAACAAGTAAAAAAAAGAGCCGGGCGCAACGCCCGGCTCTTTTACTAGAAATAATTTACACTATCAGCCAAACATCCCTGCATTAACCGATTGAAAAAGCCGGTGGCTGATAGCCGGTTGCAAATAGCTACTAAACCCCCAAGGTCCAGTCGCCGCGATATTTACGCTGCACAAACTGATTAGCTTCGTCGAAGTTAGTTACCTTCATGTTCTTACCATCCCACAGCAATTTCTTACGTCCAGGGTAGTTGAATCCACGGCCGTCGGCCTTTGCTTCGCGTAGGTTATAGCTACGGATAGCTAAGTTACCCATGATTACTGTTTCGGTCAACGGACCGGCATAATCAAACGATGAGGTAAGTTCCTTATGCTCTTTACTATTGAAACCAGCCTTGCAGGCATCGGTCCAGGATACCTGATGACCATATTCGGGCATGGAAGTATACTTGTTATCAAATGTCCCCTTTTGCATTTCCAGCTTAGTGCCATTTTTTAGGTATACCTTCGGTGTATTTCCGTAGGTTCCGCAGGTCATAACACCCTTATCACCAATCAGAATGGCTCCGTTTGAGCTGTCGTCATCACCAATGGGATCATCGGCCGGGATCAGTTCGGGGTGAGCAGGGCGGAGGCCGCCGTCGTACCAAACCATCGTTACCTCCGATTTATTGAGCTTTGTGGCGGGGAATTTAAGTTGTGTTCGGGAGGAAGGAGGACATCCTTCCGGGATATACTCGGGCGTCCAATCTTTCAAGAATACTGATCCAACGCTACATTCTACTTCGGTTGGGTAGCCAAGGCCTAGTACCCGGAAAGGAGGATCAATTAGGTGACAACCCATATCTCCCAGCGCACCGGTACCAAATTCCCACCAGCCGCGCCACTTAAATGGATGCCAAGCCGGGTTATAATCTACCCAGGCAGCAGTACCGACCCAGTTTTCCCAATCAACTCCGCCAGGTACGGGGAATTTCTCGGTAGGAACCGGTATACCCTGTGGCCACACGGGGCGGTTTGTCCAGATTTGTACCTCCTTTACTGTGCCGATCAGACCTTTTTTAAACCAGTCCTGCATTTGGCGTTGGGCGGGGTTAGAGGCACCCTGATTACCCATTTGGGTTACTACTTTGTATTTACGGGCCGCCTCGGTGAGCATCCGGGCTTCGTGTATGTCATGCGTAAGCGGCTTTTGACCGTATACGTGCTTGCCGAGCTGAATGGCAGCCATGGCGGCTACGGCATGCTGGTGGTCAGGGGTAGAGATGGTTACTGCATCAATATCCTTACCCATTTCGTCAAACATCTTACGGAAATCGGTATATTTCTTGGCGTTGGGGTGTTTGTCAAAAGAATCCTTGCCCCGGTTCCAGTCCACATCACAAAGGGCTACGATATTTTCATTGCCACTGTTGAAGGCATTCCTGATATCAGATGATCCCTTGCCACCAATCCCGATTCCGGCAATATTTAGTTTGTCACTGGGGGCACGGTAGCCCTTACCCAACACGTGGCGGGGCACAATAAAGAAACTACCCAATGCGGAAGCCCCAACGGCCGCTGCGGTAGTTTTTTGTAGAAAATCACGCCGCGAGACGCCCTCTTTTTGGTCTTTTTTGCTCATGGTATACGGTTAATAGATAATTATTCTTTTGAGTTATTAATCAATAATAAGCACCTTGTTGGCTTTTATTACTTATTAAACGACCTAATAAAGCGTACTTTTTATTTAGAAAAACTGTGCTTCAAGCTTCGTAACGATTTTTCAATTTCATTCTTATAATCGGTAAAAGGACTCAAACCCGTTCTGCCCGGTACGGATTCGCCCAAATACTTGTTTTCGATGAGTTCTCCCGTTAGAATATTGAACGGTCGCCGCATGTACATTTTTTCTATCGGGATATCTGACCAAATTGGCGAGTAGTAAAGGCAGTCCTTAAAAAATAGTGTGTCACTTGACTGTGGCGAGTGCTACCAGACCTTAGAATAGGCTCTCCACCATGAAATAGATTGGCAGACCAGATCAGGGCCTGTCCTTTCTTTACTCGGAAAACCTCTTTTTTCTGTCCGGTGGCCTCCATTAGATTCTGTACAAAATCTTCATAGACAGTGTATTTTTCGTAACTATTGACAAAGCTAGACCCTTTGATACCAATATCAGCCATGTCGTAGAAGGGCAGCTTGTGGCTACCCGGATAGTAATGCAGTGGGCCGTTGGTCTCGTCGGTATCTTCTAGCGCTACCCACACCCCGCACATGAAACGCTGAGGAATCGAATAAAAGTGAATCGAGTCGCTGTGAGTTTTCTGTTGTGATCCTACGTGAAAATTCAGAGTTTGAAAAGGAAAGGGCTCCCGCCGATATAATATGCGCAGAATATCCAGTACTTTGGGGCATTCTGCTATGTCTTTGACAAGTGGGGTAATTTTCCAGGCATCCTGAATCCGAGGCTCAGTATATTGAGGCTCGAGCAATTCGACAATTCGGTCGAAGGTACTCTCGGGTAACCCTGTCTCGATAATCAGATAGCCTTTTTCGGCATACTGCCTTACCTGCTCTATAGTGGTCTCGTCGAGGGAAGATTCTTCAAGTTCTTTTTTCAAAAAGGGAGAGTCAATCCAAGGGGTATTTATGCGTTGGCCGGACAGAGTAGAAATTGTTTTAGGAAGGATATTTAGACGAATTTAAATCTACAAAAAATTTCCACATATTAGAATCTGATGTTACGCAAGTCTATTGTATATGATAGAAAAAGCGAATTAAATTTGGCAGATGAAAACAGACCTTGATCTATACACGGATTATTTGATCAGTTCCCTGGGGCAAACCAGTGCCACTGGCTTGTCCGCTCTGCTTGACAATGCCGTGAGCCACGATGGGGTGACCCGCTTTCTCAACCAACCCGATCACGACAGCAAAGCCCTGTGGAGGCAGGTCAAACGCGACGTGCGCCGCATGGAATCCGACGTTGGGCTTCTGATCGTTGATGACAGCATCAGTGAGAAG
>Ga0209284_10007013_pt1 | contig 10452 bp, 9 predicted proteins | sample FRY03_FD_187211 | JGI IMG/M metagenome (GOLD analysis project Ga0209284, IMG submission 187211) | Freshwater microbial communities from Lake Fryxell liftoff mats and glacier meltwater in Antarctica - FRY-03 (SPAdes) (version 2) | ecosystem: Environmental > Aquatic > Freshwater > Ice > Glacier... | reverse complement strand
CTTGTGCTGCTCCAAATATCGGAGCCGGTGCGATGTTTGAACCTGCGTAACCTTGGAACTGGGGCATTTGAATCTGTGATCCACTCATCAATCCTGTGATCTCATTCAACGGCTGTTGACGCATCTGTAACTGTTGAGCAAGGGACTGTTGTTGAGCCGTATTGCCGAACTGTGCGCCTTGTAATGCTTGGTTGTACTGCTGGTTCTGAGCGGCATTTTGAGCCTGTTGAGCAGCTTGAGCTTGAGCAAAGTTTTGACTGATCGCCTGATTCTGCATTTGCTGGCCCTGCATCCCTTGGCCAAAATTCTGAGCCAACGCTTGATTCTGAGATTGTTGAGAAGCCATTTGATTCTGGAAATTCTGCTGCATGGCTTGATTTTGAGCTTGTGCCGCAGCCTGTCCTTGGGCAAAGTTCTGTCCCATACCTTGATTGGCAAATTGTGCTGCACCTAGATTCTGTCCGTAGTTCTGCCCGATGCCTTGGTTCATCATTTGTTGGGCAGCTTGTCCTTGACCAAAATTCATCGCGGCGGCTTGGTTCTGTGCTTGCTGATTCTGCAAGTTAGCCCCGAAACTAGCTAGTTGCGCTTGATTACCAAATTGACCTGATTGAACCTGTTGCCCAAACCTTTGCGCTTGGGCTTGATTCTGAGCTTGTTGTGCTTGCAACTCATTACCAAAATTCTGCTGAATGCCTTGGTTGTACAGTTGAGCGCCTTGCAAATCAGCACCGAAGCCCGATAGTTGAGCCTGATTACCAAATTGTCCTCTTGCTTGTGCTTGCCCGAATCCCTGTTGATTCGCAGCCATATCAAGATTGATACCTTGGAGCGCCGCCTGCGAGAGCAGGTCGTTCTGTTGTTGTGATTGATCTCTCATTACATTGGTAAACGCCTCGCCACCAGAGACCAAACCTTGATTCGCCATTTGTTGGGCAGTTGCTCTTTGCTGACGCTCGATCTGAGGCTGCAACCTAGACATGATTGCCTCTTGGCCTGTCATCCCTGCATTAACCGGCATCCTTGCATCGCCTGATGTATCAATCTGACCTTGCAACTCTGGCCCTGCAATGCCTTGCCGTGCCAATCCAAATTGCCCACCAGACGGGCCTTCGTTAATCCTGCCGCTGCCATCTAACGATGACTGTAGGTTTGGGCCTTGAACGCCACCTCTCTGATAACCGTATTGACCTGCATCGGGGCCGTATCCAGCTTGATCCGCGCCGAAACTTGTCCTTGCATTTCCAGCTTGCGGGCCGCCTTGAGCATATCCAAACCGTCCCTCATCAACACCTTGTGCTTGTCCGTATTGACCACCACCAGAGGCTAGACCAAACATCCCGGCGTTCGGGCCTCTGTCAATTTCGCCTTGGTTTCCTAAGTCGGTTTGTAGGCCTCGCAAATTGGGGTTGAATGCACTTCCCATGATCCTTTGGGCCGTACCAATTCCTTGTTGGGCAAGTCCCGACAAGTCCCGTTGTGTTCGTTGCTGGTTTTCCAGCGCGTTTTGTGCATCGGGCGTGAGTGTTTGACGGACGGTTGTCTGATCTCCGTCCCACGAAACAGTCTGACTCCCTAACGGCCCATAGATATTTGGGTTGTTAATTCGGCCCTGAAGCCGTGCAGTTGCTTCATTGGCTGCGCCTTGCTCCCTAGCGGCCCCTGAATAATCAGGCGCTGGTGGTGGCGCTGGACTTGATTTTCCCATAATATCTTTCTCCTAAATACTTACAGTCTTTTCTGTTCAACGTCAAAAAAACAATGTCTCCATCAAGCCGCCCCTCTTTGATTCGGCCTTCCTCGGTAAACCCCATTTTCTTGACTAAACGTATGCTTTCCTCATTGTCACTTCCTACCGGGACAATAATCTTTTCAACTTGAGCGATGTTGAACGGGTAGTCAAATATCGCTGCTAGGTAACTTGGTGTTATTTTCCCATCAATCGCAATGTGACACCAAATACTTCGATGATTCCAATTCTCATAAATCACGCCTGCAATCAGGTCGTCGTCTTTTTTCAATCCTATAGCTACTGTTCTATCCTCGCAAAAGCCACCTTGGATGCGTTTTGCAACCCACCTGCCCACTTCTGGGCCATTGACAATCAGATACCCGGCCATCCGCTTTGGTAGACCACATCGGTAGCCGCCCACTCAAGTTGTATTCCTTGACTTTCACTTTTGAACTGCAAGCCACCACAGTAACCTATGCCCGTAATCCCTTGCCAATTGTTCGTTATCGTTAGACCAGAACCCCATGATCCCACATCCCACACGGCTGAATCCCAAGAGCCATATTGCAATGTGGGCGAAAACGACAATTCTGATGTTGTGCCAACCAAGTCAAAATCAATGTTCATGCCGAGAGCAATACCAGGCAGACCATCCGTGAAAATACTTGGCCTTGCGCGGGTAAAGTATTTTTTTACTCCACGCGATTCGTAATAGTTAAACGCTTGCAAAGCAGACGTTACGATATTGCTGGTGTCATCAACATACCCACTGCCCCATGCCACACCGACAAAGCCGTTCCCACCAAAATACGGATCGTCGTTAAACAACGACCAACAGTTAGCGGGCCATCCGGTGAACCGACACCACGCCTTGGTAATTGTGTTCATAACGAACTGTTCTTGCTTTCCAGCAGACACCGGCACATTTATCCAAAGCGCATTCTTTTTGGCGAAATAAAGAATCGTCCAACCAAAGGTGTTTTGGTAAGTTGTTGTCGCAGCATTGATAGCGCCTTCTATTTTGCCACTCAGCGCAACTCTTGGGTCGAGGCGTGAGCTTTGTAATGCAGAGGCTAATGGCAACAACCCATCCAAGGACAGTATTAAAAGATCACCGCCGTACTTTAGGAGACACCTTTTGCTGACCGGAGCGCCCAAATTCCAAACACCCGTCAATGCCCACGTTGCAGCACTTGCTGGATCAGACCCGCGGTAGACGATGATTTCACCCTCGCTGGTGACAAACACTAGGTTGTCATCTACTCCATACCCTGCGTCAATCGTCCACGCTGCGACAGAAACGAGCGAACCACCCATCTTGGCAATTGAACTTAAATCCAGCGTTGCAGCAGCTCCACCGACTGCACTCGTGGGTAGATACCACGCCTTCAGGGTATCCTTTTCAATGAACCAGACACGATTCTTGAACAGCGTGATGTTGTCTAGGGTAGTTGTTGTTACCCCGGTGATAGCAGGCGTTGAAACTGCGGTGATAGTTACCCAAGTCGAGCCATCGTACAGTCTGGGAGCATCCACTCCGTTTACAGCGTAGAGATAACTCCCACCAGTTGTGGTGACATTGATGTACTCCCACCGAGCGTTCGTTAGCCCAGTGACAACAGCAGAACCTACAACACCGGCAGTGGTTACGTCATAAATTGAAGTCCCTGCAATAGCGAAAAGCGCAGTAGTTGACCCACTGGTGTAGGTCATCAAAGTTTCGACTTGACCTGTAATTCCTGTAACGTGCTTGGTATATCCACCACGAAGGTTGACCGATGACACCGTTGGGAACAGGTTGTCAAGTATTACCGCATCAGTCGATTCCATGTTCGCCAATGAGTCGCGTGCATTCCATCCCCCAACAGGAGCAGGTAGCGAAGCAACGCCTGCTGCACGGCCGCTGGTATTTCTCAACATTGAACGAATACTCATATAGCAAACCCTTTATCTGCTACAATACTCGCATGGAAAATACTCTTATAGAGGCGTGGTTGCCAGTTGTTGGGTTTGAGGGACTTTACGAAGTCTCTAGCCTTGGCAACATCAAAAAAATTAGATCGCTGAAGCAAACGCGCAGCACTAAAACAGGCCGACCACTCATCCAACTTTGGAAAAACGGCAAGGGAAAGATGTTTTCCCCGCACCAACTTGTTTTGTGGGCTTTTGTTGGCCCACCAGCAGACGGGCAGATAGGTCTGCACAATGACGGTAATCCGTGGAACAATCAGTCCGACAATCTTAGATGGGGTACGAAGAAAGACAATTATGCCGATGCTGTCTCTCATGGCACTCTTGGGCGCGGTGATCTTTGCCCAAGGGCGCGGCTCACAGAGCATCAGGCACGCGCAATACTTGCAGATGATCGCAAATACAAAGAAATAGCCGTAGAATATGGCGTTTGCCACTCTACCGTTTCTCACATTAAAAATGGCAGAAATTGGAGTCATCTTCAAGAGCCGTAGTTTGAATCTGGTATGTTTTCCCAACCTATCAGAACCGTACCGGGCCTCGGAGCAAACGATAGATTTGCACTCGACGTATCCAGAGCTATCGCTGCTTCAAGTTCCGTGAGGTAATCACGATAGAAATTTGTCGTATCGAATCCTTTTGCGGAAAAATACTTCAGCTTTGTACTCAGCACCATTAAACGATCAGGGTATATGCAGGTATCAGTGTCTACAGTAAAGCTGTTCTTAGCCACTCCTGCTGCGCTGGTGGCCCATCCCTTAGACCTGTACTCGTAACCCAGAAATTCAGCGTTGCTGAACCCCGGCCAGATTTGAAAATAACTTCCTAGCAACCTCCACCGAACCCGTGGGCCGGTTGCTATAAATCCTGATAGCATCCATTCCCACTGTTGGGCATCCTCTGGCCCCAGCATCTCCCAGTGCTTCGATTTGTCCCACATCGTCCGTGGAACAAGTGCCTCATAGTCATCAGGGAGTGAGTACTTCATCTTCTGAAATTCGACCGCAGCGGCTGTTCCTGCTTCGGTGAAGGCTTGATTCAGCGTTACTTGAGTGGCTGAATCTACGCTAGAGATAAAGACGTTCTGGTTGATTCCAGTGCCGATTGCTTGGTAGGTTGTATCTAATCCCGTAGTCGATGGAATGCCGGTGATCGTTGTACCGCCGTTAGTCCACGTTCCCGTAGTTGTCAAGTATTCAGTGCTGAACTGCTTTTGCTTAGTCAACTCACGCCAAGCGTGTTTACGCAAAAACTCATACCCACCGGCATTCATCAATGCCAAGATTTGGATGACATCCTGATTAGTACTTGCAGCAACTACTGTGGGCGTGCTGACACCTAGCTCATTTGTCACCTGCTGCACAAGTTGGAGCAGAGTGCTAGACATGGCTTAGACCTCTTTTTTAGGACGGCCACCTTTATTGCGGGCCATCAAGGTTTTCATTTGTTCCTGTAGCTCTTTGAGTTCGTTGCGGGTTTGCTCCAACTCTAGAGAACTTTCGCTTTGATTCTTACGCAGTAGGTAAGAGCGTGCTTTCTCACGCAAACCAACCCCACCCATGCCAACTTTTTGAAGCTGTGAGTCCGAGGCCGTAGCGACTTGTTCAACCGTCTGGAACTTCAAAATCTGAAGCTCTGCCATTGAGTAGTCGGTAAATTCCTCTGGACGATCTCGACACCATTGCTCCAATGTCGTGCCAATGACCGGCATTCCCTCGTTATTCGCCATCTGGAAATAAAGCCACTGGCGAGGGAATCGCTGCTTGTGATCGTCGCGGACAGGTTGCTCGATGATGTTGTTTTTATCACCAGGAACCATGATCCGAACGAACGGAATATCCTTGTACGGCTCTTTTTCAAAGGTGTAAAACTCGACATGCAAGTGCGAGTCAGCGTTAACAATATCAGAATCTAGCGCCATATTTAGTCCTTTAAAAAAAAGGGGTGGCCTTTACACCACCCCGCTACTTACACCGATGCTTTGCTGAACCAGGCTACATCACCACTTGCCAGAGCAACGGCTGGTGAGGTGTAAGACCCACCAGAGGCAGCTACAAGGAATGTTGATACATTGATAGCGCAGACTGCGGTAGATGCAGAGATGGTTGCATTGGCTTTCGCCAAGACGTACAACAGACCATCAGAGCCAAAAGCCTGAGTGCCTAGCGGCCCCATTGAGGGGACGTTAGTACCTGCGCTATTAGCGTTTACTGGAACGATGTTGTTAAAGTCCGTTCCAATCAGGGGGGTAACTGAATATGCCATGATAATTTTCCTTTAAAAGTTAATTGATCAGGCTATCAGCACGCCGCTGAATTGCGGGCCGCTACTGGTCAAATTACCGGCCCAGCCGATGAGCTTCACAACAGCGTCTTGATTGACTGCCTGGCGCTCGCCACCAATGGGAACGAAGTTACGATCAACGTGGGGACGGAACATGATGTATTTCGTGTTCAGAAACCACATGTGATTTGCAGTAGCTGCACCGCCAACACCACCGTCCAGAACTACGTCCGAGGACATACCTGCACCATAGTATTTTAGCGAAGCAAAGCCAGCGCCAGCAGTGCTAGAGCCACCGTCCGTGATACGCTGGATAGCCTGGAGCGATTGGAGATACAACTTGTAGTAGTTGGCATCTGCAACGATCAGATCAGGCTTGTCCGTACCGCGAATCAACTGAACCGCGAGTGCGTCCATGTAACTTTGGATGTTGGTTGCAGAAACCTCTGCGCCACCATCAGCAGAGCCTGCGTACTTCACCGAACGCCAAAACGAGAATGTTGCCCGGTTGATACCGCCATAGGTTCCGGTTGAAGGAGCATCAGGCACAGCAGCACCCAATCCGGTGATGTTCTTTCCTGAGTTACCAGTACCGTCGAGGTAAATGTCACTACCCAGTCGGTTAGCCAGTTGCGCTTCAGCTACGTTCATCCGGCCATCCAATAGATCGATGATGGCTTCTTTGCCTGAGTTTTGGATCATCTCCAAACCAGAAATAGAAACCGCAGCGGCGTACTGAGTGATCGAGAACTGAGCCGAGCTGATCGGGCTGTTCTGTGACACGTTCAACACTTCATAGCCAGAATAGCTGTTGGTGTTGTTCGTGGAACTGTCGGTGTACATAATCTCTTGCAAGATCACATTACCACCGGAGAACGTCTTGACGTTTCCGCGCTCTTTCAGGCGGCGCAACAGTGCATTGTTGTTGGTTACGTTGTCAGCTAGTTCACCAGTACGACTTTGAATGTTGGTCGCAATGATGTCGCTGATTGAGCTATTGGCAAAAGCCATAATAATTACTCCTAATCAGATTAAAGTCGTGCAGAGATTTCGTCGAATTGATCGGCTAATCTGCTGCGGCGGTCTTGAGCTTTAGGTGAGGATGCTGCGCTTGGTGTAGCACTCTTGACGCTCACAGCGGATGATCTTGCAGTTTTAGCTGCGCGGTCAGCCGCTTTTCGTTTCTCTGCATCCACTTCGACTTGTCGGCTTGATTGGACGCTATCAAACAATTCAGGGTCTAAACGAATGGCCTTTTCGTAGGCTTCGTCCAAGGTACTCGCCATGCCGCTTTGTAAGAGGTTAATCATGGTTGGCCTTGCTTGCTCAAAATGATCTGCTTTAGATGAGAACTTGTTGATCTCACTCAAAAGCGTAGCATTCTGCGCTTGCTCTTGCTGGTTCTTCCAGCCTTGCACCTCGCCGCGAACATTATTTAGTTCGTTTTGAAGTGCATAAATCTGCGGATCAGCGACTTGCTGTTGTTGCAAACCACTGACATTGCCTAAATCTACACCATATTGTTGTGCAAGTCTAGCAAATAAATTATATTTTTCCTGCGGGTTGCTGTATCTTAACGCATGATCTGCTTCTAGCAAGGCTTTTACGGCCTTTGGAGCGTCAATTCCCAGACCGTTGATCGTCTGCATATAAGGATTTACCGCTTCCTGCATTTGATCGGCAAACTGTGCTTTGGAGATTAAAGGCTCGACACCAGCACGCATTTGTTCCTCACGCTGGTAGGCGTATTCCTGCATCCTTGGATCGGCTGCGTTCCAAACATCGTGGTGATCTTTTTTCCAGCTTGCCGGGGCGCGTTTCCAGACGGGTTCTTCAATAGCCTCTGTACTTGCTGCTTCTACTGCCGCTACTGGATTGGCAGCAAACTTGCCATCCTCTGATCGTAAACGGGCTGGCGCCGCCTCTACTGGTACTGTCTCTGCTGGTGCAGCAGCTACATCGTCAAACTGCTGCGAAAGCAGGTCACGGCGGTTGTCTTGGGGTTCTGACGGTGCAATGGGTTCGGTAGTGTCCATTTTATTTCCTGTGGGAAGTGTAGTTTCTGGAATCATTACGCAGGGATTGCATAATCTGGTTTGCCTGGTCGTGGCTCATGTTATCAAGCTGGGCGCGGAGAACCTCTCGCCGTTTTTCGGTTGAAGGTGGATTGATCTTGGTTTCCATCTTTTCGTTGCCAATCTCAAAACAGCCATTATCCCGCAAGTGTTCGCGGTGTTTTGACCTGCTTTGAATCATCGTCCCGTCAATCATAGACTTATAAGGTTGGATGTCATTCATCACCATCGGGGCAACGGATTCTGTGTAGGTGGTGTGTTTTTCAACCATCTCGCCATTGCGGTAAACGTATGTTTTTCTCATAATCCATTGCCTAAGTTCTCACCCACTTCATTGCTGGCTGCATTTTGCGCTGCCATTGCTGCCTGATCTAACCCTGCCTTGGCCCCGATCTGAGCTACGAGTACCTTGGTCGCTGCATCCAACTCGGCTTTCCAGCGGTTAAATTGATCGACTTGGGCGGCTCTTTGATCTTCCATCTGCATCATGTGTTGGTGCTTCTGGATTTCAAATTGTTGCTTTTGCGCCTCGGCCTGTGCTGCTGCCTGTAGCTTCATCTGCTCCATCTGCATATCGGCTTGAATCTTACCTTGCTGAATCTGAGACTCAAACTGGGCTTTCACTTGAGCGGCTTGTCCGTCAGCCTGTAATCTCATCTGATCACCCTGCTGCTGGGCTTGGAGTTTCATCATCTCAGGATCGGGCCTCTCAGGTTGTGGTTGCTTGGCCTTTTCCTTCATCTGCTCCATAGCTTGATCTATCGCACCTTCAATCGGTGCAGCTTGTTTAAAACTCGCTACGCCGAACTTCATCATCTCCACTAGCATCGGAGTCAATTCTGGGACAGCTTGAGCGGCTGGCAGGGATTCCTTCATAAAACCACTGAATGCTTGCAGGAACTCAACCCGATCACGCTTGTTCTGCACCTCGTCAAGCTGGACTAGTGAATCTGCCGACACTTCGATGCGGAAGTTTCGCAGTGGGTTGCTCTTAATCAACTCAAGTGCTTGCGGGATCAGTTGTTGATCGGCTTGGTTCATCTGCTGCGCCGCGGCGTACATCAGGATTGTGTCTGGTGTGAACTTTGTACAAATGATCTGCGCCTTCAGTCGAATCAAATCAGAGGCGAACAGGGCCACTTCCTCCTGCATGGATTTCAGACGGAGACTAGCAAACTGGCCTTTGATCTGCTGTGCTGTAGCTGTCTCACTGGCTACCGAAGCACCCCTGAGAATGTCTGACAGTCCTGTGATCTCGTAAATCTGCTGTTTGATCTCAGTCCTAGCACGGTAGCATTGGATTAAGGCGTTTGACAGTACGTCAAGAGGTAGTAGATCAATGCTGCCCTTTAATCCACCTTTTTCGCTAAACGCCATCCACTTATCGACTGGAATCAGAGAGTTGTTGTCGCCCTCAGTCAATAGTCGTTGAAGTGCCGGCTGGCTGGCATCGTACACACCACGCACACGTAAGGACTTTACCAAGCCGTCAATGCGGTCGCTTAATATGTCTAGTTCATTGGCTTGGTCTTGGTAAAGTACAAAATCAGGGACGGGAACCAGGCTGTCGCTGGTCATCGTTGAGTAAAGAGGCCGGGCGCAAGGGAAGAACTGATCTAGCTCAAGCGGATCATCCCGTACATCTACGAAGGACTTGCTGTTTTTGGTGAACCAGTACACCTTGCCGGTTTCCTTGTCCCACAACTCACAAACCTTAGATCGTGTGTATTCCTGCTGCTGTTTGGTGTAGTTCGACAACGGATCAGGACCGGCATCTAGGGGAATCTGCTTTGCTGCTTTTTCACCAAAACGCTCGATTAGAGCCTCTTTCGTCATGTACACCCATCTCCAAACAGAGGTGACTTCCTCCCATGTCCGGGCTACTGAGTGTCCAAAATCACTCCAATGGACGTAATCAGTCGGAGCGCATTCGTACTCGATCTGCTCTTGAGGCTCGACTTCAACACCCGATACTTTGCTGGTTTCTCCACCCTCATCGGTGTCCTCGGTGACTTGCAGGCCATCTTCAGGCATTTCCTGATTGCTTACATGGGGTTCATACCGCACCCAAGCAACACCACGCCCACCCAAGAACCGATCCTCAACGCAGTACCGCATCGTCATCCGAAAGTCGGTGTAATGCTCGATCTCAAAGTCCAAGGCGCGTTCAATAAGCTGACTAGCCACCCGTCCGACCTGATCGTTGTCGCCAAACCTACGTGATACGTCTGCCTTGGGCATCTTGGAGTAAACAGCAGGAATGAGCGTCTGGACGTTTGACCAGAGGATGTTGAACTTGGCTGAGTCATTGCCCGAAGTCGAGCGAGTGTCGTCCCGGTAGCGACGAATGATCTTCTTCGTGCGTCCTTCCCACTTCTTGAACTCGTTGTC
>Ga0209284_10006996_pt1 | contig 10471 bp, 10 predicted proteins | sample FRY03_FD_187211 | JGI IMG/M metagenome (GOLD analysis project Ga0209284, IMG submission 187211) | Freshwater microbial communities from Lake Fryxell liftoff mats and glacier meltwater in Antarctica - FRY-03 (SPAdes) (version 2) | ecosystem: Environmental > Aquatic > Freshwater > Ice > Glacier... | reverse complement strand
GGTGCACATATATATATATACATTTTGTACATTTACACTCGAGAGTCGTACATACATGTAGTCTACATGGTTTCGAGGTACATGGACCCTCCACGCAAGGCAACTGAATTGCATCTGGCGGCGAAACATGTATATAAAGTGCACACCAAGCTCGCGCGCAAAACAAGCGCATGTCGCAGGTCTTCATCGAAATCCCAATCCTGCTACTGTCGCTGTGCGTGTACCCTGTAAAGCTCTCGCAGATCTATGCGGAATACGTGGCCGACATCGAGGTCGAACCGAGCATGATTTTTTTCATGCTGCAGTTGTTGCTCTCCACGCTGTGGTGCATAGCCGCAACGCTCACCATGCAATGGCTGATGTTGATCACCACCTGCAACAGCCTACTGTGCCAGATATGCATAGTGTATTTCATGTACAAAACCAGGCAACGTCACCATCAAAAAACTCATCACGGATTTGCAAAAATCCCGTCGCAGCCAATGGCAGCGGCTGCTGCGGCTGCTGCGGGATCGCCACAACAGCCGCTCATCTCACAACCGATGGGGCTCTTGCCAGCAGCGCAGCGCCTGCCCACGAGCAGCTTTTGCAGCCAATATGGCCCTAGCTGACGACTTTTTTTTTTATTTTAAGAGTGTTCATCAAGGAGCAACCTCAGCAAGAGGAGTTTAGGTTTCAGACACCAAACATGCAAATTTGTGCGAGAAAAAAAAACACGTGCGTGTTCGCCCGTTGCCCAGCTGGCCTTGCCAAGAAAAAAAAACCCCGTCAATGAAGAAAGCATGTCTTGTGTCGCTTTGGCTGTAGCACACACACGAACGCACGGTGCACATGCCGCTGCCACACACAACAGAGTGGGACGAGATGGATCGAATTATCTTCTCTCCGCACATTGTCAAACTGGGCATGCTTGCGATTCTCCAGCAGTCTTGCAGTCACAACAAGTCGATGCACAATCTGGAACTGTTTGTCAACACTCTCATCTATGAAAAGAAGAAGCTCATACTCTCGGAAACCGGGCTCTTTTTGTCGACTTCGATGTTTGTCACGTTTGACATGTTGCCCAAAAAGGCCCTTCGGACGGTGCTTGCCCTGATTGACAGCAACGTCACACGATCGGTCTTCAAGAAGAATGGCATGGTGAACATTTGCTTTGACTCGCCCGTGCGCAGTGACAACAACGCCCTCGGGGTGGTGAATGTAGTGTGTGGGCTGCTGTTGGCCATCAACGAGGCAAGAAGTGTGCAACAGCAACAATCGACAACACACGACAACATGCTTTGCATTTTCGATGTTATACTCAAATCCATCTTCTTCAAACACCGCATAGATTACTCTCTCGTGTTGCAGAACTGTGTCCAATTCGGGTACTGTGGCGTCTGTGATATCGAGCAAGATGAACCGCCCGAAAATGTGCCCAGCATGTCCCAAGGCTGAGGGTGCGGGTATACTGGTGCCACCGAGGTGCGTTGCAGGATACCAGCACGAGAGAGATAGACAGAGTGACACACAGAGAGACACACAGAGAGAGAGAGAGACAGAGAGACACACAGAGAGACACGATATAGTTTGACGTGCTCTCTCTAGTCTAGTCGTGGCGGTGCTTGCGTTTCTTGCCTTGTCCCGTCCCCTTGTGTTCGGCGCGCTCGACAGGAGGTGTTTCCTTGTGTTCGGCGCGCTCGACAGGAGGAGTCTCCTTGCGTTCGACGCGCTCGACAGGAAGACGCCCCCCAATGCGAGGAACCAACCACACTACGCGCTGCTCCTCTGGTTCGGCAGGCGAAGACGCCCCCCGGCCTCCCACACCAGCGCGTGGCGTGGTGGCAGCAGCAGGCACACCGGCCTCGCCACAACTGCAGCCCACGCCTACTACCACTGTTGCACCTTCTTCCGAGCTGTCATCCGTCACACCATCGGGCAACGCATCCGACACCGAAAGCGAGCGTCGGGGGGGAGGGTAGCTGCTGCTACTACGCGCCGTGCGTTTGGTGCGTGCCATAGCGATTTTTTTTCGACTCCTCTGCTTTGAGTCCAGATATAAACACAGCAGTAAACACACACTGGCACCCTCTGCCCGAAATAGCTGCCCGAAATAGCTGCCCGAAAATAGCTGCACATCACAGTTGCATGAACTCGAGGATTTTCGCGGCCTTGGCTTTCCCCACCTTGTCGATGGACGACAGCAGCTTCTGTTTGTCGTTGGCACTCTTGCAGTCGCGCATGGCGCTTACCAGGGACGCAATATTGGGGAACACCGTGGCAATTTTTTTGGCAATGACATTGGAAATCGACGGCACCTGCGCGAGTTGCATGACAAAGCAGTTGCCCGGTGTGATGTTGCTGTTTTTCTTGGACTTGAGCTTCAGGCAATTGGTGTAGCTGTCGGTGTCGATGGCCGCACCCCCCCTGCTGCTGGCAGTGTAGTTGGCGGGCTTGTCCATCATCTTCCCGCACAGCGACAGCAGCAGCAACCCCGTCTCGTGCACGTTTTGGGTGGTAAAAAGGTGGACGTCGTCCCGAAACACCATGTTGAAGTAGGCGGACGACACGTTCTTGGCGTCTCTCCGCAGGCTGTCGCAGATGCTGTCGCCTTCCACGATGTAGCTGATGTTTTGTGGGGCGATGTTTGCCAGCATCCTGGCTTTTTGCTCGCGATACCGCCCGTCGTGTATCGACGACACCATGTCGGGCAGCGTCTTGCGTTCAAAGACAAGCTCGCGATGCACCGTGTCTTGGTGCGAAAGTGTTATTTTGACATCGCCGAGTTCCAGCGGCTGGCACGTCACGTCGATCCTGTGGTGGTGTTGTCCTGTGGCCTGCTGTGCTAGTATGCTGGCGTACAGTGCACTTTCGCGCGAATCGACGGTCACTGTTATCATCATTCTCAAAGACGCAGTAGTGTGTGTGGCTTTCTGGCTTTCTGTTTTGTCGTTGCCTCTTTTAAGCACAATCTTGACCCTATTTTTAGGCCTTGCCGTCTACGCGCCCCACGGGTGTAGTCTGCACAGGAGGGATTTTGGCGTGTTTGTTTGAAAAATAAGACCGAACCCTGGTGAGCCAGCGACGTGTCTGCTTCGATTCGGCAGCGGGTGGATCTACATGCCTGTCCATTCGGGGTGCTTGCAACAGAGGCAATGCCATCGTGTCATTACACACCACTGGACTGGCCTACTGTTGGTGGTGAAGTTGGTGGCGTTGGTGCTGCCGGTGCGCGAAACTTGTGCATGGTGCCACGATTTGCTGCGTGCTATCGTGCGCAGCACACTATGTGGGAGTGATGCCGGCGGCAGCAGCTGTGTATTGCTATTGGCACGAACAACAGGGTGCGATTTTTTGCTGCTTGGGATGGACGCTGCACACGATACGGGGAAGTTGCGTTTCTGTGTTGTTTGAATGCTCTTGGTCGGCACGGGTGCGCATGCCTCCGATTTCGAGCGCAACAAGGGCGTGTCTGCTCTGCGTGCAACGATTGTGTCTGAGGAGGTCTCCGTACTCGTCACACCGCAAGGAGCGGTGGTGGCTAGGTTTCCTGTTCGTTGGCTATGTGGGATCGCTGGGATCGCTGGGAGTGGGGACCGCATGAACAGAGAGAGGAGATGGGGCTGTATCAAGAACATATTTATTTGCGCATATATACCAACGTCGCAGACAGCTGAGGTGTCTGCTGCTGGCTTATCCTCCCGTTCAGTATTCCCGTAACAGCCCAAAGAGGTGGGTGGCTGTTACTGCCCGTGTAGTGCCGCGTAGTGGTGCTGCAATAAACACCATTTCTGGGCACTTGTATGACAAAATCAATCGTCTCTGCTGCCAGTCTAGTCTGCCTGTCAGTCTGCCTGTGTGTGTTGCGCGTGCTGTTGCCTGCCTATTTGCGACCGTTCAGCCAGTCCCTGTGTTTGGTGCCCTTGATGATGGTGACGAAGAAATTGACGTACCTGAGCTGGACGTGGTGGGGTTGCGTCTGCTCGGTAATGAGATTCGCGGGCGCCATGATAGTGCGCAAAAGATTCTTCACATGCTCAACGGGTGCTTTGCCAACGCCGTCGACCATGCCAGTATGCAGTATGGTGACATCGTCGATGCCCGTGTATGTCTTAACACCCCTCCCGGACTCATGACTGCCTGGGTGATCGCGATAAATCTTGAGCAGATTCTGCCACACTCCGCGTGTGGTGTCCTTCTGCTGCACGAACATCTGGTACTGCTGCACCTGACCATCCTTGCACGCATCGATCACAAGGAACCCCAGACAAAGCGGTGTGCGTCTGGGCGGCATCGCGCACTTCTTGGCGGGCTTGCCAGCGGGATTATAACCACAGCCAGTCGCCCAGTCCACTAATCTCATGCCGTCTGGTTTCGCCTGCGTGGGCTGCGCAGGCAAAAAACATCGAAAAATATCAAAAATGATTGCGCGAGCAATCATAGTTCAAAGCATGGCAAAAGACAAATCGAATGTCTACGCACCGCAGTATAGCACAACAAAATGCAACATGCATGCACAAAGGCGTAGAACAAAAACACAAACCGGTTGGGTGCCACCAAGGTATGCCTCCGCCGTCGAGCGTGCGCTGATGTCGTCCGCCTTTCTTTTGGGGGTAAGCACCAGCGGCGGCTGCTTGTCGCTCGCCGAGGACGACGCCGGCGGGGCCGACTGCTTGCACGCAAGCAATCGTCAAAGCACCGCCAAACAGTACCTGCTCTCAAAGCACGCATTACCAGGCAGCAGTGCAGTGTGTGTAGTGTTACCTCCGCGAACGCTCCTGCGCGCTCCTCCATGCTGTCCTCTGCACCCGACATGTCTCCGATGGGTCAAATCGATGGGTCAAAGTGGAACGGACACATCGCAAAAAAAAGCGAAAGACGCGTCACACAAAAAAAATATCAGTTCGTGTAAAAAATAGTTTCGGCGGTTCGTGTAAAAAAAAGAAAGGGAACTTGCAATGTTTTTTTTGGCGATGGCATCAAAAAACTACACAGGGGCTGGGAGCGGTGGTGGCTAGGTTTCCAGGTTTGTTGGGTGTTTGCTTTTGCTGGGAGTTTGGACTGCATGCACAGAGAGAGGAGAGAGGGCTGCATCATGAACAGATTTATTTGCGCATATATACCAAAGCCATAGACTTATCGTCGCTTTCAGCATTTCCATAGCAGCTGTTGTGGAATTTGGATGCCGGTATGCCGTCAGTTCACGATTGCGCCACACGACTGCTGGCGACTGTGCTGTGCGCTGATACCACAGGTCTTCCAGTGGTGGTAAAACGTATCGGATGGCGGGGTTATGAACGGGGAAGTGCTGTATACCAACTGGAGGTACAGACAGAGACTGGTGGTGTACACGCAGAGGGGGAGCCAGAAGAGCACCCCGAAAGACGCTGTGCAACAGCAGCGAAAATGCCGCCAACTGCAATAGAACCCCGACAAGGCAAACGCCAGCAAGGCTGCTATCTGCTCGTTGTGGGGGACGTGCAGAGGATAAAAGACAAACGGGATCCAGAGCAGTAGGAGCCCCACTGCAGTTTTACAGAATTTGTCGACGGGCCACGCCCGCATGCGCCAGACGAGCAGCAGGGCAAGCGTTTGCAATGCACAGGTGCACGCCTTGCCGATATCGCATGCCACGCCAAACGGGTGCAGCTCGACGGACTGGTGGGCAAATTTGCGGAAAAAATTGTTCACGCTGTTGAGCAGGTAGTACTGCGAAAATGTCACACACAGGCGGTAGGCGGAGGCACTGTCGTACTGCAGGGGCGGCCCCTCCAACGGGTCTGGGAGTGCCAGCGCGAACACCATGTGACATCCCAGAGCACAAAAGGGCAGGGCCGCCAACAAGCAATCGTTGATCAAGGAATCGTAGCGGGGCTCGATGTTGGCAAAGCTGTCCACCAGAGCCCACCGGCCTGTTACACCCACAGCCAACTCTTCCAGAATCTCGTTCAAAAACTTGTACAACAAAACCCACTGCCATCGATGGGACATGATGATGCCGAGATACGCTGTCAAGACATGGGGCTGCACATACTTGACACCGTAGAACACACGTTGCCAGTACTGCTCGCGGTCCCACTGCAGGGTGCACGCGCACGACGAGCCCCCGAGATCAAAGCCAAAACTCCGGATGTCGGGGCGATCCAGCACCCTGGCAGCCCCCCCCAACTCCTTCTGTGCAAGCGGTGGTGCGGTTTGCCAACTGCGGTCGCACACGGGAAACAATCGCGACGCTGCGTCTATGAGTTCGGCGCTTGGTGTTGTGTCCGGTGTCCAGAAATCGGGCACCACTAGCAGCACCAGCAGAAAAACCGCAATACAAATAGCAGTGCACACCAACTCTGGCGTCAGCCATTGCACCAGCAGTGGTGCCGTTCTCTGTGTCTCTCCAAAGGCGTGCATCTGCATCTGCATGTTTGGCTCCACGCCGGGCAACACACTGTGTGGTGCGATACCATCACGGTGTTGCCAGTTGCTGTGTAGCCACGACGGCTGTGTGTGGACACAAGCACCGTCGCCGGTGTCGACATGGTGGTACTGGTGATGCGCCATCTTTATTTTCGACAATTTTCCTTTACAAATATGGCGCATATATATATATACATATATAGCAAATACCGCACGCGCGCCATCATGCTCGGGTGGAGTGGTGCCGGCGGAAAGTGAAGGAGACGCGACCCTGTGCCGAGGGTCCCTGGCCAGTTGTTGTCTTGTGGTGGTGCCTGTCCTTGTACGCAGTGATGCCGTGTTTGAACAAAGATTGGAATCTGTACCCGTACATCACCAATGCTTGCCCGTGCGCTGTCTCGATGTCGAGCTTGAGCAAATCGGGATTGTCGCTGTCGGTGGCACGGAATTTCAACTTGCGCGGCATACCCCACGAGATGGCCACCACCCCGACCTCTTCATCTTCTGCTACGTCCTTGTCCGAGTGCATGTAGATGGCGTCGTCGGGGCCGCGGTAGTGGTTGACAAAGACGGCTGTGAACGGCGTGTCACCCGCCGCAAAAAACTGGTTCACATAGTCGAGCAGTGCACGCAAGCACGACGGCAGGCTCGTGGCCACCACAGTGGTGCCCGAAAACGCATAGCCAGACACGGTGTCGGAAAAAAGACCTTCGCCGCGACGGCGCGTGCACATTTTTTGCATCATCTTGAACTGCTTGTCGTATTGCAGCACGCCTTCCTGCAACACATACTCCACGGCTGCCGGCAGAAGCTTTTCCATATTGTCGTCCACAAACGTCAGGACTGCACACCCGCCGCCTATCTCGTGCACCGTGGCCCCCTTGAACCTGTCGTGGCCGGTCTGCCCTGGCGTGGCGGTGGTCTTGGTGGTCTTGGTGGTCTTGGTACACTCGTCCATCTCCGCTGTCTGGTGGCTGCTCGCATGGCACTTTTTGCCCTGCTTCTTCTCGTGCGCCTGCTTCTTGCCACTCTTCTGCGTGCCTTTGCTCCGCTGGCCAGCGCATTTGCTCAAGCCCTGCATGCATGGGCGTTTCCACGTACACTCGTCGATCTCCGCTGTCTGGTGGCTGCTCGCATGGCACTTTTTGCCCTGCTTCTTCTCGTGCACCTGCTTCTTGCCACTCTTCTGCGTGCCTTTGCTCGGCTGGCCAGCGCATTTGCTCTTGCCTTGCATGCATGGGCGTTTCCACGTCCGAACCATGTTGACGGAGTTGACGTAGTACTTTCTCTGCTTGCTATGGCTGAACTGCTCTACCCAGTGCAGTGGCAGCATGATGCACCAGTCACGCTGGTCACGGTGATGTGGAGTGGGCGCGAGGATGCGTCCTCTTATATAATGACCGAGAATGCGCCGAGAGCCTGGCAAACACAGTCTATTTCGGGGTTTATAAATGGCGGAAAATCGAACGTGCGTCGAAAAAAAAATGTAAAAAAAAATTGATTTTTTTCTCCAGTTTGAAAAAAGGGCGGGAAAATGACCACCATGCCGAGCATGAGCCTGCTGGGTGTTGTGCTGGTGGGAATTTTCTGCTGCAGGGCGTGCAGCGCATTTCTTGCGCCCTCGGCTGCACACGGGCACGCAGCTTCTGGCAAGTCGTCCCTGGTGATGGTGCCGTTGCCGCGCACCGCCATGGTGTGCACGGTGCGCCCTGGCATGCGCATGCAGCACCACAGGAATGATGCCAACGAGCGGGAAGCACGGCCACCGCGCCCCTACAAGCCAGAACTACAAGGACAAGGAGAACTTGTGCTACTGCGCAGACGCGTGCGCCTTCTGGAGACCCTGGTGGCTGAATTGTGTGGTGCTCTGCTGTTCAGTGACGACATGGCAGTGCTAGAAAGACAAACAGCAGAGTACCAGTTCGGAAGTGTATATCGGGATTCTTCGTTCTCGCAGTGCAGGCCTCCTGCGTTTGCGCGTGCGCGCATTGAGCAGGTTTTGCGGAGCAACGGGTTTGTGGTGGCAGCTAGTCCGCACAGCTGGGTTCCAGCTGAAAACAACACCACGGGGCCACATCCGGCTGACTGAACACTGCATGGAAAAATGAGCTGGTGGCATCGGCTCTAAGGCATGCAATCTGACAGTACATGTTTCGGCCTGAGTGCAGTGGAGCCATGTGTTGGGCTGTCAAATCATGTCTACACCGCGGGTTTTCACCATTTATGGAACCGGACTTATTCTTTCACTGGAAAAAATTCAGAGGACCTCTGAATTTTTTTCGATAACTATGGTACCTACCTAAAAAATTATCTAAAAAATCACATTAGGATTGTCAATTCCTGTACATGTGTTGCGAGCTGCAGAAACTCGTGCTCGGCTGAAATCTCTGTTTTCTTGATGGCGGTGCATGGCTGTATGTATATAAGTCGCCAGCCAGCACACCTGACGCCATACTAAAAGAGCAGAGAGGAGAGCGTAGAGTCGTGTAGCAACCCAGGATGGCAGGTGCTGGTGGTGGGCATAGTCGTGGTGTATGGGCGCGGGCCGATGGAGCCGCAGAGGATGAGACTGTGCGAGCACTGGCGCAAACTATGCGACGGATCGATCTGCTGAGACAAAGCATGCGCAGTAACACCGGCTCCAGCACCAGCGGCAGCGCCAGGCCACCAGTGCCACCACAGCCACCTGTGCCACCAGTGCCATGGCTGCGACACAAACCGACGAGGAACCGTGTGTCTCTGCCAGGTGGTGCTGGTGTCTCTGCTGCTGCTGCCGGGGCCCGAGAGATGTGGCCCGCATCAAAAAGAAAGTCCCAGCCGTTGTATCCCCAGGGCCATCCGGAAACAGGGGGGGCGAAGCAATACGTGCCTGTGTGGGGGGGTGTGGGACCTGCACTACGACTACCACCACCACAACCACCAGCACAGGGTGCAAGACCGGGATCCGTCTCGGTTCTTGGTCGTTTCGATCCTTTCCTTGTGGAGCTCATTGAAACACACACAAGCAACGCCTCTATTATTGCCACACAGCTTGAAGTTTTGAATCGATTGGGTGCACGGCCGCCACTTCCGGCAGCAGTCGGCCACCCCGGCCACCCCGGTCCTGCAGACCCTGCAGACGAGTTGGCAGATGCGGCCGATTTGAAGCGTGTCCAGTGCGAATTATCAAAACTGGCCATCGCCAAGGTCTCACAAGTGCTCACCCGTTTTGGCGGCTTGAAAGAGGCCATACGTCACTACCGTGCCGTGGCGCGAGACAATCAAGCAAGTATTTTGTGGAGGACGTGGTTGAGATACATGTGGGGATCCCTCGATGTGGGTGTCGATTACGCAAGAATCGATTTCAGGCCGACCAGCAGTATCGAATACCACTCACACGAGCAGGGAGTCAGGCACTTCAGATATATACTGTGCATGTTGGAGCTCCAAGAACTCCGCCATCTGACACAAAGCCCCCAGCCCGACGTCGTTGCTGATATCAACCAACACATTGTCGAACTGATACTCACACCAGAGTTTACTGCGCTGCTGGCAGAAGAAAAAAACAAAAACCCGGGAGAGTCCTATGACATCTCCCGAGAACTACTGGGACCAGAGCTGCAGTTTCATTGAACTTTTTTGTTTGTTGTTGTTACGAGACGCTAATAGATGCCCCCCCCTCGACTCTCTAGGTGAGCACAGCACAACTCGGCAAAGGCCAGGCCTGCTCATTGTGTTTTTCCGGGCATTTCAATTATCGTGTACGTCTCAGTAATGTCAGGGCGTATGCTATGGGGGGGGCGGCTTCGGGGATCTGGATACACCATATCGAGCCTGCGCGGTGAAACACAGCTGGCAGTAGTGGCAAAAAGCGGAAACATCACCCTCACCTCCATTTCCATGTATGCATCTATTGGGTAGATGCCCGCCACGAGAATCAGTTTGCTTCCAGGCTGCCATGTCACCTTATAGATGCACCCTTCTAACTCGCCGCGTGAAAATCTGGCCGCAACGGTGGCATCCAATGTGAAGGAGAACTCACGCTGTTTGCTGACACTGGGGTCGGCAATTCTGCCAAAAACATTATTGCTCTGTTCGCCCCTGT
>Ga0209284_10006991_pt1 | contig 10474 bp, 2 predicted proteins | sample FRY03_FD_187211 | JGI IMG/M metagenome (GOLD analysis project Ga0209284, IMG submission 187211) | Freshwater microbial communities from Lake Fryxell liftoff mats and glacier meltwater in Antarctica - FRY-03 (SPAdes) (version 2) | ecosystem: Environmental > Aquatic > Freshwater > Ice > Glacier... | reverse complement strand
CAAACATGCGTTGAATTAATATAATCGACAGTGTCCCACCATGAATGACTTTTGAGCAGTTCCTCAAAAACGTTTAATTCCCTTTAAATGAGGTAATCATCATGTGCTTTACCTTGAATTAATTTTCGCTGTGTCTTGTGTCAATCGCCACTGTTATTTTTGTTGATACTTGATTTTCCACTGTTTTTAGATTGACTGGTCATTAAATTCCCATAGGTACTTCCATGAGTAGAACGTCTGATTTTGTTTTACTTGAGATAGAAAAAGTATCGGTATTCAAAAAGCCAATTCCATCGCGCTTACCTAAGGCATTTCCGTTAATTTCAACATCTCCATCAATGATGAATATATAAACTCCATTTCCGGACTTTTTTAAAATATATTCTGCGGATTTGTCTTGGTCGAAAGAACCTCTCGAAAACCAAGCGTCTTGATGAATCCAAACACCATCATCATCAATATTTGGGGATAGAATTTGAGTAAACTTATTGATACGATCTGATGTAAGTATTACCTGTTGATCGTAACGCGGCGCTACATCCATTTTCTTGGGAATCACCCATATTTGAAGGAAGTTGGTTTTTTTATCCTTATTGTGGTTGTATTCTGAATGCGTAATCCCAGAACCAGCGCTTAACACTTGAATTTCATTTTCCTTAATTACTTGGACATTTCCCATGCTGTCGCGATGTTCTATATCACCTTGCAAAGGAATTGAGATGATCTCCATATTCTGATGAGGATGAGTTCCGAAACCAGTTCCACCATCAATAGTATCATCATTCAAAACCCTTAAAACGCCAAATTGCATTCTCTCCGGATTATAATACTGCGAAAAGCTAAAGGTATGATGCGTATCCAACCAGCCATGATTCGCATGACCTCGTGTGTTAGCTCTGTGAATAACTGTATTTGTCATGGTCTCTTGTTTTTGTGGAGGTTAATGGTTAAATCCTTGAATATCTATCTTGATGCTATTTGTCGATGATTTTAATATAGTAACACCAATAGATGCAGCACTAATTCCTACACTTGTTTTTTGAATAAACTCTTTTCTTTTCATAAACAATGTATCTACAACAAATGTACATACATATAATTTGATAGTCAACTTTTGAGCAAAAAAAAAGGCTCCCCGGAGGAAGCCTTTTAAATAATACCTAGACCGTTATTGTTTAGTCCAAAATCTTATGGTAGTATGCCGATGCAATAGCTGTTTCGTCAAATGTAACAGGACTAATACAGATATGCCTCTATAATCCAAACTCCTGACTCTATGGACAGACACTACTTAGAGTCTGTCTATAGAGTCTCCTGATGTCGTTGCACTAGTCCGAAAAATGCTCATTTACAAAAGTAAACTGCGCTTTTTCGACCTTCGTGCGCCTAATCAGAAGCCTCTATAGTCCAAACTCCTGACTCTATGGACAGACACTACTTAGAGTCTGTCTATAGAGTCTCCTGATGTCGTTGCACTAGTCCAAAAAATGCTCATTTACAAAAGTAAACTGCGCTTTTTAGGTCTTGGCGCGCCTAATCAGAAGCCTCTATAGTCCAAACTCCTGACTCTATGGACAGACACTACTTAGTGTGCAATGATTAATTTTCTGCTAGTTTGAACACCTTCGCGAACAACCTGAACAAGATAAACACCATTTGCAAACTCAGAAGTAGCAATGTTAACTACGCGCTCCATGTTCAGTAACTTACTTATAATTACTTTACCAGTAAGATCAGTAATTTGAACCATTCCTATTCCATCGCTCACCAAGGTAACTAATTCATTTGCTGGGTTAGGGAAGATGCGAAGATCGTTCGCATTAACCTGCGAAAGTCCAGTTACATTTTGATCAACCACCACTTCGAATGTCGATTGAGAAGAGCAAGTTCCATTAGAAGCGAACAAGGTAACTACGAATATTCCAGAAGTTTGGAACACATGGTTCACCGTATTTCCTTCAGCTATTGAAGAACCATCACCAAAATCCCACGTCAATGAAGTTGCTCCACTGCTGATTCCAGCAAATATTGCTTGTTCATTTACTGAAACGCTTGATGTACCAGAAACGCTAGCTTGAACTGGAGATGATGCTACTACTTCAGTTACTATGCTGGCAGTATAACCATCGAAATTAAACTCAATTACATAAACTCCAGCGCTCAAATTAGAAACAGCTTGTTCTGTGCTTCCGATTACACCGTTTGCAACAACTATGTTTTCAGCAGATTTCACAATGTAGTTCCAAGCTTGAGCATTTGCTGCAATCTCGATGTTTCCATCATTGTCGGCACATGTTTCTGCGTTAGCAGTTACTTCGATTGCTTTGCTGAAATGTAAGAAGAAACGATCTGAACCGTTGATTCCTGCTTCAAGGCCTACATTATAGTCGCTTATGCGTAGGTTGTGGAATGTGCCTGCTTCACGGTCTTCTAAGTATATAAGAACGGTAGCATTAATTCCTTCCATGTTAGCAATAGAGAAGGTGTAAACACCAGCTTGAGCAGCATCAAATCCTACAGGAACAATTTTACTATCAGTTAATGCACTCATAGCTTGGATAGCAAAGTTCATTTCTCCAGAAGTTGTGTATAATGCAATGTCAGCGCTAGCCGCGATTTTCTTCGCGTCAAATAAATCATCGTAACCATCTGTAGCTTGATCACCGAAAGCAAGAAGTGCTTCGTTGCTTAAGTTATCACCACCACTAACGCGTAACCATAGTTTTTCGAATGCTGATGGTGCTTCAAAGAAAGTAGCAGAACCTGAAGTACGCATGCTATTATCGAAGTTGATTGTTGAAGCGGTAGTTCTTGATTCTACGAAGAATGACTGGCCTGTTGCGATACGGCCAACGTATGCTCCAGCACCACCATTGCCACCTGTTCCAACAGTTCCAACTGCATTTGTAACAATGTAATCGTTTGTTGCATAATCAGAACCAAAAGTTGCGTCATCATCCCAGAAATAAAGAGCAGGAATAATATTGCTTGCCTGATTTGCTGTCATAAATGCAGCAGCATTAATTGGACCTGGATATGGGTTACCAACCAAGTTAAAGTCTGTGAATGCTCCATGCAATGCAGGAACTAAGATATTACCGTTGTTTGGTGTTCCATTGAATTGAACAGATCCTGCAGTTGTTGTAATGTAGCCTAAACCAGGTGTCATTATTGAACCACTAACTTCCGGTGCCCAACCTGCGCGAAGTCCAGCAATGGTTGCACCAGTTGCTCCATTAGGAACGTACTTGTAAGTGTTAAATACACTTCCAGTAGAACTACCATTTTGCATAATCGTATTTAAGGTAGCTCCAGAAATCGGAGCAGACCAATAATTATAAACCCCTGATGCTGTGGTGCCTTGCGCACGAACACGGATGTTTCCAGTGATGAAACCACCTGGGTCAGGAGATAAGCCTGGAGTTCCTGAGCCATGCAATAGTATCGCTCCAACAGCTAAGGTAATACCTCCATTAGCTACCAAAGTACCTTGACGTTGTTTCATGACACCAGAAACATTCAGACGTCCACCAATTGCTATAGTTGTCGAGTTTACAGAGTTCAATTTTGTGTCAACGTTTTTAACAGACACCAAACCTGTTGAGCCAATAATCAGGCTGCTTAGGTATGGGTTAATGTTGTTTGACGATGCAACTGACAAATCTCCAGTGATGTTCAAGGTACCATTGATAGTCAATGATCCCGCTTTCTGATCAATGTCATTATCCGAAACTCCGTCGATAGAAACTCTTCCGTCCGTTCCACCTGAACCAGTTACATTTATAGTTCTGCTAGTAGCGAGTGTTATGTTGAAGAAGCTGTTTGGCGCATTGTTATAAATAGCGGCACCAGGGAAACGAACATTTACATTCGATTGAATTGTCAAATTAGATGTTTGGTTAAAGTTCGATTGTTTTCTAATTCTACCTAAGTTCAAAGGACCAACACCAGAAATCACTGTGTTTGAACCTTCAACGTTCAATCCAATAGCATCAAACGCGGTTCCATTACCAATAGAACCAGCAACAGATAAGTTTCCGAAAATACTGATGTTTCTCATGTTAGAAAAGTCAGTCGAAGCAGCCTTTAAGTTTGCTCCACTTTGAACGGTTAGGTTTTTTACTAAAACATCAGAAGCATTCAAAATAACGTTATCTCCATTATTAATCACCGCGTTAATTTGTGGCGTAAAGTCAACTTGTGCACCCACCGTTCCATTAGAAAGTGGAGACCAAATAGCATCTGTGAAATTACCTCCTGAAACTGAATAGTACGTATTTGGAGATTGAAGAATTCGACCAAGAACAACTAAGTTCAAGATTTGATTGTTGCCTCCTACTGCTCCAGATGTGTTGTAGTAATACAAACGAATTCTGAATGAGTTAGCTGCTAGAGGAGATCCAACAGTAACTGCAGCTGGTAATAACCAGGTGTTAGATGTAGTTACCCCGCAAGCTGTGCCGATTGCTGGAGTTTCTGCAACACCACGATTTACCCAAGTTACTCCCTCATCTGTAGAATAAGCCAACATTACTTGGTTTGCAGCAGTAGCGGAACTGCGCAATTGCACTGAAATACGTTGAATTTCAACCTGATTACCAATTACATTAGGCGTAATTGTAGCCTGCACATAAGCGTTGGTTGCAGCGTTAAAAGTGGTTGCAACTGATGTAATTCCGAAACCAGAATAACCGCTACCACATGGTGTTGAATTCGTCCAACCCGTTGCAGATTTCAATACGTTTGATCCAAGAGTTGTAGGGTGAACATAAAATGGTGCTCCTGTAGTATTATCACCATAATTGTAAATGGTTTCTACAGCGCCGCTCAACGTTGAAAAGCTACCAACAACTCCGTAATAGGTTACTGAATTGTTAATACCATAAGCTCTGTAGTAGTAAACTGTGTTAATACCAAGATTAGTAATCGGCACTGAGAAATTATTTCCAGTAAATGCAGATTGCACAATAGCACCGTTACCGGGAATAAAGGCAGGACTTACAGAATATTCAATTCCGTAAGAACTAAATACAGCGGCGCAACCAAGGGTTAAACTTCCCGCAAGTGTTGCTCCTGTAATTCCAATGAATGATGCAGAACCTGTAGACACAGTCGGTGCAACGCTGATACCTGTTCCTGAAACTGGAACTGAAATGGAAGTGGCTCCACCACCTGTTACACTTAAATTATTCGAATAAATGATAGCTGCAGTAGGTAGGAAACGAACATATACTGGCGTTGAAAATGCACCACCTGTGTATGGAATGTTTACACTCGGCGTATAGTTCTCTCCTGATACTAGGGTAAGAGCAAATCCTGCTGGAGCTGTAACTGTAACATTAGAACCGTTCAAAACAGAACCTGAAATTAGAACTTCTGATTCAACATCTAAATTGATACATGAAGGACCAAAGCTGCTCAATGGACCCGATGAAAGTAATGGCGAAGGGATGTTTGTTGTTAAAACATTCGCTGGGTTACCAACTGCAGTTGAATTTAGGTATTGAATATCGATACCAGAACAATTTGCGTTTGCAACGAACACGCGGTAGGTTTGACCCGGAAGCAAGTTGCTGACCGAAGCTATGTTGCCTGTTCCACTATAGATGCAAAACCAAGCGCCAATATTATCTCCTGAACCAAAGTTTGTATTTGCAGCGTAATCTGTTCCGCTTGCTAAGGTTGGAGAGCCTGATGCAGTGTTTGAAATAAACACTTTACGTAGATCGGAAGTGCCTGCTGTTGTCCAAGAGATATCTGTACTTGTGTTTGTTTGGTTGCTGAAAATAACATTTGTAGATTGAGTTACTGGGCTGTTGCAAATTGTGCTAACATATCCACTTAATACTACGCCATCGCTACGATATGTGCCTGTTGCAACAGTGGCACCCCAAGCCCAAACTCTAAAAATTACGGTGTTCGCAGTACTAAAAGCGGAAGGGAATGTCCAGTTAACAGTTGCACTCGTTCCAAGGAAAATTGGATCAGGAGTCATATACGTCCACGTTGTCCCTCCGTTGGTTGAGTATCCAACACGTGTATTTCCTGGACCTGATGCACTTCTTTGATGAAAAAAGTTTAAAGCAGAATATGTTATTTGGAAACCGGGGTTTGCAGTAACTGTAAAAGAAACATAATCACCTTGAGCATCAGCAGCGGCAAATGAAGGTGAAGATACGTTGAAACCATTATTATTGTATATATCAGAACCTCCACCTGCATTTAGCCCTGCACCACGTATGAAAGCAGTCGCGCTCACACCTGCATCAGCCGTCGTTGCAGCTGAAGAAGGACAGCTAGTGCATCCGGTAAATAGATAGGTAACCAAACCAACCGGATTAGCCAAGGTAGAGAATGGTGTTGTAGTCCAAGAAGAGAAATTGGTACCACATACAGAACGTACATGCGCAAAATATGCAGTAGAAGCAATTAAACCACTTGCGTCAACAGAACTTCCAGTTGCAGCCGCACCAGCAACAACTGGAGCAATAGCTGAAGTATTCACTATATATTCAAAATTTCCTGTAGAATTAGAAAGTGTAATTGTTACTGCATTGTTTGAAATATTGCTCAACACACTCAAAGGAGCAACGCATCCTGTTGTTATTGAAGAGCCTGTTGGACCAGCAACGGTAGATGTTCCTTCTGAGTTTCTAGCAATTACTGCAAATGAATAAGAAGTAGAAGAGGAAAGTCCAGGAACTGTTGTGCTAACCCAGTTAGATGCTGTTTGATAGAATGGAATTAGACCAAGTGTGCCGTTGAATTGTACAAACTGACCTGAGAATGTTGTAGAAGCAATTGCAAACTCAGTTGATGCAGGGTTTCCGTTCACTGCAAAAGAATTGATGGTAATGCTCGTTGAAGTTGGTGCCCCAAAAGTAATAGCTCCCGCCACAGCTGCTGCGGTTACAAATGTCTTATTTGCTCCAAAAACACCAGCGTTAGCACGTGCTCTGTAATTGTATTCTGTGTTTGGAGTTAATCCAGTTGCATTGAAACTAATATCTGTGTCGCCTGTACCTGTAACAGTAGCAGGAGTGGCAGCAACAGATGTTCCATAGGCGATTGTTAAGCCATAATCGAAAAATGCATTGGCGGTTCCTCCATTTGCATCGATTGTTCCATTGAGGGTTGTTGCGTTTGGCGTAACACCAGTAACCGGCGATGTTGCTGCAATTGGACCTAGAGGAGTAAGTGTAGTCACTGGACCAATAATATTTGACCAAGCACTCGCGCCTTGAGAGTTTACAGATCTAATACGGTAGTAATAATCTGTAGAAGGAGACAATGGAGGGTTCACTGCGATCGATGTTGATGCTGATGAAATACCAGATTGATTGAAAGCTAAAACAGCAAAGGTATTTGTTTCAGAAACTTCGATTGAATAAGTGTATGCTACAGCTCCCATAGAAGGGGCAGTTAAGGTAGCATTGAAAGAAGTTGCAGTTAGTGTATTTGCTGCATTAGCAGTAGGAGGTAGTGGTAAGGTTGTAAATAGTGAATTGCCTCCGTATGAAGTTCCAACACTGTTAATTGCGTATGCTCTAAAGTTATATGCTGTATTAGCAGTTAATGGAGTTAAGGTCGAAGAAAATGTTCCTGTTCCCGTTCCATTGCTTGTTGAATTAGCAGAAGGAACTGTTGGATTTGCCGAAGTTCCCCAAACAACACCGCGAGAAGTAACAGCAGCGCCCCCGTCATTTGTAACATCTCCACCAGCCGTAGCCTGAGATACTGTGATTAAAGTTGCTGGCGCAGTTGTGCTAACCACAGGCGCAGTTGTGCTTGGAGTTGTTGGTGTAACTGTTCCGTTAACAACGATATCATTTCCTAAGCCATCTCCAATACCTCCAGATCCACTTGTAGCTTCAGCATAACAGTAAAAACGGTAAGTTACTGGAGTAGAAGATGCTGCCTGTGGAAATGTAAATGTAAAAGTTTGCGTTGAAGGAATATCAGAAATACCGTATATTGCATTTAAGTTGCTTGCGTAAGCATCCAGAGAACTTCTTAAAGCTATTTGAGTAGGACCAGTTCCGGAACGCTGGAGGTTAATAAAAATAGAACTTACCGTAAACTCGAAATTTGCATTAGGAGTAATGGTAAACTCCATATAATCATTTCCACTAACAGCGTTTGCTATGCTTGTTATTGCCCAGCTTGTTGCATTGTAACGATCTCCATTATTTAAGGCGGCCAATCCAGCTCCACGTGAGATAGCCGATGGCGTTAAGCCTGTGTTATTTGTATTTGAAGGTGCCGTGTCCTCACTTCCCGCAAGACCTACGAACTCGAAAGTAAGAATTTGAGCATAAACTCCCGTCGATGCTCCAAAAAACAAAATCAAGGCTATTGCCCATAGCTTGAAAAGGTTGTTTGAAATGGGTAATCTGTTTTTCATTTTTTATTTGTTAAGGTTTAAGGTTCTCTTTGAAAGGCTTTGATGTTATTTTGTTTTGTGAGGCAAATTTCGACCTTATTAACATCTTTCTGTTGATGAATTTGTTAAGATTGTGTTAAGCATTCGAATGTCTCAAAAGACTATTTTTGGCAACAAATATAATTTAAGTATTTTTAAAGGTTTTGTTTCTTATTATTTGGACTAAGGCAACTTTTTTTTCTCTGAGTTATCCACAATTTTTATTCAACTTCCTTACAAATATAAGATTTAAAACCTTTTTGTTTACTGATTGCACCGTCGATGAAACTTAATAGTAGGAATCATGTCATTTTTAAGATCTCATCAAGAAGATGTGAATTTCTGAAATATCTATTAGGCGATTGAAAGTCTAAAAAGCCTTTCGATCAAAAGAATAAACACTTAAAGCAAGTGGACTTGATTAACGCATTAACATCAGCGTGCCTGACAATTCAATTGGCTTTTGCCTGAAGTCGATTGCCCTCAATTTGTAGGTATAAACTCCCTCGGGAGCTAAGGTTCCGGCTTTCGTATTTCCGTCCCAGCTATCATTCAAATCCTTAATTACATATACCTCTTCTCCCCAACGGTTAAAGATGATTATTTGCAAGCTCACGATTTGAAATCCTTTAGCAGCAAACACTTCATTATAAAAATCGCCATTCGGGGTGAATGCATTCGGAATATAAAGCTCACTAGGAGATTTAATATCGATAATGCGTGTAACTGTATCTCTGCATCCAAAGTTATTGCTGCAAATCTGTTGAAGTGAGTAGGTAGTATCTTGCTCTAATGTGAGGATGCCGTTTCCATCTGGTTCTATCGTAAGTCCGTTCAAGTAAAAAGCGCAATTCGTGGAGTTTTCAGAAATCGACTCCAACGTTGCATCTATCGGAAAGAAACCAAGTTCAGGATAGCTCAATAAGAAATTAGCCGAAACGCCAACATCGATCAACTCAACTGTATCGCGACCAATTGCACAGTCACTAAATCGTTGCAAGGTGTATATTCCTGGTCTTGAAACAGCTATAGAGCTTGAGGTGGTGCCAGTGGACCATAAATTTTTCGTCGTGTCAGCTGATTGAAGTGTCACTATTTGAGGAAAGCAAATAGTACGGATGTCGTTTCCTAAAATATCCGCAGTAATTCCCTCGCCTTGAATTACGTTCGTTAAAGAAACCGCGCTAGAGCAACCATTCATAATTGCAATGGCAGAATAATCGGCATAACCAAAATCATCCGGATTAAGTGTTAATCCTTGAGCAATTGAAGCTGTTCCTGCCGATGATGAGAACCAAAACACATTGGCATTCGATTCCACAGTTAGCACTTGCGCAGGAATGCCGGAACAAATTGTTATTTGCGCAGGTAGGATAGGAGCCGCAGGACGTTCGTTGATGAAAAGTGAGAACATACTTGCCAAGCTGCGGCATGCATTAACCGATTGGGTTACTTGGTAATTTGTACTAACAGTTTCTGTTGGTGTAAAAACAGATCCTGAGAATATCTCAACTTCGGGTGAATCCGAAATAGCCCAAGAAAATATAGCACCTGCATCTCCTGTTGCGGTAATAGGTCCGATAGTTTCATTTTGACAATACGTATCATCACCAGTTAAAAATGGTGCACTTGGAGATGTTCGCACATCAATAGATTGTGTTGATGCTTGCAAACAAGATCCAGTACCAACGGTGTAAGTAACTGAAATTAGTCCATTTAGTCCATTAGGTGAGAATGAGTTTCCAGAAACACCTGAACCAGACCATGTGCCTCCTGCAGTTCCTGTTATGAGTGAAGTAAGATTGATGGCATTTTCAGATTCACATAAACTGGTTGTGGTCCACGAAGGATTACTTGCTCCTGTAACGAGAATTGAATTTGTTGTATTGCTGATGCAATTGCCTGTGCCAACTGAATAAGTTACGTTGATAGATCCGGTTTGCCCAAGAGGATTAAACATGTTTCCAGTAACGCCTGTTCCTGCCCAAGTTCCTCCGGTTGTTCCTGTTATTAACGCATTTAAGTTAATACTCGGATCATTGGCGCATACGG
>Ga0209284_10006988_pt1 | contig 10478 bp, 9 predicted proteins | sample FRY03_FD_187211 | JGI IMG/M metagenome (GOLD analysis project Ga0209284, IMG submission 187211) | Freshwater microbial communities from Lake Fryxell liftoff mats and glacier meltwater in Antarctica - FRY-03 (SPAdes) (version 2) | ecosystem: Environmental > Aquatic > Freshwater > Ice > Glacier... | reverse complement strand
TGCGGCAGCGTGCTCATAATGCAGTCCCGAGGGGCTCGCAACGATGCAGACGTCCACCCCCGCGCTCAGAACGTCTTGGTAGTGCTCAGAAGCAACCTGGAAATCGTAGTCATTCTTGATCTTCGCGAGCAGGTGAGCGCCCTTGCGGGATACTCCGACGAACTCGACATCACCATGCCTTGCGAGGTTTGGAAGGTGCGAGGCAACTGTCCAACTTCCTGCCCCGATGACCCCCACCCGGATCTTGCCCACCGCGTCCTCCCAAGACTGATAGTGTCGGTATCGTTTCCGGCAACTTAGGTCCTCGCCGGACAAAAGTCAAGCCATCGAACCCGCGTCTGGCAGGCGACTAGTCAACCACCGTTCGCATCGAGGGCCAAACTCCTGAAAAAGAAACTTCGCTGGTACCACCCACACCATTTCACCAGCGCCCTCCCGATCACCTTCTATTTTGCCGACCGATTTCTAAGGGTGCTTCTGCTCCACGTTCCTCGTGTCTAGGTGCTGAGACTTATGAGTGAAGGATGCGAGACAGTGGCTCGTTCGATGTTGTCGAGGACCGTCTGATACCCCTTTCCGCCTTGTAATGTCGCGACAAATCCTGAGTCCGCGCGTTCCGCGCCCAGTTTAAGTATGTCGTTTACCATAGAAACATGGTATCGGAGTGCTATCTTGGAAACGATACCAATTACGTCCCCTTATTCGGTAGGAGTGCAATGTTCACCGCAGGTGCCGCTCGAGCCATGATCGACCCCCCACTACCCCATGACCCCCAAGGCTACGTACGCCGTGAGACACCGGCCTTCGAACACGGCGATTCACTAGAAATCACCGGTGTGGTCCTTGAACGCTCTGGGACCGCCACCGTCATCCTGGCTGCGGACCTAACCGGCTTCGATCTCATCATGGCTGACAAGATCCGTGGTGAGGTGGCCCGTGCCATTGACTGCGATCCGGCGTCAGTCCTCCTGAACGCTAGTCACAGTCATGCGGCACCGTGGGCTAGGGCTGACGACGCCAAGTTGGGCGGAGGGCATGACCACTACACACTGGGCGAGCGGGCCTACGTCGATCGCCTTCCATATGACTTCGCCTCGGTGGCCCTGCGTGCTTGGCGTGACCGTCGTCCCGCGCGCGCTGCGGGTGGAACGGGGAGGGTGCCCGGGATTGCGGTAAATCGTCGAGAACGGACAGCGGACGGCCGCACCATTCTTGGGTGGAACCAAGATCTGACCATTGATGAGGATGTCCCAACCATCCGAATCGATGGCGTCGACGGTTTACCCATAGCAACCATCACTGCATTCGGATGCCATCCAGTCGTCGTGGGACCGGAGGTCGGCAAGACGGGTACCGACTTCGTTGGCCCGCTACGTCGGCGCGTTGTAGAACTCCGCGGGGGTGGAGTATGTGTCTTCCTCCAAGGCGCCGCTGGCAACGTCCTGCCGCTTGAGGCGTTCTTCGATCGGGAGGGACCAGAGCTTGCCATGGGTGGTCGGCTAGGTCTAGAAGCTGCCCACTCGGTAGCCGATTCAGATCCAAACGCCTACGAGATTGCTAAGATCGACTTCGGGTCGGTCACCCCTATCTCGCTGTACCGCAAGGTGGTCCTCACCGAGCAACCGGACCAGGTGGTTGCATTCGCCAGACGCATCATCGAACTGCCAATGTTGCCATCTCCTACCCAGGACCAGCTCCGATCCGAGCTGGCTGAGCGGGAGATAGAACTGCAGGAGTCCGTGACCCGCGGTGCTTCCCGATCGGTGACGAACCCCATCCGATACCACGTCAACTGGCTGACGTGGATGCTCGCCCACGAAGACCGCCTCACGGCGTGGACCAGCAGCCCCGGCGAGGTGTGGGCCATGCGAGTTGGCGACTGTGCCATCGTCGGGACGCCTGGCGAGCTGTTCAGTGAGATCGGTCAGGCAGTTCGGGCGGCATCTCCCTTTTCAACAACACTCTTCGCCGGCTATTGCCAGGGCATCGTCGGCTACGTCGCGACAGCGGAGGAGCATCCATACGGCGGGTATGAGCCGGCAGTAGCACATCGTGGGTACGCACATCCAGCACCCTTCGCTCCGGATGCCGCCCAACTGCTAATCGATACCTCCCTCGACCTGCTCCACGGCCTGCACCAGGAGAAGCTCTGAGATGGCTACCGTTTCCATCTTCGGCGCGGGCCAGCTCGGCCGCGGAGTCGCCCAAATCCTTGGGGGTCGAGGTGAGCACTCAGTTCATGGTCCGTTCGATCGTAGCGAGCGCACAACTGCGCTGACTAGTGGCGAGGATCTCGTGCTGATCGCGACCACGACACGCCTGCGAGACGTTATCGAAGATGTGCGCCTAGCCGTCTCCAGCGGGTCAAACGTGTTGGTGAGTGCCGAGGAGTGCGCGAACCCTTGGCTGGTGAGCGAGGAACTTGCAGACACCGTTCACGTCGAAGCCATCGCCGCTGGCGTCAGTGTGGTCGGGGCGGGGTTGAATCCAGGGCTCATCTTCGACGCGCTCGTCCTCACAATCCTCGGTGCGGCCCCCGATGATGTAGATATCACCGTGCGCCGGACCGTCGACATCTCCGGGTTCGGGCCAACGGTTCTGGGTAGAATAGGAGTGGGGATCAGCCCCCAAGAGTTCACACAGGGGGTGGCGGCAGGGGACATCTTGGGCCATGCTGGCTTCCCACAGTCGATGTCCGTCGTGGGACGAGCCATCGGGCGCGCCGTGTCCGACCTCGATGCCAACTTGCGGCCCATGGTGACCGATCAAACAATCACATTGCAGGACGGACGGATGATCGATGCCGGTCTGACTGCGGGCGTAGACCAGACCTACCTTGCCGTAGAACAGGGCCACACGTGGTACACCGCCCATTTCATCGGACATGTGGCGCCGGCGGACGTCGGCCTCCACTTGGCAGATGTCATCACCCTACACAGAGGCGACGAGATCGTGCAGGAGATTCGTGCTACACCGTGCTTCCCCGCACAGGTCGGCTCACAGCACGTCTTGGCCAATTCCGTCGATCGTGTAATCGCGGCGCAACCGGGCTGGCTGACCGTTGCAGACCTGCCGCCTGCCGCCCGCCATCGCCTTGGCTGACCGTGAACTACGTCCCGACAGATGCTCTCGATGCCAGTCGAAAACCCAAGTGACTATCGCGTCTTCATTCACCTAGCTAAGCCTTAGGTGTCCAAGTTCGAAGAAGAGCCGGAAGTCCCCCGCGTCATCTATGATGTCGGCGACCATGCATGCCGGGGCCGAGCCTCGGACGGGCTTGAGCGTAGACGGGTATGGACGTTCCGTCTTGAGATGGGCAAACGCTGCAATACCAACGCTCGCCACGATTGCCGCTGACAAATCGGGCAGGATTTAGCCATAAAGGTTCGAGGCTACGATCACGACGGAGCCTGACGGACCCAGCGCCAGCTCCGCAGCGAGAGGTGTCCGGCCCTGACCTCTGCCACGACCTCATCTTAAAACGGAATCCTGTGGATGCTCCCGTTCCACTTAGTTCTCGAGGTTGGGTGGATCGCACCGCGCTGCAGCACGTTCGCATGCACAACGGGTGATCTGCTCGACCCCACTCTGGGCAGAGAACTCGCACTCAGTTCTCCATACGAATCGACCACCAGGCTCGGATGGCTCGCCCTCGATACTCGCACCCATCGATCAGCAGGTAGATGGTCGCGCTCTGGAGGTCAAGAGCCGCGGACTCGCGCCGACGAAAAATCTGATCAGATGGAGGTTCACGTGCTGGGCTAAGACTCGCCGGATCGGTGTGAGTTGGCCCCCGACTGGCACGTGATTCGGGGACGTCGGAGCTACGCCACCGGGCGTAGCAAGATCACTACCAATTAAAAGATGGTCTCCAAGCTGCCCCCTTGAATCATGGAGCCTTGGTCGTGGGAACGATCGCATCCCCGGTTGAACCACGAGAATCTCTCACCGTGGACTGCCAGAGAAGCATCGATCACCGCAACCGCCACGGGCAGAACTCCGCTCCGATACCGTTATCGGAAATGGTTGCCCTCCTCACGTCTCTACAGACTCGCGTGGGTTGACAACATGACATCCTTGGTGAATGATACTGGAATCGTTACCACGGCTTCGACCTGAGGAGTTCCATGCCATCCATCACCGGCTTCTTTCACGGCGGAATCACCGTAAAAGACATGGAGTCAAGCGTGGTGTTCTACCGGGACGCACTCGGACTCGAGCTTGCCTTCGATCGCATCCTGGAAGCGGACTACCTGCGAACCGTGCTCGATCTTCCGCTGTCCTCAATACGCGCCGTCTACTTACACATTCCCGGTGGTGGCTTCGTGGAACTGCTGGAGTACCGAGGAGTGGAGCGCATGTCCGCTGCCTCGCGCCCGTGTGATCCAGGAGCCGGCCACCTATGCCTTTATGTCGAGGGCATCGACGAACTTTGTGAACACATCCATGCTATGGGCTACCGCGGCCGATCCATCGCTCCTGTCGACATCACTGCTGGGCCTAATGCCGGAGCCCGGTCGATCTACCTACTTGATCCCGATGGCTATCCCATCGAGTTGTTCCAACGGCCGTAATCGTTCCAGACCCGAAGGAGTGTTCATGCGCTACAAGATCGAGACGCTCGCCGCCGGACTGGGCCACCCGGAAGGACCCGACGACCTTCCGGACGGACGCATTGTCATGGTTGAGACGTACACGAGCAAGATCATTGCCTGGTCTCCTGAGCGCCGCATCCACGACTGCGCGCTGTGCGGCGGAGGCTCGGACGTATGCATGATGGGTGCGCACGGTCGAATCTACCTCACCGACCCGGGCGGCTATTTCCCTGACGATCGCTCAACGGGCCGACTCTTCGTATTGAATCAAGATGGGTCGGGCGAACTGCTCCAGGAGATCCCCGATGCCCACCCGACCGGTATTGTGGCTCAGCACAACGGATCAATCGTGTGGGTCAAGTCTTACGACCGCTGCGTCTACCGAAGGCGGCCCGGTGGCATCTCCGAACTGATTCAATTACTGCCCGAAAACCGCCTACCAAACGGCCCCAAGATCGCGGCTGACAGCAGCCTGTGGATCACAGCCTTCATGGGTGGCGGCGCCCCCATGGACGGACGTCTATGGCGGATCCCAGTGGGCGTTACAGGCATGCCCCTGTTCCGCGGAAAGGTTGGCAGAGATGACTTCCGACTTTAATGCAAAAGCCGTCGTGACCGGCGCTGGAAGCGGAATCGGTCTGGCCATTGGGTGTCGGCTCGTCAGTGAGGGATTCTCCGTCATAGCGGTCGACCGAGACGACACCGGACTCGATCGAGCAACGGCCGAGGGTATGACGCCGTTGAAGGCAGATCTCAGTTTGGCCGAGGATCGCGACCGGGTGGTGCGAGCGGCGGAGGGGAGCCGCTGCCTCGTGAATTCTGCGGGCATAATCGTGCTCAAGCCGATTCTCGAAGTCACGATCGAGGACCTCGAAACCGTTTATCGCGTCAATGTCCATGCGGTGTGGGACCTCACAGCACGCATCGGATCGACTATGGCCGCGGGTAGTTCCATCGTCAACCTGAGCTCTAGTTCCGCCAAACTGGCTTCAACGACCGAGGCCGCCGCATATGCCTCGACGAAGGCAGCGGTCCTCAGCCTGACGCGATCCTTCGCATACTCATTCGCAGCCAAAAACGTCCGCGTCAACGCGGTATGCCCCGGGATCATTGACACCCCGATGCAAGATGCGGTCCTTGCCAAGGTCGCTGCCTCTCGCGGAATCCCCGTCGATGAACTCCTGGAGGCCCGCAATGCAACCGTCCCCCTCAAGCGAGCCGCATCCGCGGACGAGTGTGCAGCCACTATTTGGTTCCTGCTCTCGCCCGAATCGTCGTACATGACCGGACAGGCAATTAATGTCACCGGTGGATTGGTCATGCATTGAGGCACAAAACTAACTCGCGCCGATTGAGCACGATCACGGCCGGCATGTTCGTGTGCCCGCATCGACATGGATCGCTTCTGCCCGCAACAGAGTTGACCGAGCGTGAAACAACCCCAGGCACCCGCAGTCGCCACTGGGCGGACATGGCTGCCAATTTGCTTGCCTCCCCGTCGCGAGCGACGACTTCCCGTCAGTGTGTGACACGTAAGACCTCTTTCGCGTCGTCCAAGCAGGGGTTCCAGTCGGACGTCCACTGCAGGATCCGAGCAGTCAAAAAAGGGGCAGAGGAAACCATGCCTCACCGAGTTCATCTGAGGGTGACGCCCCCCTGTGGTCGCTTATCGTTCTTCGAGCTCGGGTCAGTGATCTGAGGATGCCGACTTGGGTCGTCGTGGTCGTCGCCAAAGCTATGGGTCGTACGAAGAAGCAGCGCGGGTCGGGTCGCCCCGTCGGCTTGGCGCAGCAGTGCTTCGGGACGACATCGGTGCGGCTGCTTATTCTAAATTGATAATTCTTTGTCAATACCGCCGTGACTCGTCAAGCTATCCGCGGAGTCGGGCACGTCAACTGGCATCCAGCCACGGCTGTACCTGACCCACCGGCTCCCAGCTCGGGATGGCCGGCTGCAGCGGATTGTCGATCCAGCAGAACTCACCGTTACGGGGCACTGGCGAATCCTCCACAAGTGAGAGGACGAGGGCTACGGCCTTGCTCTCAGGATCTCCCCCCGTTTCCTCGACCCAATTCGCCCAGTCCATGTAAGGCTTGGCTACGATTCCAAGTGCGGCAGCCTGTTCCTTGATGTCCGCCCACATATCGGTTTTGACATCGCCAGGGTGGATGACGTTGGCCGTCACTCCAGAGCCCGCAACTTCAGCAGCTAGGTGTCGCGTGAACTGGTTGAGGGCAACTTTGGCAGTGCCGTAGGCGCTGTTGAGTGGGCCCGGTGGATGGAGTGTCGCAGCGGAGGATACGTTCACAATCCGCCCCCACCTCTTTGCCAGCATGCCCGGTAGGCAGGCTCGGACCGTAAGGTAAGCACCTACAAGATCCACGCTCAGTGTGCGGATCCACTCCACTGGATCTGAATCCGCGATCATCACGATCGGACCAAAGACACCGGCCGCATTCACGAGAATGGTGGGATCTCCCAAGGACATGCGCACGTCACTTATTGCAGCCATGACCGCTGCTTGGTCCGACACGTCAAAAGGGACTGGCCGAATCGATCCAGGCAAGCCTTCTGCTTCATCACGGAGGGCCTCCAAGTCCGCGAGGTTACGGGATACCGCGACCACGGTGGCACCACGCAGAGCGAGCTCCAAGCTCACGGCTCGCCCAAGACCACGACCAGCACCGGTGACCAGTGCGACCTTCGAACTGTGCTCGCTCATTTATCTCCGGCCGTAGTGCGAAGGTTGAATACCTCCCGCAGTTCGCTGGAGGCGACGATGCCATCTTCATTGAAATCCATCAGCGGATTCATCAGCACTGCCCAGCGATCGTGAACATCTGAGCCCCAGAGGCGGTCCCAGGCCTCTTCATCGGTGATCTCAGAATACAAGAACAGATCCGGATCGGCCTCAAAAATAGTCAGTTGCGCGATACCCTGACGTTCAATCTCGGCGACCAGCTCGCCCCAAATTGCCTCGTGATGCTCACGATAGGTGGCAAGGCCACCTGGCTTGAGTCTCATGGTAAACGCTCGTCTGATCATCTGCTCCTCTTTCGTGTTTACACGATTCGTTTGGGCACGGTTGTGCCCTCTGTCTCATCTCTCATGATCTTGCTCCTTGGTTTGCCCGCGATTAACGATGGCCAGCAGTTCCTCTTCGTCAACTCCCGCGACGACGTCAGTGATCACTCCGTCGCGGATCACATAAATGCGGTCGCATATTGTGGTCAACTCGGAGATCTCAGTAGAGCGAAAGATGATTGTCGTGCCGCGATCCGCGAGGTCCCGCATTATGCGGAAGATCTCCATTTTCGCTCCAATGTCGACGCCGCGTGTCGGGTCGTCGAGCAACATCAGACTCGGCTCGATCTCCAGCCACTTGGCCAGCACGACCTTCTGTTGATTTCCGCCCGACAGTTGCCGCACCGGCACCTCCGGACCCGTCGCTTTTATGGCCAGTGATCGGATGCCTACCCGTCCGCGTTCGGCCAGACGCTTGCGACTCACCATGAACGAGCCCGATCCGATCGCACCGACACTGACCTGCGAGACGTTATCCGCGATTGACTGATCGAGCATCACACCAACCCGCTTACGATCCGCAGGCACGAGCGCTATGCCCCGGCGTGCGGCGGCGGTAGGGGTGGATGGGCGACTTCCTCCGTCCGGGTAAACGGATTCGCCAGAACGGCAGGGAACCGCACCGAACAGGGCGAGTAAGAGTTCCTCAGCGCCCGAGCCGACAAGACCGGCCACTCCAACGATCTCTCCAGCGGCGGCGTCAAGGGTGGCGTCGTGGAGTTGGCCATATGTGGCAAGCCCGCTGACCCTCAGTGCCACGGTTTCGCTCGCACTGCGTTGACTAGCCTTCCGTGGAGCAGCTAGGTTCGAGCCGCCAATCATCGCTTTCACTACACTGGCGATACTCATCTCCGCGGTCGGACCGGATTCGACGAGCCGTCCGTCACGGACCACACTAATCTCATTGCAGATAGCAAAGACCTCCTGGAGCCGGTGGGAAACATAGAGGACAGTTGTGCCTTGAGATGGCAGGTCTCGCAACACATTCGCGAGCCTTTCGCTCTCGCGGGCATTGAGCGCCGAAGTTGGCTCATCCAAAATCACAACGCGAGGGTCCTCGATGAGGACACGAGCAAGTTCCACCAATTGCTGGTCTGACAGAGACAGACTGCCGACGAGGGAATTCAGATCACAGAGGAGGCCAATACGGTCCAAGACTGGCAGGGCTCGACTTCGCATAGCTCGGGTGTCTACGAGGCCACGTCGACTTGGTTCAACACCCGCAAACAGGTTGGAAAGTACTGACCGATCCGGGAACAGTCGGAGCTCCTGGTGCATGATGCCGATCCCAGCTGCCTTGCTAGCGGCAATACTGCCCGTGATGAGGGGCTTCCCGTGGATTAATAGTTCACCGCTATCTGGCGTCACAGACCCGGCGAGAACGTTCATTAGCGTGGACTTTCCCGCTCCATTCTCACCAACAACCGCATGGATCGAGGCCACATCCACCGTGATGTTAAGGCTATCAAGGGCGCGAACACCGCCGAAGTTCTTTACCAAACCGACAGCCCGCACAGCGGGTGGACGGCCATGATCGACCATCCACCCGCCATTCGCTATATCTGCATCCATGGTGTGTGCTATGAAGATTCTTCCGCGATCGGGCGTAGTTCGCTTTGCCAGTTTGCGATCACGCCGTCTACAAGAGGTTGGTAGTACTCGCGTGACTTCGCGGGCGAAGCAGCGATCTCCTCAAGCTCGGCAAACGTGATCGAAGGTAGGCCGAACGGCTGTATAACTTTATCTCGGGTGACGATCTCGGTACCGGAGTTCAGGAAGCTCGGCTTGCCGATATCGATACCGTTACGGATCGCGTCAACTAGCATGTATACCGGCGCGTATCCCTGCATGAACGGGGTCTGTCCGATGGCCACGGCCGCGTCGCCCGACTTGATCGCTGCGAGGTTCTCCGTGGTCAAGTCGTATCCGCCACCAACGAAGGCGGAGTCCGGGTTGGCCTGCTTGAGCTTGCCAAGACTTGCAATGTCGGGAGCGCACAGACCAATGAGGGCTGAGGCATCAGGATTCGCACCCAACAGGCCCTCCCACTTGCCGTAGTTCTCAGCCGCGTCAACCTTGACGTCGAACGGCCCAAGGACCTCAACTCCAGAAGCAATTGACAGGCTCTCCTGAACGCCGGTTGCGCGGTTCTCCAGGACCGGGAAGCCTGGGAAGCAGTTACCGAGGACTGCCTGACCCGAGGCACTCGATCCACCGATCGCCTCCAGAATTGCGGCGCCCAGCACACGGCCAGACTCAGTGGACTTCTCGCCGACGTACGGTGCATTCACGGCGGACTGCATGAGGTTGAAGGTAACGATCGGAATACCGTCCGTAATGATCTGGTTTAAGCCTTGCACCATCGATTCAGATGGCACGGAAATGACAATACCGTCCACTCCAGCCGCGACGAGGGTCTGAGCCGCCTTGAGCTGCGCATCGGCCTCGGCACCCGCTGGGCCCGTTACCTGGAGCGTGACGCCCAGGTCGTCAGCTGCTTGCTGCGCCGCATCGATGATCTGCTGAATAAACGGATTCCCAATTACATGCGTGACGAAGCCGATCGTCAGTGGATCCGGCTGTTCGGACGCAGGGTCCGTCGACTCTGCCGGGCTCGGGGACGTCGACTCTGCCGGGCTCGAGGACGCCGACTCAGACGTCGTGCCACCGCCTCCGCAAGCTGCTAAGACCAGTGCCATAAAACTGATGGCAAGAGCCTGAAAAATCTTTTTCATGTTTGTTCCTTTCGTTAGGTTATTGTGCTTCAGATCGATTAGTGAGGGAATCACTATTCCCCTC
>Ga0209284_10006985_pt1 | contig 10481 bp, 9 predicted proteins | sample FRY03_FD_187211 | JGI IMG/M metagenome (GOLD analysis project Ga0209284, IMG submission 187211) | Freshwater microbial communities from Lake Fryxell liftoff mats and glacier meltwater in Antarctica - FRY-03 (SPAdes) (version 2) | ecosystem: Environmental > Aquatic > Freshwater > Ice > Glacier... | reverse complement strand
TAAATCCTTACTATCTACCAGTTCTACTATTTCCACTTCTAGTACATCAACAGATGCGCCTACCACAAGGTCTACCATAAAAGTAAACAACACTATAAAAGAAACAATATGTAAAATAGTATTTTTAAAATAAAGATTAATTTAATTCAGCTTTAAGTATAGCTAAAACTTCTCTCATTTTCAACAATTCAAGCTCATTCACAAAATCTAAACCTACCAAATTATTATTAAAACTCGGAAATGGAAAAGTACTAATAACTTTTGCTCCGAAACGAGGAATAACATTCTCTAAAATCTTCAAAGCCCCTTCCCCTCCTTTTAATCCTGTAGAAGTACTTAATAGAACCATCGGTTTATCATTGAAAATGTTTCTATTAATTCTAGATAGCCAATCCAATGTATTTAAAAAAAATGCAGGTGGAATACCATTGTGTTCCGGAGTAGCCAGGATGAATCCTTCATAATTAGAAAACAACTCTTTAAGTTCATTCATTTTATGAGGCACCCCTTCATTTTTCTCTAATTCTACATCATAAAAATGAACAGAAAAATCACGTAGGGAGATAACATCTACTTGAGCAAAATCGATTAAATTAACCGTTGCTTCAATTAATTTTTGATTTATTGATACAGGAGAATTACTTCCTGCAAATGCTAAAACTTTTTTCATTTAGTAACTATTTAATCACTTCAAGTTCTTTTCCTACTTTAATAAAAGCAGCAATTGCTTTGTCTAAGTCGGCTTTTGAATGTGCTGCAGAAATTTGAGTTCTAATTCTAGCCGCACCTTTTGCTACAACTGGATAAAAGAAACCAATCGCATAAACACCTTCTTTTAAAAGCATATCAGCAAATTTTTGAGAAAGTGCTGCGTCATACAACATGATTGGAACGATAGGAGAATCGCCAGTTTTAATATCAAATCCAGCCTCAATAATCGCTTTTTTGAAATAAGCAGTATTCTCTTCTAATTTATCTCGTAAAGCTGTATTAGAACTTAAAATGTCAAACACTTTATTAGATGCACCAACAATTGCTGGCGACAAAGAATTTGAGAATAAATAAGGTCGAGAACGTTGGCGTAACATTTCAATGATCTCTTTTTTACCAGTAGTGTATCCACCCATAGCACCACCTAATGCTTTCCCTAATGTTCCTGTAATGATATCAACTCTATCCATAACATTACAGTATTCAGGAACACCTCTACCCGTTTTCCCTATGAATCCTGCTGAATGACATTCATCAGTCATTACTAATGCATCATATTTATCCGCCAAATCACAAATTTGATCCATCTTAGCAATATCCCCATCCATTGAGAATACTCCATCCGTTACAATAATTCTGAAACGTTGATCTTGAGAAGCAATTAATTGAGCTTCCAAGTCAGCCATGTCTGAATGCTTATATCTATATCTATTCGCTTTGCATAAACGAACGCCGTCAATAATAGAAGCGTGATTTAATTCATCAGAAATGATGGCGTCTTCAGCACCAAATAAAGGTTCAAAAACGCCTCCATTCGCATCAAAAGCTGCTGCATACAAAATAGTATCTTCCGTTCCATAAAATTTAGCAATTTTCGCTTCTAACTCTTTATGAATATCTTGCGTTCCACAAATAAAACGTACAGAAGACATTCCGTATCCATGAGAATCTAATGCGTCTTTTGCTGCTTGAATAACTTCAGGATGTGAACTCAATCCTAAATAATTATTAGCACACATAATTACAACATTATCTCCGATTCAACAGTTACATTAGCACCTTGTGGAGATGTAATAATTCTTTCTCTCTTATAAATTCCTCCATCTTGAATTTCTTGTAATTCTTTTTGAAGTTGAGCTTGAATTTTTCCGTACATATTTTTTTATTTTTTTCTTAATTCAAAATTTTGACCTAAATAAACTTTTCGAACCTGCTCATCTGAAGCTAATTCTTCAGCCGTTCCGGCTTTTAAGATATTCCCTTCAAATAGTAAATAAGCTCGATCTGTTATTGATAATGTTTCTTGTACATTATGATCAGTAATTAAAATACCTATATTCTTTTTTGTTAAATCAGAAATAATACTTTGAATATCTTCAACAGCAATTGGATCAACACCCGCAAAAGGCTCGTCAAGTAATACAAAACTTGGATTTGTAGCCAATGCTCTTGCTATTTCTGTTCGCCTTTTTTCTCCTCCAGAAAGTGAATGACCTAAATTCTTTCTTACATGGTTTAAACTAAACTCATCTAATAATTGTTCCAATCTCTCCAACCTTTCTTTCTTATTCAATTTTGTCATTTCAAGAATTGAAAGAATATTATCTTCAACACTTAATTTTCTAAAAACTGAAACTTCTTGCGGCAAATAGCCAAGACCTAATTGAGCCCTTTTATACATCGGATAATTCGTTATATCGACATCATCAAGATATACCGAGCCTTCATCAGGTTTCACTAAACCAACAATCATATAAAAAGAAGTTGTTTTTCCAGCACCGTTAGGGCCTAAAAGACCTACAATCTCTCCTTGATTCACTTCAATAGTAACACCTTTGACAACAGCTCGTCCTTTATATGTTTTTTGAATATTATCGGTATGTAGTTTCACTCACAAAGTTTAAGTGTCAAATTTAGAAAATAAAAACCAATTTTCCTCGAATTCCTAAAGGTGGGATCGTTCCATCTAAATGGCTAAGCCTCCAAACAAGATCTAATCTTAATAACTTGAAAATATTTTCTATACCTACAGACGCCTCGGAATAAGGTATGTTACCAAAACTTTTAGTTGAAGCCGGTAATATCATTTCTGCTTTATTTTTCTCTGAAATTGTTCCATATAGAATTCTTCCTGAAGCAACGAATCTCCATTTCAATGATTTAACAAGCGGAATCCTGTCAAAAATCAACCCTCCAAAATGCTGCTCCACATAAGCTCCTACATAACGATCGGAAATAAACTCAAAGAAATTCATACGATTAAATGTTGTAGATTGAAACCAATATGTTAAACTTCCTTCATGGACTTTTAAGAAAGGGTAAGCGGCAGACCCGAAAATATAGCCACCATATATTCCATATTTAATTCTTCCTAAAACACCCAAATTGGTATTGTGACTTATTAATAAATCTACTTTTTGATAGGAATAATCAGCCCCCAACAATCCCTTAACACCAAAAACTCCCTGTAAACTAATTGCCGGATATTTTGAAGTAATTGACTTTCTATCGTAAACACTCGCTACAAATTCTTCGTTTTTCGCCCATCTAAAACGAACAGTAAACTCACTCGTTTTCAAAACATTTACATTCTCAATTAATCCTGATGCTAAATTAATACGCTCATAATCTGCACTTCCTAAAGCAGTGTACTCTTTCCATTCAAAACCTGTAAAAAGAATAAAATCTTTCTTAATATCCTTTTCTAAATTGTATCCTATCTTTTGTACAAAAGTTAATTTATCCAACGGACCTGTTCTGAAAAGTGTTCCAAAAGTAGAACCTACTGAGGCTACATTTGGAGCTAATCCAATTTGCTCAATATCATAACTGTAAAACAAAGAAAGTAAAGCTCTTTTTTTAGAACTTAGATTCATTCTCGTCAAAAAGGAATATTTAAAGCGCTCATCTCTTGTTCCATAAGCTAATTTGCCTCCTAATTCTATCTTTTTCGAAAAAGCGTTAGTTGTTCGTAAAGCTAGTCCAAATCTGTATTGCTCAACAGGATTAACACTAAAAAGCGTATTCAAGTTTCCTATTTCTAGATTCTTAAATGGATAATACCCAGTTGCAGCTCCATAAGCTAATTTTTTATACAGCTTAAATGCGGGCAAATTATACAAAGAATCGACCATTTCATCAATTCCTTTTTCTTGATTAGACAAGGGTAAATGACGATGCTCTTCCCAATACTCATCTGATCTGTTTTTTGCTTCAGGATGTACTTCAACGGTATTGTCAGATTTATAAAAATCAGTAGGATGCTCTTCATTTATCAAGAAATATTTTCTTGAAGAATGCTTTCTTGCAAACATCCCAAGTGTTTTAGACTGCTCAACATATTTTAGATCGACAATTAATTTTTCAGAAGTCAACATCCAAACCTCAGGAGCAACTAAATTAAACTCTTGCTCAAAATATAAATTATTGACAAAATTAATATTTGCTTTTTCTGAAATATTACCCGTCATACTTTTTACAGCATAAGTTGTGTCATTTATCCACATCTCACCTTCAAATGTTAAATCTCCAGATCTTTTAGGTGTAAACCGAAGCTTATAACACCAACGATTATCGATATACGTGGAATCTTCAAGATAAAAATGATAAAACATCCTAGCAAAATTTGCTACTGGACTCACAAACCCTTTGTTAAAAATGTTAATGTAATTATCGTACACATTAATATCCATATACATTTCACCAGTAAATTGATCTAATTTAAGATTTTCAAAACCTGTGAATTTGGTAGCAGAAATAACTTCTTTTTTCTTTTTAGGATTATTTCTATAATAAAAATTTGAAATTGATTCACTCAATAATAGCGGAAGATAAGTCTCACCTGAATCAGTAGAATCAAGATAATCTAGGACTAAATCTAACTTTTGAATAAAACCCCGATCACTAAATTTATCGCCAATATTATTGATATCGAATTGAAGTTTATTGTACAATTCGTATTCATATGCCACTAATTTTTCTTTGTTATTTATCGGTTTATTAGCAATGACTTTTTTATGTAAAATCGCCGATGGAAATTCATCGGGTGGCTTAATAACTACCTCTTCATTTTCAATAGATTCAATATATAAACTGCAATTTACTACCTGTTCAACATCTTTTTTTATCTTGATGGTTTGCTTTTCGTAACCCAAAAAACTAAACACTAAGGAGTCTGTAGCATAATACGATTCTAATTCATAATAACCCAAACTGTCTGAGATTGCACCTATCTTAGAATCATAAAAATAAACTTTCGCATATGGTAGAACCTCTCCAGATTCAAAGTCAGAGACAAGCCCTGTAACTTTAGTCTTTTGAGCATTTGAATAAGAACCTACTAAAAGAAAAAAGGTGGTTAATAAATATACTAGCCTAAATAATTTCATTCACCTGTTTAGATATTTCTGTTTTTATCTACCCTCTTAGAAACGATTATACCAACTTCGTAAAGAATTACAATAGGAATCGCAACAATAATTTGACTTACTAAATCTGGAGGAGTAATTGCAGCAGATAATATTAACACGCCTATTATTGCATGCTTCCTGTATTTTTTTAAAAAATCAGAAGTAATAAGTCCAACTTTAGTCAATAAATATGAAACTACAGGTAGTAGAAATAATAATCCCGTATAGAAAATAGTCGAAAGAATTAAACTCATATAAGAGCTAATTGTAGGAATATTTTCAATCTGCTTACTCATAGTAAATGTTGAGAAGAATTGCACACAAAGAGGAGCGACAATAAAATAGCCAAAAGCAATACCGAAAAAGAACAATATACTTACATATAAAACTATTCCAGAAGCTACTGTTTTTTCATTATCTCTTAAACCTGGTTTTACAAAAGCCCAAATTTGATAAAACAAATACGGAAAAGAAAAAATAACTCCTCCAATAATACTCATCATTAAAGCGTAAGAAAATTGAGCAGAAAGCGAGGTGCTCTGCATCTTTAAAGTAATATCTTCTGGACAAACACCTGAATATTTACAAAGCAAATCAAAAGTAATAAAATTAGATTTACTCATCGATAAAAAAACATTATCCATGATCCATTCTTGAAAAACCCAAATCACAATTGAAATTAATAAAATAGCAATTGCCGATTTCACTAATCTCCATCTCAATTCTTCAAGATGATCCAAAAAGGACATTTTCTTCTCTGTCTCCATAATACATAACAAAGTTAATTAATTGTCTGAATTGAGTATATAGTTCGATAACAATTTTAAAGTCACGGAATCTCAAAAAATGAAATAATAAAACTATCAGATTTAAATCGTAATCAATAAATGTTTGTGTTTTTAGAGTTATTTTTTTGTATATTCGTAAAGGAATACTTTTTTACCAACATAAATATCTAATAATAAGGCAGTAATGGTTAAACACGATTTGAAAGGTGCGTTACGCAATTTTTTCGGCTTTGATAGTTTCAAGGGTACACAAGAAGAGATTATCAATAACGTACTCAGTGGAAATAATACTTTTGTTATTATGCCTACAGGTGGAGGTAAATCCATGTGTTATCAATTACCTGCTTTAATTAAAGATGGAACAGCAATTATTGTTTCACCTTTGATTGCATTAATGAAAAATCAAGTTGATGCAATCAGAAGCGTTAGCAACAATGATACAATTGCTCATTTCTTAAACTCATCGCTTTCTAAAAGTGAAATAACAAAAGTAAAAAATGATGTAAGTTCAGGTTGCACAAAACTTTTATATGTTGCCCCAGAATCTTTAACAAAATTAGAAAATATTGCTTTTTTAACTTCTATAAATGTATCCTTTTTCGCTATTGATGAAGCACATTGTATTTCTGAATGGGGACATGATTTCCGTCCTGAATACAGAAGACTTAGGGAAATATTTGAGAAAATTTCAGACGTACCTGTAATTGCATTAACTGCTACAGCTACTCCAAAAGTTCAATACGACATCCAGAAAAACTTGAATATGCTTGATGCCAAGGTATTCAAATCGTCTTTCAATAGAGAGAATCTGTACTATGAAATTAGAGCAAAAAGAGATGTTGAAAAAGAAATCATTCGATATATTCGCACTAAAGCCAATAAGAGTGGTATTATCTACTGTTTAAGCAGGAAGAAAGTAGAAGAAATTGCTGAATTATTGCAGGTTAATGGTATTAATGCTTTACCCTATCATGCAGGTTTAGACACAACAACGAGAGCAAAACACCAAGATATGTTCTTAATGGAAGATGCTTCTGTAATTGTTGCAACGATTGCATTTGGAATGGGCATAGATAAGCCTGATGTTCGATTTGTAATCCATCACGACATTCCAAAATCACTTGAAAGTTATTACCAAGAAACAGGTCGCGCTGGACGAGATGGTGGAGAAGGAGAGTGTTTGGTTTTTTACAACTATAAAGACATTGAGAAATTAGAGAAGTTTTTGCAAGGAAAACCTTTAGCTGAACAAGAAATAGGGAAACAATTATTGCATGAGATGGTGTCTTTTGCAGAGACATCTGTTTGCCGAAGAAAATTCATCTTACACTATTTTGGAGAGGAATTCAATGAGCAACAATGCAGTGACCATTGTGATAATTGTAAACATCCTAAAGAAAAAAGTGAAGGAACAAAGGAATTAAAAATGCTTTTAGATGCTGTTGAAGAACTTCAAGAAATGCAAAAGCATAAACATTATTGTTCTTATTTAGTAGGTAATTTAACCTCAGATATTAAATGTTATAAACACGACCAATTACCTAAATTTGGTGTCGGTAAACATAAAGATGAACACTTCTGGAATGCATTAATTAGACAAGCCCTTGTACATGGTTTTTTATACAAGGATATTGAAACTTATGGTGTTCTAAAGTTAACAGATAAAGGACGTGAATTTATCAAGGCTCCGACTTCATTTATAATGATTAAAGAACATGATTATTCAGGTCCTGATGAAAATCAAGAGAGTTTAAGTGGTTCCAAAGCCGCATTTGATGAACAACTCTACAAAATGTTAGTAGATTTAAGAAAATCAATATCGAAACAAAATAACATTCCTCCTTTTGTCATTTTTCAAGAGCCCTCATTAACGGACATGTGTTTTCATTATCCAATTACTTTGGAAGAGTTAACAAATATTCAAGGTGTTGGTAATGGTAAGGCTACACGTTATGGCGCACCATTTGTTGAATTAATTAAGCATTATGTAGAAGATAATGACATTGACAGACCAAATGACTTGGTAGTTAAATCATTAGTAAATAAATCAATGTTAAAAGTTCAATTAATTCAGAATATTGACAGAAAACTTCCATTGGAAGACATTGGAAGAGCTTTAGGGAAATCAATAGATGAAGTAATAGATGAAATTGAAGCAATTGTAGCATCTGGAACAAGGGTTAATATCAATTACTATTTAGAAGAAATATTAGACTCTGATAACCAAGAAGAAATCTACAATTATTTCACTGAAGCTCATACAGACTGTTTAACTGAAGCTTATCATGAATTTGATGGCGACTACTCAGAAGAAGAAATAAGGCTGATGCGTATTAAGTTTATGAGCGAAATGGCAAATTAATTTCAATATTAAACAAAATTTAGTATATTTGTAAAAAATTTAAAACACGATGATTCAAAATATCAATTTATTCTTTTTTAGTTTCTTTCACAAACGTGACTAGGAAGGAGAATTGTTATACATATAATTAATTTTAAGACCTTCCATTTGGAGGGTCTTTTTTTTGCTTTAAACTTTAATAAAAATAAATAAACTATGAGAAATCATTTAATAGCAATTCAAGGATCAGTTTCTTCATTTCACGATTTAGCAGCTAAAAAGTATTTTGGCGAAGAAGTTACCACTTTAGAATGCAACTCATTTAAAGAAGTATGTGATAAATTATCAAAAAACCAGGTAGATTATGGAATCATAGCTATTGAAAATAAAATAGCTGGCAGTATTTTAATGAACTATCAACTAATTGATTTCTATAACCTCACAATAAAAGGAGAAATCTACCTTCCAATCCAACTTCAATTACTTGGGAAAAAAGGAACTAAATTAAAAGATGTAAAAGAAATTATATCTCACCCTATGGCATTAGGTCAATCTCAATTATTCCTTTCAAATTTAGAAGGTGTTTTGGTTTCTGAATTTAAAGACACTGCAAGCTCAGCTAAATTAGTTCAAAAAGATCAATTCAATCAGTTAGCCGTTATTGCAGGGCCTAAAATTGCGAAAGAATACAGTCTTGAAGTTATCGAAAACAGTGTTGCAGATGAAAAAATAAACTTTACTCGCTTCTACATTCTGAGTAAAGGAATGGATGTGGAAGATCATCCAACAAAAGCTTCCGTATCACTCCAAACTCATAATGAAGTTGGTGGTTTAAGTGATGTATTATCTGTTTTAAAACAAGCAAATTTAAACCTTACAAAAATTCAAAGTGTACCAATAATAAACAACCCTTCGTCGTATGCTTTTCATTTGGACATTGAATTTTTAGATAAAATAGTATTTGAGAAAACAATTGTTCAATTAAAAACATTAGTTGAATCGATAAAAGTATTGGGTATATATAAAGGAGAAAGTTTACCAAACTAATTAATAAAAAAGATGGATTTAATAAATAAAAAAAATTTAATAATTGCTGGGCCATGCAGCGTAGAGAGTGAAGAACAAATCATTGAGACTGCTATTGCTCTAAAAAAATCTGGAAAAATAGACATCTTAAGAGGTGGAATATGGAAACCGAGAACTAATCCTGGTAGTTTTGAAGGAATAGGTGTTAAAGGTTTATCTTGGATGGATCAAGCACGAAAAGAAACTGGATTGCCATTTGGTGTGGAAGTAGCAACTGACAAGCACGTTGAAAATGCATTAAATTTTGATGCTAACTTATTGTGGATTGGAGCAAGAACAAGTGTAAATCCTTTTAGTGTTCAAATGATTGCCGATAGTTTAAAAGGGACAGACCAAACAATCTTAATCAAAAACCCGGTGAATCCTGATATCAAATTATGGATAGGTGCAATCGAACGATTCCAAAAGGCAGGCATAACCAAAATTGGATTAATTCATAGAGGATTTTCTTCTTATGGAAATACCGAATTCAGAAACAATCCACTCTGGCAAATTCCAATTGAAATGAAACGATTATTCCCTGAACTTCCAATGATTTGTGACCCTTCTCATATTTGCGGAAAAAAGACACGCTTTCTTTGATAGCTCAAAAAAGTATAGATTTAGATTACAATGGATTGATGATTGAAACACATATAAACCCAAAAAATGCACTTACTGATAAAGAACAGCAGATCACTCCAAATGAATTAATACAATTACTAAATAATTTAACATTAAAGTCCACAAAATCGGAAAACAATCATTTTGAAAAAGAATTAAATAAATTAAGAGAGCAAATAGATTTTTATGATGATGAACTATTATCATTGATTTCCAATCGTATGAACATTGCTAAAAAAATAGGTGAAATAAAAAATCAAAATGAGATTACGGTTCTCCAATCAAACCGATGGAATGAAATTCTGAATCGCACTATTGATAAGTCAGAAAAATTAAATCTAGGGAAGTCGTTTATACGAAAATACATGGAGGCAATTCATTTAGAAAGCATTCGCATTCAAAATGAAGATTATTAAATAATAATTGAACTATTTCAATTCCCTCAGTTAATTGTAAAACTAGCTGAGGGGATTACAATAAGTAAAAATCGATTCTTAAAATGCTTCTGTTAACATTAGATAAAAGGCATTACTTTTTCGCCCT
>Ga0209284_10006981_pt1 | contig 10483 bp, 5 predicted proteins | sample FRY03_FD_187211 | JGI IMG/M metagenome (GOLD analysis project Ga0209284, IMG submission 187211) | Freshwater microbial communities from Lake Fryxell liftoff mats and glacier meltwater in Antarctica - FRY-03 (SPAdes) (version 2) | ecosystem: Environmental > Aquatic > Freshwater > Ice > Glacier... | reverse complement strand
AATGATAACGTTGCTTTCGTTGATGCATTTACTTTACCATTATCTACTACTTATATGTTCCAAGGTGTTAGTATGGCTCCAAACATTCAGTTTGCTGGTTTATTAGATATTTCTAAATCTGCAACTGATGGTACTACTCAATCTAGATTATCAGCTGTAAAAACTGATGCAAGATTAAGAATGAGAGCAAGAGCTACTGTTAATACTTTAGGTTCAAATGAATATACTACTTTCAAATATTTAAGAAATCAAGGTCCTTTATTCTCTATAACTCCTGCTTCAAACTTTACTGTTAGAGCGTTGTTAGAAGGATATCATAATGGCGATGCACTTTCATTCAATGGACAAATCGGTAATACTTTCGCTACTAATGGTGTTAGAATTACTCTTTACAGTGATGCAAATGGTGTACCTGGTACTTTAGTTGCTACTGCTTTATCTTCAAGTGATTATGCTTCTAAAGATCCTTTAGACCCATTAAATGGTCCAAGAGGAGTTGATGGTTCTGTATTTGGAAATATCAATTTCGTATTTACTGATGTTGCAGATGGTAACTACTTTGTTGTTCTTGAACAACAAAATCACTTACCTGTAATGTCAAGATTTGCTGCTCCATTTACCTTTACTGGTGATAACTTATCTACTTGGTCAATCGAATCAGGTTGGGATTTCCAAAATTGGAGTGGTGATTCTACAAATGTATTATTATCAACTGACTTATTACCTGGCGGAATTGGAACAAAATTCTCAGCCTTTGGAAATAGCCAAACTAACGCTGCATTGACTAATTATGGTACTACTGGTTTGAGATTCAATGATGGTCAATCAGGAAGTACAGCTTCTAATCAATTAGCTGGTTTAATTGGTGGTGATGTTGTTCGTGATGGTAGAATTAATACTTTAGATCGTGTGAAAGTTAGATTGAATAATGGTGTTGCAAACGCATTTTCTTCTGACGTTACTGGTGAAGGTGTTGTAAACGCTATTGATAGAACTATCGTTGATAGAAATGCTGGTATATCTTATTCTTTAGCTTCATTATACCCTGGCTTATATGGTCCAACTAGCATCGCTTCTGGAGATATATTCGAAGGTGATAAAGATGCTCAAGATATGTTCAACAGATTATCTGAAAGCTCTCAAAATATGACTGAAGAAGTTAATTCAAAATTAGCTATCACTCAATCAAATGGTGCTTTTGACTATGTTGTTTCTGCTGAAACTAACTTAGACAAAGAAACTAATATGGTTACTTTGACAATGTTTATTGAAAACAATGGTAAAGCGTTTGCTCCTGCAAATTGTACTTTTGCTATTAACTATGATCCTAATGTATTACAATATGTTAACTTGACTGATATGCTTGCTGTATGGAATGATAACAAATCTGCTGGTTATACTGGTAAAATGTTCTCTGCACCATTAGAAAACTCTACTAATCCAATTCCAAATCTAAGAACTATTGAAATTGATTATGATGCGTTTGCAAGATTAGAGGGCGTTAATGTTCCAACTGGTAGAGTAAAAATTGGTACTTTAAACTTCGCAGTTAGAAAAGAATCATTTGAATATGCATTCAAATGGCACTCAAGTACTGCTGTTTTGACTACTAAAAACGAAAACGTTACTACTGATGGTAAATTTGTTGAAATCGTTCCAATCAATACTGTAAAAACTGCTTCTATCACTTCACCTAATGGTGGAGAAGATTTTAAAGCTGGTAAATCTTACCCTGTTACTTGGAATAAACCAAATCAACTTGCTACTGTTTTCGTTGAATTCTCTATCGATAATGGTAATACTTGGACTAAAGCTAACGAAACTGCAATCAATGTTATGTTAGGTACTTACGATTGGACTACTCCAATCATCAACTCAAATGAAGCTCTTGTTAGATTGACTGATGCTGTTACTGCTGTCGAAATTGATAGAACTGATAATACTTTTACTATCACTCCGGCTGCTAACTTCATCACTCGTCCTTCTGCAAAAGACCCAATTTATTTTGGTGGAAATATGGATGTAATCAAATTTAACGTTGAATTTACAACAAATGTAAGATTTGCATTCTCTGCAAACGGAAGTAATAACTGGGTGCCTCTAACTTCTACTGTTAATTCTGTTAATGGTCAAGTAACTTGGAAAGTACCTACTAACACTAATACTAAGAATGCTGTTGTAGCTATGTATGATGCTGAAACTAACCAATTCTTGGCTGTTTCTGAACCATTCAAAGTATTAGCTGGTAAAGTTACTTTCACTGCTCCAACTAATGGTGAAACACTTGAAGGCGGAAAAGTTGCGAAAGTTAAATGGACTTCTGAAAGCGTATTAAACTTCGATCTTGAATTCTCAGCTAACAAAGGTACAAGCTGGACTTCTGTTGAAAGAAACATTAATGCTCTTAAAGGATTACAAAACTGGACTGTAAATAATGTAAACACTAACGAAGGTATCTTAAGAGCTATCTGGAATAATGATGCTGATTTAGAATTCGCAAGAACTTCTCAATTCTCTATCGTTGCTGGTGGTAATACTGGTGTTGAAGATAATAACTTATCTTTCAACTTAGGTAATACTTATCCAAATCCATTTAACTCCACTTCAAGTTTCGAATTTACTTTACCTTCTGCAGAAAAAGTATATGTTGAATTATACAACGCTGCTGGAACTAAAGTTGCTGACTTGACTAACGGTACTATGTTAGAAAATGGACAACATACATTAGTACTTTACGGTAATGACTTACCTGCTGGTGTATATTTCATTCACTTGACTGCTGGCTCGAACAATGCAGTACAACAAGTTGTATTGAAAAAATAATCAAAGATAATTTATATAATTAAAAGCAATTTTAATTCTAATAAACAACTTTAAAAGTCCCAAGATTTATTTCTTGGGGCTTTTTTTTTGTTCCAAAAGCAATTAGAAAATAACTATTCACCCCAAAAACTGCACTCTTTTTTCCTTTCTCTTCTTCTTTTTGTAGAGACGACCGGCGGGTCGTCTTCCTAATGTAACATAATTAATTTGATAAATGAGAAAATGAATAAATCAGTTAGTATATTAAAGCATGAATCAATTCAATTGCGTACCTACAAAAAAAAATATCACAAAAAATGTAACTTTATTTCATTATATTGCGTTTAAGTATAATGTATGAGTAACATTTTAATTTTACTATTTTAAAGGGTTTATAGGATAGGGTTATGAAACACAAAATATTTTTCTTTGCTTTGCTGATAGTTCTTTTTTGCTCACAGGTGCAGTCTTATGCTGGAGACTTGGCAAATGACACTGTATGGACTAATAAAACTGACGAGATGCAGGGCTTTTCATCAGTTCAATTCATCAAAAATGATGAAATAATAGTTGCACAATCTGGATACACAATCTTTTATGATGCTATTGATGGAAAAGAAATATATCGCTTATTAGGTGGTAATGCACCAGTCTTTTTTAATGAAGATAAAAACTTTTTAAGATTAAACAACGGTAGAAAAATAGTAGAAATATTTGATACTGAAACTTATCAAATCATAGGTGAGTTAGAAAGTGATGACTTGTCAGTAGGTTCATTAAAAATCTCAAAAGATGAAAATTTACTAATTGGAGTTGTTACAAATGGGCTAAGAGTTTGGGACATGAATACGAAAAAAATATTAAGAACAAAAACTCAAGAATTAAGTACAAGTTTAACTGGAATGTCAATTTTTGGAATAGACTTTATAAACAATACAACAATTGTAGCAGGAGTGAGAAAAGATTATAAGATAAATGTAGGTTCGGTTTTTACAAATGAAAAAATATTATTTGATTTAGAATCATTAGACAGTATAGGTAATTATGGAGATAAAGGATATATATTTAGTGTGTCTCAAAACAAAAAATACATCGCTTATGGTAAAAATGGAGTAGAAATCTATAGCTTAGAAACTGGTAAACTTATTTCCACAATACCGATAAATAGCCTTTCACTTACAGGAATGGAATTTAGTAATGACGAAAAGTTTATTGTTACTTCGAGTACTACACCAGCAAATCAACTTGCAATCTGGAGTGTAGAAACTGGAAAACAGTTATATGAGTATCCAAGTGGTTCTGTGAGTTGTTTAGCAATAAGTAGTAACAATAAATTTATTTGTAGTGCAAGTGGGAGATCTATTGGTAAATGGAAAATTACAGACCAAATGTTATCAGTAGAAGAACAAAACCAAAATACGATAATATATCCTAATCCAACAAATGGCAATTTAGAAATAAAATATAATATAAATAGACCTGATGTATTTCAATATGAAATAACAAATATAAATGGTCAAGTATTATTATTAAATCATTTAGGATTTAAAAACATTGGACAAAATACAGATGTTATACAAGTTGAAACTCTAGCAAGAGGAAATTACAATCTAAGACTATTCTCAACTCAAGATAATATTAACTTTAAATTTATTAAGGAATAAATATTATGAAATTAAGATTAATATTAGAGTTAGTGTTAACCCCACGCAACATTTAATTTTAGCTGGGTCGAAACAGTGCTACCAAATATACTCAACCCACAAAAAAAATGACGACCTATATTGTGTAATATAAGTCGTCATTTATTTTAGTATTTATTTTAGTATTTTTACGTTTCTATTTATATCTTATCGTTTCATTTTTTTTCTGCTATCTGCAATTTTCTTTGCTTCTGGAAACAATGTAATTGCCATTTTGAGTTGCAAATCTCTTTGAGAAAAAATCTGTATTTGTTTACTTCTATCCCAAATCTGTTTTGCTATCAATGCTTTTAAATATAATTTTACTTCACTCTCATCTTTTTTGAAATCGTCTTCTTTCCACTCATCTACCTTAGATTTACAAAGTACAACAAAATCGTCCCATACTTTTCCATCAACTGTATAATTAGAATAATAATCAGAGAATTTATTTTGGTACTTGTTTTTTAATTCTTTGCCATCCGATGAAGTAGTCATATTTGCGATATAATCATTGAATACACTTTTACCAAATAATCCACTCACAAAAGCAGTCCAGCGTGAGTTTGTGTCTGGCTTAACGATATAATCAGGAATTACCCCACCTCCACCAATTACAATTCTGCCAGTTTTTGTATAATGTATATCTATAGAATCTAAATCAATTTTTTCTTCAATTTCTTTATCAGTTAGTTTACCAGTTTTCTTTTGTGATTCTAATAGTTTAGCTTTGTATTTTTCCAAAGTTAGAGCTGTATTAGAGCCTTCTTCCAACTCTAATCTACCAACTAATTTTCTATATTCTTCTTTATCTTTGAATGGTCTTTGGATACATCTTCCAGAAGGTGTATAATATCTCGAAATAGTTAATCTATATGCAGAACCGTCTTGAACAGGATATTGTCTCTGAACTAATCCTTTACCATAAGAAGTTTGCCCAACAACTAATCCTCTATCCAAATCTTGAATTGCACCAGAAACGATTTCACTCGCAGAAGCGGAGCCACCATTAATCAATACTATTACAGGCATTTCTTCTAATGTACCTTGAAATGTTGACATGTGGATTTCGTTAAATTCTCTTCTTCTTCCTTTTGTAAATACTAAAGTATCACCAGTTGGCATAAACTCATCAAGTATGTCAATAGCTTGAGTCATATATCCACCCGGGTTGCCTCTTAAGTCCAAAATTAACTTTTTCATACCCATAGTTTTTAGTTCATCTGTTGCTTTTACCATTTCTTCGTGTGTAGTTTGGGCAAATCTACCAATACTAACATAACCAATATCAGTACCTTCTACCATATATCTGGCATCTAAAGTATGTAATGGAATTTTGTCTCTTGTAATAGTAAAATTAATGAGATCTTTTAAACCATTTCTTTTAATATCTATATTTACTTTTGTACCCTTTGGACCTTTTAATTTTTTGGGTACATCTTCTCTTTTAATTCCTACTGAATTATCGCCATTGATTTTAACTATCTTGTCTCCAGCCATAATTCCCAATTTCTCCGAAGGACCATCAGCTATTGGTGAAACAATAGTTATTGTATCATTAATCAAGTCAAACTCAACACCAATACCATCGAAACTGGCATCAAACTCTTCGCTAACTCGCTTCATATCTTCAGCGTTAATATACGTAGAGTGTGGGTCTAATTCACTTAGCATCCCCACAATAGCTGCCTCCATCAACTGATGAGTATCAACCTCTTCCATATAATTTCTTTGGGCACTGAATAGAATCTCTTTGAATTTCTCAAATTCTTCGTAAACATTATCTTTTGAAAGAATTGGTTGAACATATAATCCAATTATAACTCCTGCAACTATTGCAATAATACTGTAATATATTTTTCTCATTTAATCCTCTATTTTTTACTATTTCTAAGTTTTGATTTATTTTTATTATTTTGATTAAGTTAATTATCTTAAATAAACATTATTAATAAAAAAAAGACACAACTTAACAATTATCTACGTCTAAATATTAAAATTGTTTCAATTTAATACAATTATTTTGATTTAAATGCTATAAGTATTAAAGTAGTCATTAATGTGTCTAATTAGATAGATACAGAAAAAGTTATAACAAAATTGTATATATTAAAAATAGAAAAAAATAGAAATACATTTGAACCAAGAATTACATATAATAAATAAAGAATATGATACTAATTTGGAATTGAAATTAAATCCGAATTATGAAGAATTAGATAAGATGTTAAATTTGAGCGATAATCAAGAAGTTGTTGCAAATTTGATAATTGAGGATAATACTAAAGGTGAGTTTGGTGACGAACTTGAATTTAACCAATTATTATTGGATAAAGTTAACAATTTACCTGCTAAGCCCGGAATTTATCAATTCAAAAATCGTAACGAAAAAGTGATTTATGTTGGGAAAGCCATAAAATTAAAAAATAGAGTTAAATCTTATTTTTTGAATGGAAAAATATTTGATGCCAAAACAAAAGCATTACGAAAACATATCTTTGATTTAGAATATATAATTACCGATACTGAAACAGAAGCATTAATTTTGGAAAATACTCTAATTAAGAATTTAAAGCCAAAATACAATATTCTTCTAAAAGATGACAAAACTTATCCTTACATCAGAATTACAAATGAAGCTTATCCTCGAATATTTTCGACAAGAACTGTTATAAAAGATGGCTCAAAATACTTTGGACCATTTACAGATATCAGGTCAATGAATAATATTTTGACAACTCTAAGAAAAATCTTTCGTTTTAGAAGCTGTGATTTGAATATAACAACCGAATCATTAGAGCAAAAAAAACATAAAGTATGTCTTGATTTCCATATCCAAAAATGCGATGGACCTTGTGAAAGTCTTATTTCAAAACTTCAATATAATGAGTATGTCAAAAGTGCTTACCAGATAATTAATGGTAAAACCAAAGAATTAGAAAATACTTTAGAAAAATTAATGATTGCAAGTTCTGAAGAATTAAAGTTTGAAGCTGCAAATCAATACAAACAAAAATTGATGTTAATCAAAGATTATTCTTCCAAACAAAAAATCATTAGCTCTGATTTGGTTGATAGAGATGTAATCGGCTTACATATCGAAGAAGATATGTGTTGCTCTTTAATATTCAAAATCCGTGAAGGAAAATTGATAGGGAAGAGGCATTTTATTTTTAAAAATGTCTTAGAATCAGATTACGAAGAGTTAATATCGAGAACACTTCAAACCTGGTACATCGAAAATGAATTTATACCTACAGAGATTTTTATACCTAATGACTTTGAAAACATTGAGCAAATTACAAATTGGCTGAATAACAAAAAAGGGAAAACATTATCAATTATAATCCCTAAAATTGGTGAAAAACGAAAATTAATAGAACTTGCAAGTAAAAATGCAGAATTTATTCTAAAAGAAGAAATATTAGCTTTGGATAAAAGGGAAACCGTTTTACCGAGAGCTGTTCTGTCATTGCAAAGGGATTTAAGACTGAAAAAACCACCACAGATAATTGAATGCTTTGATAATTCGCATTTACAAGGTAGTGAATTGGTATCTTCTATGGTAAGGTTTGTAGATGGTAAGCCCAAAAAATCAGAATATAGAAAATATAAAAATAAAACTGTTCTAAGAAATGATGACTTTGCTGCTATGAGGGAAGTGGTTTATAGAAGATATAAAAGAATAATCGAAGAAAATGAAGAGGGTCAAGCTAACGCTACCAAAATGCCAGATTTGATTATGATTGATGGTGGAAAAGGTCAGTTGTCTTCTGCTTACGAAATACTGAAAGAATTGGGTATCGAAAATAAAGTTACTGTCATTGGATTAGCCAAAAGATTAGAAGAAGTGTTCTTCCCCTTTGAGAAAGAATCTGTAATGTTGCCCAGAACCTCTACTTCATTAAGGCTTATTCAACAAATACGCGATGAAGCACATAGATTTGCAATTACCTTTCATAGAAGTTTGAGAGATAAGAGAACATTACATACAGAACTTACCGAAATAGTTGGTATTGGAATTAAAACTGCTGAAAAATTGCTAACAAAAGTAGGCTCAATCAAAGCAGTTCTTAATCTATCGGATGAGGAACTATTAAAATATCTGAATCAAAAGCAAATTGATTCTCTTAGAGGACATTTTAAAGACAAAGTAGATAATTAATATTCTGAAAGTCGTAAACATTATAAATATGACAAACATTATGGATATCAAGATAGATTAAAACTCATCATCATCATCTGACTTTTTAAGTAAAAGTTTTTTGATGGAGTCTATACTTTTTTTCTCATCTTCTTGATAGTGCGAACTCAATACATCTTGGGTAACATTGAATGAAGAAGAATCACTATCCTGTTTTTTGCCTTGAGGTGAATCAAAATCATAATTATCAGCATAGTCAGAGAAATTAGTTGTATTTTCGCCTCTTCTTGATTTAAGATTTGAGAAATCAACACCCAAATCAGTATCCGAGAAATAACCCAAATTTGAGTCCGTAATTGGCTTACCTCTTGAAATCAAATCTAATTTTTCTTTTCCAAATATATCTAATAATTTTTCATACACAGTAGCTCTTGTAAATGGTTTGGAAATGAATCCTGCCGTTCCACTTTTGACTGCTTTACCTAAGTTCTCAATATCCGACAAAGCAGAAACCATAATTACAGGAATATCTTTGGTTGTTTTTATACTTTTTAGAATTTTAAGAGTAAGATGACCAGAAAGTTCGGGCATCAGAATATCTAAGACAATAATATGTGGTCTTAATTCACAAGCTTTTGAAATACCATCAAAACCATTAGAAGATAAAAAACTCTTTTTAAAACCATAACTTCCAAAAGTTTTGGAAAGAATTCTTTGCATCCAAATATCATCATCAATTATTAAAACCGAATATTCTATCATATTAACCAATACATTACCGACTGAAAAAATTAGAAATTATCTTTAAAAAACTTATCTAAAAAACTTATCTAAAAAAAAACTACCACTTTAAAAACTTATCAATTACAAACGTATTATAGATGAAAAAATTAAAAAATACAGTTTTATTTTGCAATTTTATTTTTTTTTATTTTAGAATCAGAAGAATTACTTTTTGATTTTTCTGTACCTATTTCTAACATATTATGTTCTAACATATTATGTTCAGTAACATTTTCATTATTACTTTCCAACGAAGACTTACTTAGTTTTTGCAAATTAAGATCAAATATATTTTGAGATTGTGTATTATTATTAAAACTTACAGTATTGCTCAAAATTGCATCTTTGAACGCTTGAAACTTAGTTTTAGAAGCTTTTTTGTTCATTTCTACAATTTTGTCGTGTACTTCTTTTCTATGAACAGGTATTGATTTAGGTGCTTCGATACCAAGCCTAACGATTCCTCTATCATAGCTCAAAACTGTAACTTTTACAGAAGATCCAACTGTAATTACTTCGCCTACCTTCCTTGATAATACTAACATAAAAACCTTATGTTTTAGTCCTTGTTGTAATATATTTATATAATTTTAAGTCAATTATGAATATTTAGTAATTAAACTTACTAAATTATTAAATATAATATAAATAATGTTTTTTTTTTAATGCAAATTTATAAAAAAAATTAATCTAATAATAAAAATATTAATTATTTTTTTGATTTTCCGATAATATGATTAGTTGAATATTTATCTGTTACTAAAATAATTTGTTTGCCAGATAATTCTTTTGTATTAAATATCACGGGGGCTTTTAGATTTACTGTCATATTATTATCAGTATCACCAAGTGTAACAACACATAAAGGAACATCATATTCGAGGTCAACGCCTTTACCCGCATTGTAATTCAAGTCAATGAAAAATGGACTTATAAGTGGAAAACCAATATCTGGATTGTCAATAGATATCAACCATTTAAAAGGTTCTGTCTCTTCTTCACTAATTAAAACAAACTTGGTTAAATCCTCAAATCCTAACAAACCATCAATGTAATTATATATTTGGTTTGT
>Ga0209284_10006979_pt1 | contig 10490 bp, 9 predicted proteins | sample FRY03_FD_187211 | JGI IMG/M metagenome (GOLD analysis project Ga0209284, IMG submission 187211) | Freshwater microbial communities from Lake Fryxell liftoff mats and glacier meltwater in Antarctica - FRY-03 (SPAdes) (version 2) | ecosystem: Environmental > Aquatic > Freshwater > Ice > Glacier... | reverse complement strand
ACGGTTGATGACTCTGGCCCAACTCATCTCGAATCAACGTGTGAATGTGGCCTCGTCCGGAAACACTTGTTGTCTGCCAACCCGTGAGCGTTGGAGCATCCTCAAGGTTCCCGATCGGATTACCTTCCTGGTCAAGCGGTAATTTTCGCGTGTACATTTCCGAAGCCATACCGAACGCAAGTGTGGCCTTCGGCAACGTCATTGCTGCAAGTGCTTTACTCGGATGGTCATCCACAGTGAACGGAAAAATAGACCACTTTGGAGCGCTCGGGAGGGAACGCACTATCGGTCGTCCTTTCTCGTCAGTTTCACAGATCACTTTATGAGTCAGGTTCAGTTCCAAAAGGTCCAGAACATTCAGTGTCGTAGACGATGGAAGCAAGCAACCAAACATAAAGTTGGTTGTGCTACCGGCGCACACTTTGTGGAACGTATCATGCATCACCGTGGTGAACCACGCCAGTTCTCTAGTGCCGATTGTTGGGTATGTATTTCGGGCCATAAGCCCTCCTCTTCTTTGGTAAGACACCACCGAGATGGTGGGTCTCCTCACACCGTCAGAGCGCAATCCACCAGCACAACCCTCTAAAATCGCGAGATACAGGCACCTTGAACTTGCGTGCGGCAATTGACCTACCCGGACAGTACACATCATGAAAAACCAACCACAAACAAGAGCAGTCGTGGTGCGGAGAACTAACGCAAGGATCTAGGCAAAAGGCTGTACTATCGCGTATTTACGCGTATTTACGCGTATTTACGCGGGTTCAGAGGTTCCAAAGGGGTAAATAATCAATTAAACAAAGTGAATGAGAACTAATTGAATAAAATATTGAGCGAGTAAATAAATAATTATAAATGAGCGAAGATGCTCACAGGTTTCCTGCTATCGTTCAGGTTATGAAACGACGACTCAGGCCCAGTAAGAAAACGCATGAAGGTCAAGCACTCGTGATGGTTGACATTGAAAATCAGGTGGGAGCGTCCGAGATCACCGCCGAACAAGTTGTCGAGGTAAAGACTGCACTTGATCTACTTGAGGGAGCCAATGTCATGCAGGTTGTTGCATGTTCACATCACAACGCCCAAGCGGTGATGTTCAACTGGCCTAAGGCTCGAATTCTCTTGAGGTCAGGTAAAGATGGCGCAGACCTCGCCCTAATCAAAGTCGCAACAGATGAGCACATCGCGGATCGCTTCGACCGAATCGTCATCGCTTCTGGCGATGGCATTTTTACAACAGTTGCCAAAGACCTCTTTGCGGAGGGAGTTGAGGTGAGCATTGTTTGCGGCCGAGGGACTTTGGCCAAAAATCTTAAACACCAATGCCCGAATGTTCGCTACCTCGCATTAAGCGCACTTGAACTGAAGGAGACTGGCAATGTCTGATGATGCGGTGAATAAGCCAGGTTGGACACTTTCCGACATCGCGGAAAAAACCGGAAAGACAACCTCTGGAGTTGCGAACTGGCGAACCCGGGATGAAACGTTTCCTAAACCGATCGGCCGAGACGGTGTTGCATTGGTATTTGATCCAGTTGAAGTTCAGAAATGGCTCGAGGACAACAAACACCTCATTGAAGTGAAACCTGAAATGGATACCAACGCCTGGCGTGAAGAACAGGATCTTTCAAAGACGTTTTGGAATTCGCTTGAAACTATTCGCGGGAAAGTACCTTCGAATCAAACATTCTATTTTTTCACTGATGCACTCGCGCACGGCTTCGATTTACGTGTTGAGAGCAACGAACACTCGGCTTGGACGAAATTCGTGAGTGATCATTCAAGCGCCGCATCTGACTTGTATGAAAATTGGATCAAATTCTTCTCATCAGGATCTGCAATCAAAAACTCATCATTTTCTACTTTGTTGCACATCTTGCCTGAATTAGTTGGGTTTGGAGAACCGGGTTTACAGCACCTCACTCCAAAACATCTGGCGCAAACCATTGCCAAGATCGTCGCAGTGGCAAATGGTCATCTCGTCGTCGATCCATGTGTGGGAGTTGGAACATTATTGTTAGAGACCTCGCTGGAAGCCGTCGGAGAACCGAATCTTTATGGGCGTGAACTCAACACTTCAACCGCTCGTACGGCTCGTGCCGTGTTTTCTCGAAGTGGTGTCAAGGTTCTGATTGAAGAAGGAGACAGTGTTCGTGGGAACCCTCTTCCCGTGGGCGATCGTGTGGTTGCGGCGCCACCTATAAGTCAACGTTTGCAACTGTCGCCGAGTGAACGGAAAGATATTCGGTGGGATTATGCCGACCCGGGCACCGACGGGGGTGATTTGGTTTGGGCGCAACTCATTCTTGGTGCGATGAATGACAGTGGCATCGGAGCAATGCTCACATCGCAAGCAATTCTTTTTAGGAGAGGCAGGGACGAAACTTTTCGGCGTCGCTTAATTCGCAGGGGTCATCTAGAGGCTGTAATCACTCTGCCGGCAGGAATGCTTTATGGAACAGGAATCCCAAGCAGCATTTTAGTTTTCAACAAAGCACAAAAGTCTGAAGTATTAGACGAAGGTGTTTTGTTTGTGGATGTTTCCATTAACAAATTTCAACCGAAATCACGTGGACGTAAAAACGTTCCATACCAATTACCCGGCGCAATCGCGGCAGTTGTTTTGGCGCATCGGAACGGGGTCAAGTTAGAGGTCAGAACACATCCAGAGTTTGAGATTCGATACATAAAAGTCAGACAAGGGATGTTGGCAGAAAATGAATTCAACTTGCTACCGAACAGGTACATCAAACCTGGTACACAAGGGCGGAAAAAGGACGACATTAAAGGGATGATTGCGCAGGTGGAAGATCGAATAGCAGAACTCAATAGACAATTAGCCCAAAGACGTAATTTGGGCCGCAATGAAAGGAACGAATAGTGGAAACCCTCACGATAGAACAACTTGAAAACCAAGGAACGCTTCGGCTCACGCGTGGTGAAATAATGAAATCTGACGCAAACATCAGTGATCGTGCACCTGTCCTACGACCTTCAGATGTTGTTCACAATCGCACACCTGAACGACTTTCGGATGAATATGACGAGCCACTACCGGTTAGGTATCCAACTGCTCGGATTAACGAAGTAGCCGTCTGCCTCCACTTCTCACCCGGGTCAACATGTCTCATTACCGAATCATTTGACGGCTCAATCCCCACAAGGGGGATCGTCTTAGTTTCTGTCAAAGAAAGCAGCACATGTGACTCCACGTACTTGAAAACATGGCTGCTAAGTGGGGTACTAGAAACCGAATTGAAACGCCTTCAGATTGGTAGCCACATGGCGACTGTGAAGATGTCCGACCTTCGTCAGGTACGTGTTCCAATTCCGGATGTTGAAACCCAGAAGAAGTTGGTCAAAGCAGTGATTGACGCTCGCGAGTCGGTGGTTCTACATAACGATCTTGCACATCAAACGAATCGTCTGCTTCAACTGCAAAATGATCTGTTCATCACAAACCTTGCTGAACTACATAATTCTTAAAACGATCTGAAAGGAATAATCATGAGTAAGCCAACCCAAGATGCAGCAACCGAGTCGGATCCGATACTTAGTCCACAAACCATCTGCGCGTTTGTAGAAGAGTTGTTTCGTTTGGCAAAGGACACGAAAAATCTTGTTGCAAATTCGTTTGCCTCGCCTCGCGTGTTAAGCAATTTGACCGCGATGAAGCCCATTATTTCGCTATTGAGCGACCAAGGGTATTCAACAATCCTCAACCCACAAGCCTCCCCGGATGCCACGGCAGACACCAAACCACCACCCAATCAAGGTGTCAGTCCAGCTGGCTACCTGTAGCCCCAACAATGACCCTCCGAGACGATAGGAATAAGAACTGACATGGCAAAGAAAAAGAAGGTCTCAAAGGCCATCAGTGCTCCCCGTAAGGCTTCAAACGGGGGAACTAACTTCCAGCAGGTATTTAAGCAGGTCGATGCGACGCTGCGTAAAGACCCGGGCTGCACATCTGAACTTGACTACACGGAGCAGTCTTCGTGGTTGTTGTTTCTCAAGTACCTCAATGCGATGGAGCAGGACCGCGAGGTAGAAACAAAACTCGAAAGGAAGAAGTACTCCTACATCCTCGAAAAGAAGTTTCGTTGGGGCTCTTGGGCCGCACCGAGGAACGCGGCTGGCGAGATTGACTACAACGTTGCCCTCACCGGTGAGGACCTCATCGAATTCGTCAACAAAGATTTGTTTCCGTACCTGAGCGGTTTCAAGACGCGTGGCGCCGAGACCGACTCTATTGAATACAAGATTGGCGAAATCTTTGACGAAGTTCGCAACCGTCTTACCAGCGGTTACGCGTTGCGTGAAGTAATTGACTCGCTCGACCAACTTCAGTTCCGCTCACAAGACCAAAAGCACGAACTCTCAGATCTCTATGAGGTCAAAATTAAGAACATGGGCAACGCTGGCCGCAATGGTGGCGAGTACTACACTCCACGACCACTCATTCGCGCAATTGTGAAAGTAGTAAATCCACAAATCGGAGAAACCGTCTACGACCCTGCAGTTGGATCTGCGGGCTTCTTGTGCGAAGCCTTCGAATACATGAAACAACAAGCCGACACTGTCAAGAAGATGAAGACTCTTCAAGATTCAACCTTGTTTGGCAAAGAAAAGAAGTCCCTCGCGTATGTGATCGGCATCATGAACATGATCCTTCACGGCGTCGACGCCCCGAACTTGCTGCATGTCAACACACTTTCGGAAAACGTTTCGCAGATTCAGGAACGCGACCGCTACCACGTCGTACTCGCCAACCCGCCATTCGGTGGTAGTGAATTCACCGCCATACAAGAAAACTTTCCAATCAGAACTTCAGAAACTGCATACCTGTTTCTGCAACACTTTATGAAAAGCCTTAAGGTAAACGGTCGGGCCGGCATCGTCATCAAGAACACGTTTCTTTCTAACGTCGATGCCGCATCTGTCGCCCTTCGACGCGACCTGCTGCAACAATGCAACCTGCACACCATCCTCGACCTGCCTTCTGGAACCTTCCAAGGTGCAGGCGTTCGCACGGTCGTGCTGTTCTTTGAAAAAGGTAGATCTACGAAAAAGATCTGGTATTACCAACTCAACCCAGGCCGCAAAATGGGGAAGACCACCCCACTCAACGACGCCGACCTCGCAGAATTCATCAAGCAGCAAAAAACCAAGAAAGATTCCGATAACTCATGGATTGTTGACATCGCCGACATCGATGCCACTACATACGACCTCGCCGTGCGCAACCCCAATGCCCCCGGCCCCGTCGAACTCGGCACACCACATGAAATCCTCGTTGGGATAAAGACTCTCGACGCGCGAGCAACAACACTGCTCGCAGAACTCTCAGAGATGTTGAAATGACCAACTGGCCCATCAAAACCCTCGGCGACGTCTGCGAGGTAATTGCTGGACAGTCTCCAGAGGGGAAGTATTACAGCAAGGATGGTCAGGGCACACCGTTTTACCAAGGCAAGAAAGAGTTTGGTGAACGACTAATTGGCCCAGCTGAAACCTGGACGTCAGTAGTCACGAAAATGGCAAAAGAGGGAGACATCCTGATGTCTGTTCGGGCCCCAGTTGGACCTGTAAACATTTGTGTTGGCGAAGTATGCATAGGTCGTGGTCTTGCCTCGATTCGTCCGCGCAAGGAATTGGATAGAGATTTTCTTTTCTACTTGCTTCGTGCTCTGGAACCTGAAATCTCAGGAACACAAGGTGCCATCTTTGCATCAATTAACAAGAGCCAGATAGCGGCGATTGAAATTCCGGTGCCGCCACTGACGGAACAGAAGCGCATCGTTTCACTGCTTGACAAAGTGACTGCGCGTGTCACTGAACTTACTGCGTGCTACGAACAAGCGCGCACCCACTCCAACAACTTGTTCACCAGCGCACTGCGTGATGCGCTGGGTAGCGATGCCGATTGGCCCGTTAAAACCCTTGACGACTTATGCCGGATCGAAATGGGTCGGACTCCATCCCGCGGGGATAATCGCGGATGGGATAAGGACCGTAAGACTTCAAATCATTGGGCTTCAATCGCAGACATATCTGCATGCGATGGTCGCATACTCTCGAGTACGAAGGAGCGCATCTCTGATGTTGCTGCTCGTACGACAAAAGTTGTCCCAGCCGGCACGCTAATGATGAGTTTCAAGTTGAGTATTGGCAAGTTGGCCTTTGCTGGATGCGACCTCTACACGAACGAAGCCATTGTCGCGTTTCATTTGCCCGCCAATTCTTCAGTCAACTCTGAGTTCCTCTACTGGTCACTAATGGTGGTGGACTGGGCAGCGCTTACTCAAGGAAGTGAGAAAGTCAAAGGAGCGACAATGAACAAGGCAAAACTCTCTGTTCTTGAGATTCCGGTTCCACCATTGGAGGAGCAGAAGCACATCGTCATGCGTTTGGATGAGATGCGCGCGAAGACGTCGGAGATGATGGCTATCTATGATGCAAAACTGCAGACCACAAAGAATCTTCGTCAGTCAATTCTTGAAGCAGCATTTGGAGGGCGGTTGTAATGGCACGGAATGAAGCCGAGACGCGCGCCGATTTGATTGACCCAAGTCTGCGTGAGTGGGGCTGGGTGTCAGAAGGTGATACGCGTGTTTCCCGTGAGTATCAGGTTGCTCCGGGTCGAATCGTGGGCGGAGGCCGTCCACCACAACGAATGATCTTGGACTATTTGTTGATGCTGAAGAGTCGAAAGTTGGCTGTGTTGGAAGCCAAAGCAGAAGACAAGCCGTTGACGGAAGGCTTGGCGCAGGCAAAGCAATATGCAGAAAAGTTAGGCGTTCGGTTCGCGTATTGCACGAATGGGTTGGGCTATTACGAAGTTGACATGCACACAGCGGTTGAACAGCAGGTGTCTGTGCTGCCATCGCCAGCAGATTTGTGGGTCCGATCATTTTTGACTGAACCGAAGTTGATGACCGAACTCACGACTGTTCCTACAGAAACCAAAGGTGGCATGTTCAAGAGCCGCTACTACCAAGAGCGGGCAGTTGAAGCGGTCTTGGGGGCAATTGCCGAGAATCGTCGGCGGATTTTGTTGACGTTAGCGACGGGCACTGGCAAAACGTACATCGCGTTTCAGATCGCTTGGAAGTTGTTTCAATCGCGTTGGACAGCAGACGGTAAGAGCAATCGACGTCCACGAATTTTGTTTCTTGCGGATCGTAATGTCTTGGCTAATCAGGCGTTTAACGCATTTGGTGCGTTCGCCGAGGACGCGGTGGTTCGTATCCGCCCCGAAGACATTCGCAAGCAGGGCGGTGTTCCAAAGAATGCCAGTGTGTTCATTACGATCTTCCAGACGTTTATGTCGGGAAGTGATGCAGATGGCAAACCCGCTCCATATTTCGGTGAGTATCCAGCAGACTTTTTTGACTTCATCGTCGTCGATGAGTGTCATCGTGGTGGGGCGAACGATGAGAGTCAGTGGCGCGACATCCTCAACTACTTTTCGTCCGCTGTGCAACTTGGTCTGACTGCCACTCCCCGACGCGACGAGAACATTGATACCTACACCTATTTCGGTGAGCCAGTGTATGTGTATTCACTGAAAGAAGGCATCAACGACGGTTTCTTGACGCCTTTCCGTGTGAAGCAAATATCCACAACATTGGATGAATACACGTTCACACCCGGCGACAAGTTGATTGCGGGAGATATTGACCCCGATCACACGTATACCGAGGCGGAGTTCAATCGTCGAATTATCATTCGATCACGCGAGGTGGCACGCGCACGCATCTTCATGGAACAGATGAACCCCATGGAAAAGACCTTGGTCTTTTGTCAAACACAGGAACACGCGCTTGAGATCCGCGACATCATCAACAAGTTAAAGTCTGTGCCAGATCCGAACTATTGCCATCGAGTCACCGCTGACGACGGCGACATCGGCGATCGTTGGCTGCTTGCGTTTCAGGACAACGAGAAGGCAATACCTGTCATCCTCACCACATCTGAGAAACTCTCCACTGGCGTTGATGCGCTCAACATTCGCAACATCGTGTTGCTGCGACCGATTATCTCAATGATTGAGTTCAAGCAAATCATCGGCCGTGGAACTCGACTCTTTGATGGAAAGGACTACTTCACCGTCTACGACTTCGTGAAAGCCCACGTACACTTCAAGGACCCTGAGTGGGACGGCGAACCACAACCACCAGTTGTTGAGAAGCCAGGGAGACCTGGTGGCGACGGGCCAAAGCCCCCGGGCGATGGCGACAATGATGACGATGACGGCGACAAGACAAAGCGACCAGAGAAGATTCGTATTGAACTTGCACCGGGGCGTGAACTGGAAATTGACTACATGATGACCACCACCTTTTGGGGTCCTAACGGACAGCAAATGACTGCTGGAGAGTTTTTGAAGTATCTTTTCGGTGAACTTCCGAACTTCTACAAAGACGAAGACGACCTGCGACGTATTTGGTCAGACCCTCTCACACGAATCGAACTGTTGAGCCGTCTCGCAGAACATGGCCTCAGTGTTGACGATCTCGAAAAAATCCAAGACCTTATCGCTGCAACAGAGAGTGATCTCTACGACGTACTTGCCTATGTTAGTTTCAACTCACCACGCAAAACTAGAACTGAACGCGCGAACGTCGCACGACGGAAAATTGCCATTCAGTTCACGGATCGTGCCCGCAACTTCATCGAGTTTGTACTCGACCAATACGTGTCGGAAGGTGTGGAGGAACTCAAACCCGATCGGCTCGCACCACTGCTTGAATTGCGTTTCGGCAATGTCAACGAAGGACTCGACGAAATCGGGTTCTCTCCCGACCAAGCAGGTGAAGCGTTCCGGTCATTCCAACAATACCTCTACGAAAAAACTGGCTGACCACGAGTTGTCGTAGACATTGACAAGACTTTAGAAGTGAGCGGTTCAGATATCGTCATTACGAGAAGGGGGCAGTGATGGAATCAATGTCATGGTTAGAAGCAATACTTGAGGTGCTTAGGCGTGGCGGCCAAAGAACCGCACGGGAAATTCTTGGTGAGATCGAAAAACTCCAACTTCGTTCGATTACGGGCAAGACACCTGAAGCGACGATCGGTGCACTTCTATACACCGCAATCCAGGACGGCGACGGCCGAGTCAAACTCGTAGGTCCTGGAGTGTTTGAGTTCGGTGTCGGGTCAGCCCCGGCGGCCACAACTACTCTTGGACGACTCGAGAGCGTCGATCCCCGTCAAATTTGGCCAGACGAAGCACGAAACTTCACACCGTGGTTGCTCGGGAATGCGTCGTATCTCGGGGAAGTCTTGGGTCTGGAGGTCGAACTTGAAGCGCGCGAGCATCAAGTTGGTTCTTACTATCTCGATTTGTATGGACAAGATCTCACCAACCAATGTGTACTCATTGTCGAGAACCAATTGACCGCGACTGATCATCGACACCTTGGTCAGTTGCTCACCTATGCTGCGGGTACGAAGCCGCAAGCAGGAACGATCGTGTGGATCGCGCCAGAGTTCCGCGACGAACACCGCGATGCGTTGGATTTCCTCAACTCTCGTGTGTCGGGAGATGCCAAGAGTGAGATCCGTTTCTTCGGAGTGGAAATGGCTGTTGTACGAATCGGCAATTCGATTCCTGCACCACAATTCACAGTTGTGGCATCCCCAAGCGGCTGGAGTGAGCAGATGGCGGAAGTTCAGGTCGCAGCCTCGGGTGGAGGGAGAGCACAGGCCTATCGAGCATTCTGGACCCGATACCTCGCCGCCCTTGAAAAGACAGCACCACAAACGACCAAGGTGCGCGCAGCGCCGGCCGCAAACTGGATAGCCGCGAATTATCTAAAAAGAGGCGTCAGCCTCAATCTCGCTTTCATCAACAGCGGGCGACTCTCAACCGAGATCTACATAGACCTCGGTAATCGAACGAGGAATCTCGACGTGTTCTACGGACTGAAAGACGCTGAGGTAGAAATCGACAGCGAGATAGGCGCCAAACTGCTGTGGGAGGAGTTGCCGGGCAAACGAGCATGTCGAATACGTCTCGCCCGAATAGGCGACATCACCGTGCCTGAAACTCACGAATCACTCATTGAGTGGCTCATCTCGCAGCAGGTGAAATTCAAACAGGTGTTCCGTGCTCGCGTTGAGGCACTTCCCGCAGAAATTTGGGATCGGGAGATTCCGAATGACGATGAAAGCGAAACCGATTCGGACGACTAAATCAACCTCAGTAGTTCAACTTTGTAGAAGGTCCAAAGGTCCATCAGGAGTCCATTTATGTCCGCCCAACAGGTAGCGAATAGATCGACCCGTGGGTACATTCACCCTATGAAATATGGGTTTTCTGCTCTAAGCGATTACTCAGAAAACTGTGAGTTAATCCCTGATAAGGATGAGGTCTCAAGTTCGATTCTTGATAGCCCCACAAGAGGTTAAAAGCCCGCGATACCAGCGTGTACGGCTACGACCTTTAGGGCACTTTTGGTGTGGCCTGCAGAGATTCA
>Ga0209284_10006977_pt1 | contig 10494 bp, 3 predicted proteins | sample FRY03_FD_187211 | JGI IMG/M metagenome (GOLD analysis project Ga0209284, IMG submission 187211) | Freshwater microbial communities from Lake Fryxell liftoff mats and glacier meltwater in Antarctica - FRY-03 (SPAdes) (version 2) | ecosystem: Environmental > Aquatic > Freshwater > Ice > Glacier... | reverse complement strand
TATTGGGCGATCCAATTCGGTCAATACGTCCGAATCGCTGAATGATCCGGACTGGGTTCCAGTGGATGTCGTAATTGATCAGGTAGTCGCAGTCCTGAAGGTTCTGTCCTTCGCTGATACAGTCCGTGGCAATGAGCAGATCAATATCGCCCTCGGCGGCAAGCTCCTCCGGCCTTTCTTTGGAACGTGGAGAGAACGCCGTAAGAATGCTGGCAAGGTCACGTCGCAGATTTGGGACTGTCGTTTGATTGCGACCTGTGCCCGTCACCAAAGCACACTGAATGCCGAGCGTTTGCTGTGCCCAGCTGGCCAGTTCTTCGTAAAGGTACTTTGCCGTGTCAGCAAAAGCCGTAAAGACAATCACCTTACGATTGCCGGGATTGATGGGGTTCCGACATTTGTGAGAGATCACTTCGCGGAGAGCCTCCAGCTTGGCATCGCGATCTGCGGTGATCAATTGAGCGGCTGAGTGCAATGTGTGCAGGCGATTTCGATCTTCGATGAGATCCTGCTTCCAGCGTACAAGGTCAACATCCTGAAGCAAGACCTTAACCTTGCGGCCAACGAGCAGACTCTCCACGGCTGAATCGTCAATGTCCACATCCAAAATATCCAGTTCCTCGAAGGACTCTGCACGCGATTCAATCCGTGCGAGTGTCGCTTCGACGTCCGCAAGCTGCCTCTGTAATGTTAATGTAAATGACGATATGGCACTTTCCATGCGTTTCAGCACGTTGACTCGCAACAGATGCACCAGACTCTCTTCGCGATCGACTTGCCGAAAGAACCCTTCACCTCCTCGAATCTGTGTGCTGTACTTTTCGTCGTACGCCATCTGTTTGTGCGGAAGCACATATCGAAGAGGGGCATAGCTCGCGAGATTCAGACGACGAATCTCGGTGTTAATCTCTTTGATGGACTGAAACTGTCCGGCTCGATCGACGTCTGGCTTGATATTGATGGGTCTTAAGCGGTCAGGAAACTTGCCGGTCTCAGCAGTCCCGTAGTACTTCTCAACATGCTTACGTGATCTGGCGATCGTAAGAAGGTCGAGAAGCGTGAAGTAATCGAATCCCAGCATGTCCATGAGACGTGCTGGAGTCCGATCATGTTCGTCAAGTGCCAACCACCGATTGAACGCCCGCTGTGCCAGTCTTGTTGTGGCTTCAATGCTTTCGATACCATGCTCAGCAAGTGCGGTGTCATTCCCTTCTGTTGCGAATGCAATTTGATTTCGCAGATCCGTCAGGCGATTATTGACAGGAGTGGCCGACAACATCAGGACACGAGTCTTTACGCCTTCCTGAACGATGCGGCGCATAAGCCGATCGTAGCGGGTTTCGCCACCGGCCCGAGGTGTCTTTTTGTTTCTGAAGTTGTGCGATTCGTCGATAACGACCAGATCGTAGTTACCCCAGTTAACGTGCGAGAGATCAATGTCACCTGACATCCCGCCGTCACGCGAAAGATCCGTATGGTTGAGCACGTCGTAGTTCAGCCGGTCCGCTGCAAGAATGTTGCGACGGTCGTTGATCTTGTACAGAGTCCAGTTATCGCGCAATCGCTTTGGTGCTAGAACCAGAACTCGGTCGTTCCGCAACTCGTAGTACTTGATGATGGCCAAAGCTTCAAAGGTTTTTCCAAGGCCCACGCTGTCGGCGATGATGCACCCGCCGAACCGTTCCAGTTTATCAATGGCCCCGATGACGCCATCGCGTTGAAACTTGAAGAGCTTCTTCCAGACAACCGTCCGGCGAATTCCGGTTGCCGATTTGACGATGCGTTCTTCGTCAAACTCCTGCCCGAGTTGTTTGAAGACGTGATAAACGATTTGGTAGTAGGTGAGGGCCGGCGCCTTGGGCTCGATCAACAAGTCCAGGCTCTTAATCAGCCGTTCTTTTGCTTCCGTGGAAATTGCCGCATTGTTCCAGAGGCCAGTGAACCATGACGAAAACATCGCAAATTCGTCATCACGCTCAGACACCTGTACCAGCCCGAACTGACTGCTGGCCGTCACACCCAGGCCTTCCGTCGAAAACGGACAGTTCCCGGCGATCACACGCTTTCGGTCCGCATCAGGATTTCCAGCAGCCATCAGGCATTGTGGAAGCATCGCTGGGACTTCACGGATGTCAACATTCCGATTCAGCCATGCGCGACAGACGGCAGCAAGCCACGGAACGGTAAGACGGTTGCGAAATGAGCGGTCCGCGTCCGTACCGAGCAGTTTCAAATCAGACCCCTCGCCGCCCGGCACAACAATTCGACATCCCCTCAGTCGCTCCAGTAATTCACGGGTTTCCGCAAATGCAAACAGCGAAAACGCAGAGGTAGCGATATCCAACTGTGATTGATCGTTGAGGCAGTTCCGCAGTTCGTCGACGACGCGTTCTGTGCCGATGTTGGGGATGAGTTTCATGAGACGAATCGCATTTGCGTATTGAGTTTAATTTGGAGACTTCAATGGCCCGAATGGACTGCAGTTGGGTTAGGTATTTATTGGGTCGCATCCGGGGTGATACGCTGAACCTGGTCTATCGCCTCCTGAATTCGGCTTCTGGCAGCGCTCGTAAGGCGATTGAGTCCAATACGACGTGAGATTGCCAGGGCCGGATCGGATTCGGATAAATCATCTCGGTGTGTGATGACGATATCGCACAACTCTGCCAGAGCGATCTGATCAACTGGCCTTCGATCATCTTCGGTTAATGGATGTCTAAAATCCGTGGTCTCCAGTGGGGTATTGGAAGCCCATAGAAATCGTCCCGTTGATTCGTGGGTTGAATGGACATCTTCCATCAAAGTCAGAATCCTGTCGCGGATTTTTCCGCTCGTGCGAGAGAACTGGTGAAGCCTGGCGACACGCTGTGCCAAAATGTCGTCGCGGATCGGGGATTCGGCCTGCAGGACACTCAAGACCACGCTGCGGAGTTTTTCGGTGTACGCTTCGGCAAAAAATGCGTCAGCATCGATTTCTAAAGACACAGCTTGAACCTGAGCATATCTGACTGGCAGTGCAAGCGATTCTCTTGAAGCGTCATCGTCGACAGGTTTACCGTTCCCATAATCATCCAAGCCTGATTCTTCATCACTCGACGGTTCACTATTTCGACTTCCTTCCAACAGGTCGCATAGCAATTGATGGACATGTTCCGTGGCACCCTCGCAGTCGTACCACCAGTCCGGCGACCAAATCCGGATAATCTCCCAGCCAAGATGACGCAGGATCTGCTCACGTATTTTGTCCCGATCCCTTGCTGTCGCGGATCGATGATATGTCGCACCGTCACATTCAATTCCAGCGAGGTAGGCTCCCGGTTTATCGGGATTCACCACACCGAGATCGACGCGAAATCCAGATACCCCAATCTGCGTGACGATCTGCCAACCCTTACCTGATAATCGTTCCGCTACTGCCTCTTCGAAGGGTGAGTCGAACCCGCCCATTGACCCGGTTTGCTCTGCGGACAAGGCGATCGCTCCACGATCTGCATAGTCCAGAAAGTTCTTCAGATGACGGACCCCTACCGACTTTGTCTTCTCAGCGTTCAGTTGATCCGCTTTAAATGATGCGTAGACAACTAATTCCTGACGTGCACGGGTGACAGCAACATTCAGTCGCCGTTCCCCACCACCTCGGTTCAATGCACCAAAGACAAGTGGAAGTTTCCCAGCCGGATCAGGCCCGAAAGCTATCGAAAACAGCATCACATCACGTTCATCTCCCTGGACGTTTTCGAGATTCTTTACGATTGTCGGCTCAATACGTGCATCGTTAAAGAACCACTCAATTTCCGGACTCTTGCGCTGCGCTTCATCAAAGAGATCCTGAACCAAAGACTGCTGCTGGCTGTTAAAGGTAATGACTCCCAGAGTTCGCCGATCTTTCTCCGGCAGACGCAGCCATCCTTTCATGCGCGTGACCGCGTCGGCAACAATCGCATCCGCTTCCTGTCGGTTTGTCCGGCTCTTCCCGCGATCATAGATGCCTTTGCTGAAGTATTTGAGTGATACCGCCTGGTCTTTCGTCAATGCTGAAGGAAATGTGATCAACTGGTTGTTGTAGTAGTGCCAGTTTGAAAAGGCGATCAAGGATTCATGACTGCTGCGATAGTGCCAATTGAGCTGCAATATAGGAAGTCCGGAGGCCTTGGCTTCGTCGAGAATGCTTTCCAGGTCTCGTTCGTGGTCTTCGAGTTCATCATTCTCTTCGTCGTTGTCCGAGCGACCAAAGAAGTTTGTGGGCGGCAATTGTTTTGGGTCTCCCACAATCACCGTTTGATGACCGCGTGCAATTGCACCGATCGCATCCCACGTTGTAATCTGAGATGCCTCGTCAAAGATTACGACATCAAACAGCGCCTGATTGGCTGGCAGGTATTGTGCGATCGACAGCGGTGACATCAGCAAACATGGAGCAAGCTTGCCAAACGACTGTGGCATGTTCCCGATTACTTCGCGAATCGTCTTGCTTGGTCGCTGCAATTGCATTTGATGACGCAGCAGCCCAAGCTCCGATTGACGTGGAACCTGATCTGGACTCGGCAGACTGTGCGACAAGGACTTTCGCACATGTAGTGTTGCCTCTGCCCTGGCGGCCTCGTCAAGTTCCTGAAAATCCCTTATAGCGTCTTCATGTTTGAAACGCTGAAACCCTCGAAGCACCTCATTGCTGTCAATTGCTTCCGGCAGCCACCAGCGGACATAAGATAGTTCGAACGCAGAGGCGAGATCGTCTGGCGACAACTCTCCTGATTCCAAAGCCCTGACGAAAACATCCAGGCCAAGCGTGACCGAGCGTTGTTTGATACCGGACCATGCCGTCCACCGTTGTAGCGAAGGGCGATCTTTCCTGATCTTCTCAACAACCTTGAACGTCTCAATTAAAACGTCCGTTGTTGTTTTGTTGACCGGTGCAGCCCCGGCGAAACTTTTGAAGGCCTGCAACGATGTCGAAAAACGCTGAGCAGATTCAAGAAATGCTTGCGACTTGCGATGAACCGGGTGATTTGATGAATCCGTTGCAAGGACGGAATGGAGTTTCGAAGACATTGACGGTAAATTGCCCAGACTTTTCCCCAAATCCACAATTGCCTGCCTGGCTTCTTTCGCAGTGGTAAGATATTCGCGCAGTTTGTCAGTGGCAGTGTTGAGCCCATTCCAGAGATGAACCTGATCTGCAAGTGGATTTGCGGAGATGCGTTCAAGTTGAGTTTGCATTGACCGAATCTTCGGCAGGTCAATTTGCGGGTCAGAAATGCCTTTGGTGGAATAACTTTGAAGAAGCTTTTGTACTCGCCGCTTCGCAAAGATTGACAGTGGCCATAATTTTGCTGTGGCCTCACGCCACGCCCGATCCAGGTCGTCTGTAGGAATACTCAGCAGGTTTGCTTCATCGTATTCGGCTTTTGCCTGGCCTCTGGACAAATTGAACGTCTTGATCGATTCTTCAAGCTCATCCACTCCCGTGGAAAGTTCAGCGAATCGCTTGTGGAATATGATACGATAGTCATCACTGGCAGTTGAGACGATACAGCGTGCCACGCGACTGAACCGCTCCAGTGTTTCCGGTGAGCAGGCGGTCTTTTCGTCAGCGCCAATCGCTGCCGTGAATGCCGCGAAATTTGACTGCAGTGAACGAGCAGCCGTCTCCAGATTCTCCGTTTCCCGAAGTAGACTGGCCTCCCATGTCGCGGACCACTCGGTAGCTTTGAGATATCGTGGCGGCAACGTTCCCGCCAACGCCCTGAAGCTCAATCCCATATCGCTGATTACATTAACCAGTTCTGTGTATCTTGCCGCATCGTGCCGAACAGAATCATTCCATGCGAGACTGGGTGTTGTCCTGCCGGTTCCCTTCACCGAGACGCCCATTGCGCGAAACACACTCCACCCATTGGGGGCTTCAGCATGAAGCGCCTCAACATAACGGTTCAGTTCATCTCGACGAATTTTCAACCGCTCGTTTATCGAAATCCATTGATCTGAAACAGCATTCTGTGAGGCTGCCCAGGATGCGTTCATCTGAGCGAGAAATTGCCGTCGTTCTGCCTTGTTGGAGTGAAGCTCAAGACAAAAGTCGCCCAAACCACGTTCCCGCAATCGCCGGTAAACCACATCGAGAGCGGCAGTTTTCTCCGCGACGAACAATACCGTCTTTCCATTGGCCAGACACTGTGCAATCATGTTTGCAATTGTCTGACTTTTTCCAGTCCCCGGCGGACCGATCAGGACAAAATCATGTCCCTCTTGCGCAGCGGCGATTGCGGCGAGTTGAGATGAGTCTGCTGGCAGTGGGTGTACAAGCTGATTTGGCGAGTATCTTCGGTCAATGTCATCGCAGGTCGGAAACGCTGTGGACGCTCCGGATTCGAATGCCTTGTCAGGATTCTGGATCAGATGGCGAACGACGCGATTGTTTGCCAACTGATCAATACGGTCAACCAGATCTTTCCACATCAGGTACTTGGCAAACGAAAATGTCGCGAGTGCCGTTTCATCGACGACTTCGAATCCAGGAATATCGCGAACCGCTCGTCGCATCTTTTCCATGACCTGCAAGACATCTATACCGTTTTCATCCGTTGGGAGATCTGTTTCAAAGTGGGTCAGGTCTCGTTCAAAGTCCTTCTTCAGCATTTGAATGAGCGTTGCATTGAATCGCACTTCGTCTTCGTGATGTGCAAGTTGGAATGGCGAAACTGCGCTCGTCCGGATCAGTTTGACCGGAACGAGTAACAGTGGTGCTGAATAGAAATCCGGGTCGTCTGGCTTCTTCTTCCAACGCAGAAATCCGACGGCCAGGTACAGCGTATTTGAACCACCTTCTGCAATGTCATTTCTGGCCTTGCGATAAAGTTCGGTCAGTCGCCCGGCGAGGTCACGCGAGTCAAGCTTTGCCGCGAGTTCTCCGCGTTCCAGTGCGGATATTGCAAATTCAGAATCAAGATCTTTTCGCGTCTTTTGATAATGCAGAGCCGCATCACGATCCCCAATTGGATTGTGCTCAGTGAGTGAAACAATCCGCAGTTTGGATCCTGAGGCCAGTCTGTCTTCGAGTGCTGGTACGTCGGGACACAGAAACGGTACTGACTGTTTGCTTGCCTTAAAGTTCAGCAGCCGGTTTCGCAGCGAAAGATCCAGAAGTTTCCGCTGCCATCGCTCAATACGACCCGCAGGGGTCGTAGGTTTCTCCTCAGCGTTATCGATTGGAATCTGAGAAAAATCGGGCATCTTCGGAAGTGGGAGCGCCACTCTCACATCGCCAACTTCGTCTCGTGCGTTTGCCGACGTGTCGTGTGACGCAAGTGGACGAATTTGCGCCATTCTGGCTCGCATGAAATCAATGGCCGCAACAAATCGCTCTTGTTTGGATGCCCCCAACGCAGACTCAGCTGTTCGTTTCGCGTCTTCGAACGTCGCAGGTGGACGACCGGTAATCAGAGTTGTCTCAAACACCAGCAATTCTCGGGCAGCAATGGCTTTGCGAACTTCGGTGATGTCTTTCTCGACCATGGTGTTGAAAGTTTTCTCAACCAACCATACACCGGCGAAACAATGACCGTCCTGAAAAATCGCTATAGGATTGAGTCCGACTGCTTCAATAACAGCGGCGAACAAGAGTGTGGTATCGAGACAAGTTGCCAGGCCATCCGAAATGACCGTTGATGGACGCCGTGTCTTCTGTCCTGTCGATTCAAAGCTGCGAGGCGGATTGGAATATGTCAGTCTTTCTCCTGCAATCGCAGACCATATTGCTGCCGTCAGCATGAAAGCCCTCCGTGGATCACGACTTTGGTATCCATCAAGAGCAGAGGAATGCCCGTGTGCTGTGAGTACCTCTCCGGCAGTCTTCATGATCTTCGCGACGGCAGGATCGTTTGGCATCACAAAGGCTGCCAGCAACTCGCTCATGGATCCAAATCCGCCCCATTCGTCCCGAGCAAGGATGCGAATCTCATGTGATTGAGTTGCAATGATGTAATCACCGCATCGGAGGAGCAGCTGCACTTGTCCTCGTTCCGCTTCATTCAGCCCGTTCAGATAGGCAGCATCAAGTTCGATATTACGATCGGCGATTGCTAGTTCGGTTCCCGGACTGATCCTTTCTATTTGCCACCTTCTCGGGCGAGCAAAACCGGGTTGAATTTGCAGTTCAAGCTGCAAATTGCTGAGTGTCTCGTTGCCGTTATTTCGGATGACCAGTGATCTCAGAAACGGAACCGAATTCTGCCAACTGGCGTAGTTGATGCACTCACTCAGGCTGATGGAAACTGTGACAGGTGATTCAGGATTGGACGGCACCAAGGTGTCTGGCTCCGAAAGACTATTATGGTTACTCGCAGACCCTTGGTTTCGATGCCTCCTACTCAGAGACCAAGGTAAGTTAGCGACACTACAGCAAGAAAAAATGCACACCAACGACAACATCGGTCGTTTTCTGGAATCGATCAGGGCAAAAGCCACGCTCAGGAAGCGCCAGCCCAACTATCACCCATTTACTTAACCACGCCATACCGCTCTGATTTGCAATTGTTTCGTGGCTGCTCCAAAACCGCCCACGGCAATTGTCGGTGTCGGTCCTGATGGCATCGCGATCTGGATTCTTGCAGAGTGACCGAAGTATTTGCCATTGAGGACAAGTGTTTGAAATGTGAACAAGGGATTTTCTCTATTGGGATGATTGAAGTATCGAACGCGTCGTCTTCAACATTTCGAATACTGGCGTCGCATTGCTTCGACGTCTCGCTGCAAGGATTCCACCAATTCAACTGGCTCCAGCACTTTTGCCAATGGTCCGAAACTCAGAATCCAGCTCTTGATCTCGTCGAGGTTTCTCAACTTCAAAGACATGACAGTGCTACCATCTTTTCTGTCAACAAACTTCTGTGAGCGATTCCATCGCGATTCCTTCACGGACCCGGCTGCCTGTGCCGCAAAATGCACTCGCACCCGCTTCGACTCTCCGCTTGGGCTGAAGATTCCGAAGGACTCATTGAGATACTCCCGAACGTCAAACGTTTCCGGGACTTTATAGCGACGTTCGGTCGTCGCAGCATCCTCAACTCGATCGAGTTTAAAGTGCCGCATTGCGTTTGATGATTCGCTGAATCCAATAATGTAGAGCGAACCTCTATGATAGACGAGGCTGTAGGGATGGACGGAATATTCGGATGCCTTATCAGCTGTGTTCTTCACGTAGTTGATCTGCAATACTCTGCGATCCTGAATTGACGACATCACACGAGAAATCAAATGCGAGCGACTGGAATAGTCACTTGCACCAACATTTGTCAGATGAAACAAATCGGCCAGTTGTTCCTGCAAGGCCCGCGACTCATGAAACAGCTGTGCTTCAAGTTTTTGAAACAACGAATGAATTCCCTCAAAAAACGGCGTGCCTGCGAACGGCTCCAATAACCGACGTCCCATGTAGAGGGAAAACAGCTCATGAAATGTAAATGAAACCTGTTCCACGTTTGCTGTAATTCTCCACAGTTTCTTTCCATGTTCAGCCAGTTCCTCCCTGATCTCAATTCCCTCGTCCTGCAGCAATTTGAGATCGCGGCGAATCGTCTTCGGATTGAGCCCTTCATGCTTAGCCAAGTCGTAGACCGACAGCCCACTCTTTTGCTTCGACAAAATCTGAATGAACCGGATGGCTCGTCGCAGTCTGGAAGATTCGCTTTCCGCCATTCCTTTAATTTCCTCACGTTAATCAACACCCCTGGACAGCCCACTGTCCAGGCTGGGTAGGAATCTGGAGAGATTTTCAAAATACTGTTCCCGCAGCCGCGTGTTGTTTGCGACAGGATTGCCACAAAGCAAGACACTGTTTTTTTCTTGGCAACCCAGTGTTACTTTCAGGTGCCTGAAATACCTAATACTTCGACTTCGCCACGAACGTCTGGCCGATCGCCGGGAACCGAATTCAGAGTCTTCCGAAAGAAGATGTGCAGCAGGAACTTCGCTCGACTTGCCGCGCAGTAGAGTGCGGTGCATATGGCATCAGGCTCTGGCCGACTGAAGCCAGATAGAATGACACAGTCCGCTTCAAGGCCCTTGAACCGGTAGATCGTTGCGTAACGAATCGCGGTCGGATCATGTTCGCCAATCGACTCATCGATCAGGCGAATGCCCGCAAGATGAGCACAGTCAGCATACGGTGAATTCTGTAATCGGCGTCTGCCAATAATCACAATTCGGTCCGGTGACAACTTGCGTTTGTTGATCAGCTCACTGACGATTTTTTCGACGGCGACCAGCTCCTCTTCTGCCGAATCAACAATATGCTCCGCCGGAGCAAAACCTTCCTCCGCAAAGTGGGCAGATTTCATCGCATTGGTGGAGAGTCGGCTAACGTACTGCGCGATTTGGTTCGTGTTGCGACAGTTCTTATCCAGCGTGATCTTCGCTTCGTTGACCAGGAATCCAAATTCGCGACCAAAAATATTCTGCTCAGGGTCATAGAAGGCATACATCACGCCTTCCTTG
>Ga0209284_10006974_pt1 | contig 10504 bp, 11 predicted proteins | sample FRY03_FD_187211 | JGI IMG/M metagenome (GOLD analysis project Ga0209284, IMG submission 187211) | Freshwater microbial communities from Lake Fryxell liftoff mats and glacier meltwater in Antarctica - FRY-03 (SPAdes) (version 2) | ecosystem: Environmental > Aquatic > Freshwater > Ice > Glacier... | reverse complement strand
TTGTTTTCATGTATGTGAGAAAAGAGGCCGTCCTCTCCAGCCAGATTGAAGGCACGCAAAGCTCCCTGCAAGACCTCCTCGCCGCAGAGGCGCATATTCTCTCACCGAACAGCCCCAAGGATGTGGATGAGGTCGTCAACTATGTGACCGCGATGAACTACGGGCTTGACCGTCTCAACGAGTTGCCCTTGTCCGTCCGCCTCATCAAGGAAATCCACGAGCGGCTCCTCCAGGGGGTGCGCGGTGCCCACCTCACTCCGGGTGAGCTGCGACGCTCGCAGAATTGGATCGGTCCCGGCGGCTGCACCCTCCGCGAGGCTACCTTCGTGCCGCCTCCGCCGCATGAAGTCCCAACGGCGCTTGGTGCTCTGGAAAGCTTTCTTCATTCTGAAAGCGATCTTCCCCATCTCATCCAGATCGGCCTGGCCCACGCTCAATTCGAGACCATTCACCCTTTTCTGGATGGCAATGGCCGCATCGGGCGGCTCCTTATTACTTTCCTCCTTTGCCAGCGGAAAATCCTGTTGAAGCCCGTGCTCTATCTGTCTCATTTCTTCAAGCAGCACCGTTCCGAATACTACGAACACCTCCAGGCCATTCGTGATCACGGACGGTGGGAACAATGGCTCGCCTTCTTCCTGCGCGGCGTCACCAGCGTCAGCCTGGAAGCCACGGAGACCGCCCGCCGCATCCTCGCCTTGCGGGAAAAGCATCGTGCCGCCGTGACCACCCACCTGGGGCGTGCTGCGGGGAATGGTCATCGCGTGCTGGAAACCCTTTATCAACGGCCCATCCTCTCTGTGGCCGATGTCCAGGCCCTCACCGGCACCACCTATACCGCCGCCAACAGCCTCGTCTCACGGCTTGTCAATCTCGACATCCTCCAGGAGGCGACTGGCAACAAGCGCAACCGCGTCTTCCGCTATCAGCCCTATATCGCCATCTTCAGCGAGAATGCGCCGGAAGCGTCCGATGAAACGAAAGGAGCCACAGCATGATCGAGGGGCTCTAGCCGTATGCGCAATACAAGGAGTCGGGCTCGAAATGGCTTGGCCGCGTTCCTGCGTAGTGGGAGGTGCAAGCTGTATGGCCACTGATTTGGCAGACGCTGTCTGCCAAATCAGTGGATAAACGGTATAAAACTGGCGGCACTGGCGCAGGGTGCGCGGGGTCAGGTCGCACATGCCGCGTGCGGCCGTTCCAAAGGCCACTTCCCGCCATTTGCCCCCCGCTCCTGTCGAACATTAAACATCTCACATTGAACGACTTGATTTGCAGAAAATCATATGTACAATGTACGCATGATTGAATTCGAATGGGATGAGGCTAAAGCCGCAGCAAACCTCAAAAGGCACCAAGTGTCTTTTGAAGCGGCGAAGTCAATTTTCTTCGACGAGTTTGGCGTTCAGTTCTTCGATGTTGAGCACTCGTCCGTTGAAGAGCGTTTTCTGATGTTGGGCATGAGTTCACGGGCGAAGTTGCTCATCGTCTGTCATTGCGAACGGGATCACGGTGCGACTATTCGAATCATTTCGGCACGGAAGGCAACCAAGCGTGAAAGCGCGTTCTATCGAGGTGTACACACATGAAAGCAGAATACGATCTCTCGAAACTGAAGTCCCGCAAAAATCCCTACGCATCCAAGCTGAAGAAGCCTGTCACGATGCGACTGTCAGAAGATGTTGTGCAGTATTTCAAAGGTATGGCAGATGAGGCGGGTGTGCCGTATCAAAGCCTCATTAATTTGTATTTGCGCGACTGTCTTGCCAATAGTCGAAAAGTGAAAATCAATTGGCCCCAGGCGGGTTAATATGTCAATCAACACGCAGCCTGCGGCGCGGTTATTTTTACGGTAGAACTCACATTTCCAAGGGAACCACCCGATGCCGGTGACCGCATCAGTAAACAGAAAATCCTACGCCATGCGACTATCCGTGCAATAACGCCGCGCGAATTCGCTTGGTTTGCTGGTCGATTCTCAGCGCGCGTTCGCTCCGCCGTGCCACACGCATCCATTCACACCCCGCCGAGCGTGCGATACTGAAGCGCCTCTGCGACGAACACAGCGTTGACGGTCTCTTCGCCAGCGAGATCTGCGATGGTGCGTGCGACTCTGCGAATCTTGTCATATGCACGGGCGCTGAGCGCGAGTTCATCCAATCCGCGTGTGAGCAACTCCGACGCGGCGTTGTCGAGACGGCACATGCGGTCGAGCGCATCGACTGGCAAGCGCGCATTGGGAAGGATGCCCTGCCGCACCGTTGCACGAGCACGCGCGCGCATCACTTGCTCGCGCAACTCTCTACTGTCGACGCCGGGCTTCGTTCGCGCCAGATCTCGCGCGCCCACACGGCGCACTTCGACATGCAGATCAATTCGATCGAGCACTGGTCCTGAAACTCGGCCGAGATATTCGCTCATCATGCGCGCACCACTCGCTCCAGCAACACGATCACCGCGCGCAGTTGGATTCATCGCCGCGACAAGCATCGCGACTGCTGGCCAGCGCACCGATCCACTTGCGCGTGCGATCGTGACTTCTCCGCCTTCGAGCGGTTCGCGCAGGGCTTCCAGTACATCGCGACGAAACTCGGGCAATTCATCGAGAAAAAGCACGCCGTGATGAGCAAGCGTGATCTCGCCGGGTCGCCCCATGGGACCGCCACCGACAATCGCCACTGCACTCGCGCCATGATGTGGCGCGCGCACTGGACGCGGTACATCAATCGTTCCGCGCGGCGTCGTGCGCATCTCGCATCGGCCCACGCATGAGCCAATTCGCAAAACTTCCAGCGCTTCTTCTGGCAGCAGCGGCGGCAGAATGCCGGCTAGCGCACGCGCGAGCATCGTCTTTCCACATCCGGCCGGACCGAGCATCAGCACATTGTGTGCGCCTGCGGCCGCGATCAACATCGCACGCTTGGCGAGTGGCTGTCCTTTGATGTCACGGAAATCCACCGAAGCGAGCCCGGGATTTGGAATGTCCATGCCTGCGACGGGATCACGGTCGAGTGAATCGATGCCAGAACTCTCACCAGCAAGCGTTTCCAGCGCACCATTGATTGCGCCATTGATTGCGCCATTGATTGCACCGTTGACAGCAACTCCAACTTCCACACGCGCTGGTTCTCCCTCACCTCGCAGAAACGCGATGACTTCGCACAAGTTCGACGCGCCAATGACTTTCACTCCGGGAACAAGCGATGCCTCCATCGCATTTTCAAGTGGAACGATGATCCCGCGCCGATGCTCGCGGGCCAACAGCGCTGCACTCACTGCGCCGCGAATCGGCCGCAATCGCCCGTCAAGTGCGAGTTCGCCGGCGATCAACCACTGCGAACTCGCGGGTGCGCCGGCTCGGGTGGGCTCGGCCGCTCCCGACGCGAGCAGCAATCCCACTGCAATCGGCAGGTCGTAGACCGGACCCTCCTTGCGCGTACCCGCCGGCGCGAGGTTGACGACCACATGATGCCGAGGAACTTCAAATCCCGACACTTCAATCGCCCGACGAACACGCTCGACCGACTCACGAATCGCGGCATCGGGCAATCCAACGACGCAAATTTGCGGCAGCCCGTGCGCGGAAAGATGAACTTCCACTTCACATGCAAGAGCATCGATGCCGCGAAGCATGAAGGCATGAACAAGGGCGTGCACACCCGCAACATAACGCGGCGCCGACGGATGACGGCAAGTCGTCCCCTTTTTCTCTATGCTCAAATCACGCGAGCAACGATTTCTCAATGCTCAAATGACGCGAGCAACTTTTTGGATTCCACCACCTTTCTCATCTCGATGCTCATCGGAACGGCCGGCGGATTCCTCGGAGGCCTCTTCGGAATCGGCGGCGGACTCGTCATCATTCCACTGCTGACATTGGCGCAAGGCAGTAATCCGCATCTATATCAAGCGTCGAGCCTCGTGGCCGCACTCCTCGTATCGGCCGGCAGCATTCCCCGCCACATTCGCGCCAAAGCCATTCGCTGGGTCTTCGCGCTGCGAACGATTCCGCTCTCGTTGGCAAGCGTCGCCATCGGCATCGGCATCGCCATCGGCAACTCTCTGGAAAACCCGCTGTGGCTCGAGCGCATCTTCGCAGTCTTTCTCGCGTATGTCGCCATAACAGAGCTGGTCCGTCGCGTTCGCTCTCCCGCCGCTGAATCAGCGCACACCACGCCGACCGAACGCGTCGGTTGGGGACCAGCGTGCCTTGTTGGTGGCGCGATGGGAACGCTCGCTGGACTGCTCGGTATCGGCGGCGGCGTGATCGCAGTGCCGATGATGCGCGTCGTCAATCGATTCGATATCCGAACCACAATTGCGACAAGCGCATTTCTCATTCTGCCGACGGTGATGCTGGGAATCATCTTGAAATATTCCACACTCTCTTCGGTGAAAACTCCATCGGGAGATTCCATCGCCATCGGCAGCGCACTCTGGCTCGCCGTCGCACTTGCACCCGGCGCGTTTTTCGGCGCGGTCGTCGGCGCATCGCTCGTTCATAAACTTCCCATGAAACAACTTGCGATCGCATTCGGAGTGCTCTGCGGTATTCTCGCAATTCGCATGGCGGGATTTGGCGCGCCCAATTGAAAAGCGCTGCCCCATGATCGACACTCAAAATCACCAATCCAAACCCTCGCACTTGCGTCGCAACTTGGTGATCGCACTGGGAATCCTGTGGATCACCGTTCCAGCCTTGTTGGGCTTCACGCTCCTGGCCAGAATCGGCGATGCGGGTGATTCGTTACGCCAACTGCCCGACGCGGGAATCTTCATCTTCATCGCAATTTTCGCGCTCACCACTGGCTTTGGATTGCTGCCGCCCTATGCGCAGACGATCCTCGGCGCGTGGGTGTTTGGCATCAAACTTGGCGCCACCGCAGTGATGTGCGGATTGCTCGGCGGAGCGATCATCGGATTCTTCTTCGCGCGTCTCGTCAGCGGCACCGCGATCATCGAGTTCATCGACCGCAATCCGCGCGCACGAGTCATTCGCGCCGCGCTCGTCGACGCCAGTCAGCGCAGAACTTTCTTTCTCATCATGCTCTTGCGACTTCCTCCAAATTCCCCATTTGCAATGGCGAATCTCGCGATGGGCGCATCTGGTGTGCGCGCATTTCCATTCATCGCCGCGACCGCCATTGGAATGCTTCCACGCACGCTCTTCATCTGCACCGCGGCGGCAACAGCAGCAGCGACTGGCGCGCATAATTTTCAAGAGCTCTTTGCCAACCAAGGCTGGCTCTGGCTCACCGTCGGATTTGCAAGCTTGCTGATCGCTCTCACGATCATTCGCATCATCGCGATGAAGGCGCTCAAGGCAGCTGGTTTGTTGCCGCCGCCAGCAGCCGCGAAGTAATCAAGGATCGCTCGACGCAGAAATCATGTCGGCGCGCGAGCAACCTGACGCGGCATTGCACATGACGCGCATGACGCGCATGACGCGCATGACGCGCATGAGGCGCATGAGGCGCATGACGCGCATGACGCGCATAACGCGCATTCCAAATCATCGCGCCCCCTCCGCGCCAACTTCACGGAACTGACAACGGTTCAAGCGCCGCGGGATTCTCGGCCACAGGCACGACCAGCTCGCCCCGCGGCGCAGTTTCAAGCGCCATGGGAATCTCCAAATCATCATGACTCGTCGGATGCGCAAGACTCTTCGCCCGAGCGCTCTCGCTTGGCAACTGCGCCAAACGCGCATCAATCTCGCCAAATAAATGATCCGCTTGCTTCCAGAATGCAGCGGTGCGAATTTTGCTGCGCGTATCAAGACTGACCTTTGGAATGCGATCGCTCGTGTCCACACGAATTGAGAATGTCCAAGTCTCGCTCTCTCTGCGAAGCGCTCCACCGGGCGGCGCATGATCGCGCTTCAATTCTCGATACACCTCAATTCGGTCGTCGGCTTCATCCACCATCACCCCGTTGCTGGTGACAAACCAATCAGAATATTTCGGATTGCGCGCGGCGAGCAAAGTCGCCTGCCAGAGATCATCACGACTGACTCCTGGATAATCGCGCGATGTTGTACTGCAACCAACCGCGCACAGTGCCGCGACGCACAGCAGCATGACTGGTCCCACCGAAAAAATCCGCGCCAACGCGCTACGGTTCGACCAAGAATTACTCGCTGAAAATTGCATTGGAGAAAACTTTCTGAACATCGTCATGCTCCTCAAGTGCGTCAATGAGTTTCAACACCTGCGCCGCGCGTTCGCCGTGCACTTCGATCGGCGTAGAGGGTATCCATATGACTTGCGCTTCGGTCACAGCTGTCCCAGCGGCCTCGAGCGCGTCTCGTACCGCCGCCAATACACCCGGCGCGCACGACACCTGCCACATTTCCTCGTCGGCGACCACATCATCGGCCCCCGCTGCAAGAACGATCTCCATGAGTTGTTCCTCGCCAATGCGCGCGCGTTCGACCATCAGCACCCCCGCGTGCCGTAAGTTGTACGAGACCGATCCCATCACCCCGAGATTGCCATAGTTCTTATCGAAGATTGTGCGGATTTCCGGCGCCGTTCGATTGATATTCGATGTCAGGCACTCGGCAATCACAGCCACGCCGCCCGCTCCATATCCCTCATATCGAATTGCCTGATAGTCGTCGCCTTCGAGCGTGCCCGAGCCCTTCTTGACGGCCTTCTCAATCGTGTCGCGCGGCATATTGACCCACTTGGCTTCGTCGATGGCCATGCGCAGTGACGAGTTGAAACGCACATCACCACCGCCAAGTCGCGCCGCGACAATGATGGCACGGGATGCTTTGGACCACAGCTTGCCACGCTTGGCATCCACCGCGGCCTTGCGGTGTTTCATGTTTTTCCATGCGCTATGACCAGCCATGATCGTTCACAACTCGATCAATGACTCTTCGAAGCCTTCGCACGCGGCTTGCTCTTGGCCTTCGCAGCGTCCTTGGCCTTCTCGGCCGAAACTGCGGCGGCTCCGTGTGGCTTCTTCTTGCTCTCGCGCAGTTCACGCGCCGTCTGGGCTCGGCCCGATGCGTGGAAAGCTTCCACAGCTGCGATGAGTGCGAAATGAATCTGCCTCGAACGATCGCTCTTGAACTTCTTGGCGAACATTTCTGTCACGGCCGTTGGCTTCATGTCCTCTGACAACACTTCGTTGTGAACGAGCAGATCGACCGTCGTGTGATCGATTGGAATGAGCGCCACTTCAAACCCAATGAGCAACATTCTCGAAACGACATATGTCCCCATTCCCTCGAGATTTTCAAGGTAAATGCGAACATCGCGCTTGGGCTTGCCCACCAATTGTTCAAGGCTCACTCGATGATGGCGTCGGAAGAGATCGAAAAATGTCATCCGCAATTTACGCATCCGAGCGAATGCGTCGGGATACTTGGCACCAATCGTTGTCACCATCTCCTCAACGAGATTCACGCGAAACTCGTTGAAGTCCACATTGCGACTGCGGATGCGCTGAATCGCAGCGTCGGCGTCCTCCATCGTCGCGTCATACAGCAGCGACGAGTGGATGAGCAGCGCGACGAGGTCGGCGGAGTTCGGCTCCTCCGTGCGTGCGCGCGGCGTGTATTTCTTGATCAGCGAATTCAGTCGATTGATGTTGAACGGTGGCTTCTTGTCGGTCATGGCAGAACCTCTTCCTTCGGTGTGATCAGCTCAAAAATTAATTGGGGTATGCGGCGAAGACTGGTTGATTCGCGGAGCGAGGATCGGAAAAAACCCACCGCACTTCGCAGCGCCGCGAGCGACAGCGGACCGCGATCGGTCGGCAGAACCGAAATCTTGATCCGCGCACTCGAAAGGTCGGGGCTCATTCGCACTTCCTGAACCGAAACCATCCCTTGCAACCGTGGATCGGCAAGTCCGCGCACGATGCGTTCTTGTATCGCGCGCTGCAGAACGCTCGCAACCTGCGCAGGCCTCGAGCTCGGCGCAATATCGCGCTTGCTGCCATCGGGAGCAAACGAAACGCCCGGCGGCAGCTGCGGTCCTTTGCCTCTTCGCTCACGCATTTCCACCACCAAGCGGCCGAACGGTGGTCGTGCGATAGCACTCCAACACATCGCCTTCACGAATGTCGTCATAGCCGTTGATCTTCATACCGCACTCATTACCTGCGCGAACTTCCTTCGCATCTTCCTTGAAGCGCTTGAGTTGTTCGAGCCGACGATCCTTCTCGACAACGATGCCATCTCGGGTGACACGAATCTGCGCGTTGCGTTCGATGACACCGTCGGTGACATAACAACCAGCAATCGCGCCCACCTTCGTGATCTTGAAGACCGCGCGCACATCGGCGTGTCCAAGCACTTGCAGTCGAATCTCGGGTTCGAGCAGTCCGCGCACGGCCTTGTCCATATCTTCGGTCAACTGATAGATGATGTCATAGAGTCGAACATCGATCTTGCGAACTTCTGCCAGTTTGCGAGCCTTGGCACTGGTCGTGACATTGAATCCCACAACAACCGCTCCGGTTGTCGCCGCAAGTTCAATATCGCTCTCGTTGATTCCGCCAACGCCCGCGTGCTTGATGGAAATCGAGACATCTTCGGCCTTGATACGCCCCAGAACAACCTTGAGCGTTTCCACCGATCCTTGAACATCGCCTTTGACAACAAGCGGCAGTTCCTTTTTCTTGGACTTCGCCATCGCCTCGAAAATATTGTCCAGCGTGACCTTCGGCGCCGAAAGTTCGCGATCGCGCTCGAATGCACGGCGCTCGCGCGCAGCTTCCTCCGCCGCAGCAAGACTCTCAACAACATAGAACTTGTCGCCAGCATCCGGCAGCATGTCGATACCAGAGATCACGATGGGAGCCGTTGGATCGGCGCTTGTCACGCGCTCCGCTCGATCATTGACGATGTCGCGCACACGACCAAAGGCGCGACCGACAACGACGAAATCTCCGCGTTTGAGCGTGCCTTCCTGCACGAGTAATTGCGCAACAGATCCGCGCCCCTCCTCCATGCGAGCTTCCAGCACGGTGCCTTGCGCATGACCGCCCCAATCTGCCTTCAGTTCAAGCACATCGGCTTGCAACGCGATGGTTTCGAGCAACTCAGGAAGGCCAGTGCCTTTGAGTGCGCTGACCAGAGCGACTTCAACATTGCCTCCCCACGGAACTGGATTGAGCTCATGCCCAGCGAGCTGACCGTAAATGCGCTGAAGATTCTGTTCGTTGAATTCAGGACGATCGATCTTGTTCAGCGCAACAATCACCGAGACCTTGGCGGCCTTGGCGTGATTGATGCTCTCAATGGTCTGCGGCATCACACCATCGACCGCGTCGATTACCAACACAACGATGTCGGTCACTTTCGCGCCGCGCGCACGCATGGCCGTGAAAGCCTCGTGACCCGGCGTATCAATGAAAGTGATCATTCTCATTTGCTCGCCAGCTTGCACTGAAACTTGGAATGCGCGAGTCGATTGCGTAATGCCACCAGCTTCGCCCTCGGCGATATTGGTCGCACGAATTCGGTCAAGCAATGTTGTCTTGCCGTGATCGACATGTCCAAGAATGGTGACCACCGGTGGACGCGTGCGCTCGTCAACGCGTTCACGCGCCGCGAATCGCTCTTCGATTTCGTCCGATGCCGTCTTCGCCTCGACAATTTCCACTTCGATACCGAAGTTCATCATCACTTCGATCGCTTGATCCCCGTTGAGCGCGGAATTGATCGTGATCGGATTGCCGGCCAGCAACGACTTCTTCATGATCTCCGAGACCTTCACACCCGTTAGCTCGGAAAGTTCCTTCACCGAGACAGGATCTGGCACGCGAACCGGTCCTTGCGGCTTGCTGATCGTCGATCGATTCTGCGGCGAGAGAGGACGGTGCGTCGCGGTGCGGTGCTTGCGGAAAAAACCATCCGCGCCAGCGATTCGATTCGTTCGCTCTTCCAAATCCTTGGGACGGAAACCTTCCCGAGCTTGATCGGCGCGTCCTGTTCGACCCGCATCCGCTGGACGACGCTTCGACGCTGGACCGCTTGGTCCGCGTCGAGTTGGATCGCCCGCGCCAGTGCCCGTTGTCGGACCGCGACCACCGATCGGAGGACGGATTCCGGTGCCGAAGCCCATAGGACTGCGCGGCCGAGGTGCGGCGATATTGTCGGCAACTTCCACACGAATGACCTTGGGACCAGCAAGGCTGGTCTTGCCAGGCTGCTGCAAAAGTTCAGCGGATGGCCGGCTGCGAGTCGGCCGCGTTGGAACATTCATCGGCGCCGGAATGATGATCTTGGGAGGCTCGACTGGAGCGACAGGCATGACAATTTTGTGCGGAGTCACTGGCGCGACCCTCGGTGCAGCAACCACAGCGTGCGGTCCATCGCCACTGGACTTCATTGGAGTTAGGCGTGGAGAATCGCTGATCGCTGGCGCAATGTCCTGCTTCGAGAGAGGCATCGCAGCAGCTGACTTCGCTTGTATCGCGGGCGCGATCGATGCGGCATGACCAGCATGACCAGCATGACCAGAAGGACCGATATCCGATTGCA
>Ga0209284_10006971_pt1 | contig 10506 bp, 23 predicted proteins | sample FRY03_FD_187211 | JGI IMG/M metagenome (GOLD analysis project Ga0209284, IMG submission 187211) | Freshwater microbial communities from Lake Fryxell liftoff mats and glacier meltwater in Antarctica - FRY-03 (SPAdes) (version 2) | ecosystem: Environmental > Aquatic > Freshwater > Ice > Glacier... | reverse complement strand
TTGCAGCAGCAATGTAATTCGCGCCCTTGTAAGCTGTTCAATTACTTCTTCGAAACTATTTTTTGCCATGTGATTTCCTTTTATATGCTGTAATTATAATGCTTGTGCTTTTATTAGTCAATTGGTGTCAGATGTCGTCTGCACAATTTTCTGCGTAGGTTTAGCAGCAATTGCACATTGACTGATAGTCGTCGAAGATTTCTTCTTTATATGGACATGAGTGATCATCTGCCTTCACTGCAACATTTACCGTATTTTAGAACGGCATATGTATAGTCTTCGTCAGGCTGTGTCAAGTCGCACCACCGCCTGAGCATATCCACCAGACATTATGGGTCCTCCATACAGTTCCCAACCATCATCTAAATACTCATTGACTATACGATCCAAGTCAACATGTGACTTGGTTGTTATCAAATGATATTGTTTTATTTTCATTTTAATTTTCCAACAAAGTTAAGTACATCAGTGATATTACCGTCAAATACACGTTCGTTCATGGAATCGTAGATTTCAAATCTATTAGCATTATCAACAGCTTCTCCAAACGGGCCAGATATATCTCGATGGTTCTTTGGATGATTTAGTATCCGTTGCATCTTAAATGGCTGCCGATGATCAAATCTCTCGATCAATTTGGTATTTCTGAAAGTTTTTAATGTATAGTTAGGCATCAAGCATCTTTCAAAATATCAAATACTTTCAATTCTTCAGCAAATGTGATTGCTTTTTTTATCTGAATCTGAGCGTCGATGAGTCTTCCGTTAATGTCGTCTAATTGTTTTGTATTCAGGTTTCTTACGTATTCGCTTATTTTTGAAAACGCGCAAATATCTATTATAAACCCTACCTTAATTTTATCTTTATCGAATCCTTTTGAGTATATGCTATCGTATCCCAGCAACTGTGCAAATTCATAATCGGAGACTTCGACCAATTTTATCGAAGAAGACATATCGGCAATAACTTTCACCATTTACTCCTTTTCAAATTTATCCATAAGTTTTTCAATTAACTCTTTTGTATCCATTTCGAGATGGTAATCACCACGTTCTAATGCATCATTTAATATGCTGCGCAGAAGCCGTAATCGTTTCTTATATTCTGCATGATCCATAATTATATTATATAGGATCTTAAGTGAGGTGTCAATGGATTTAGATGCTCACGATTATAATAGTGTCATAATCGAAATGGAAAACATGAGCTAATATAATGACAAAAGGCGCTTAAAAACGCCTTTTGTAGATACCATGTAAAATATGATATTAGTTGGATGGAATTTCAGTCTTCCAAAATATATTTTCCATATTTCTCATGGAAGGTCTTAAACGCCTTCAACAATCTATGATTGATTGGAAGATTATAATCCCGGAGCGCAGTTTTAGCTCCAAGCACAATCATTTCAGTCTGAAAGTTGTCCATCATGAATACGAAGAAGTGATCAACGCATTTATGCCAGTCTTCCATGCTAAAGTTCTCTTCCTTGACCTTGACCCGATCAGTCCATTCTTTCAGTGTGTAACACATCGAGATGGTCAGCGAATACATGGCGCTCAGGTCCTTAACGTTCAAGACTTTTTCCTTGCCGGTCAGCACGTCTTCTGGCTTAGGCATGCGAGCTGCAATCTTGCGGTGTGCAGCGAACTCGCTTGCAAGCCCAGACCCAACAGTACCAGCCACCAGTGCAGTGTTCATCGACTCCGGCAGTTCATCGCTGATCAACTGTCCAACGAACACCCACGAACGTGGAGTCGCAAATGCCTTGTCCGGAGACTTGGAGTTAAAGTTGAACAGGTGTTGCTTGTGGTGCGACAAGAAACCAACCACGTCAGCGTGTACACGGGAGCCAATGGCCCACTTTTGCCAGTCGTCGAAGTTGGAAGACATCTCGATGTGAACCAAACGATTAGCCAGAGGACTCGGCATGCGGAAAGTAACACCCTTGTCGCTTTCACGGTTACCAGCGCAACAGATCGACACGCCGGGTGGCAGATGGTATTCGCCAACTCGACGATTCAGGATCAGCTGATACGCAGCAGCTTGCACACTCGGAGGAGCAGCATTGATCTCGTCCAAGAACAAGATAGCATTGCTGAACTTAACTGCGAGGGCAAGCAGATCAACTTTTTCTTGTGCTTCTTCGATTGCATAACTGTCAGTTCCTTGCTTGGCAAGAGCCAAGGCAGACTTTGCCGCCTTAATATCGCGATCCTTAATGTTCTGTGGCAGATCGGAAGGCTGTGCCCACTTCATCGTTTTGGTGGCCGGATCGTAATACGGAATACCTTTAATGTCGGTAGGTTCCAGCAACAGCAAACGCATGTCGATAACTGGACGACCTTGCTCATCGCCAATTTCGGCGATCAGGTCAGACTTACCAATACCCGGTGGCCCCCATATCATCGCAGGGCGTCCAACTTTCATGCATCGCAGGAGCAAAGTCCGTACGTCGCGTGGTCGTTCAGAGCGTGTCATTTCAGTAGTAGCCATGTAGTGTGTTCTCCAGTTAGTTAAAAGTTGCTATGTATGTATTATGCAATAGATGCCTGGTCTTGTCAACTGATGTTATCTTTTCCACACATAAACTGCATTTCCTGAATTCCAGTATCTATCGTAACCGTTGTTCTTCATATTTTCCCATTCGGACAAGGTTTGGTCATAAATTGGTAAAATTTTACTTAGTTTATGTTTTTGATAGTTATTGCGATTTTCTAATGTGCTATAGTTATGTGTATAACTATATGATTGGGCATTATCGCGTTGGTGAGCAAATCCGAGAACGGAATATAAGTTACCTGTTCCCCATCTAAGATCACAAAAGGATACTATTTCATTTATATCAAGCACACTACATGCATATTTGAATAATTTAGAGGCACCGCCAATCACATTTGTATTAAGGATGCTGCAATATCGTATTAATTCAAACTGACACGCATTGAATCTCGATTTCCCTACACTCATGCATGCTATTATTTTGTCATCCATTTCGAGACCTATATATAACGTTGCAGAAGCAAACCCCTGTATATGATTTGCATTAAAGAATATCCTTGCAGTTTTCCCATCTAATACCTTAAGACGAGTCTTTCTTGCAAAAATTCTAGTATTTAATTTAAGAAAAGACGATAATCGAGATTTACATATATCTTTCTTAGTATGCCATTCGACATCTGTTATATGGAATAGCTTTATGCCGACGGACTTTGCAAATTTATCTTTTTCTGCATGATAGTCCATCTTGCCTCGAGACGCCTCACAGTGCCAGTATAATCCATCATATTCTATTCCGATTTTAAATTCAGGTAGATATATGTCTATTTCTTTTCCATCTAATATTTTTCTATCGTTGAATAATATAGGGCCGTTGTAGATTTCTCCAATGAATTTGTATATTTCTAATTGGCCAGATGATTCTTTAAGTTCGATGCCTAAATCCTGAAATTTAATACATAATTGCGAATGTCCAACATTTAATATTTCTGCTATATCGTATATAGATTTACCAGAATCATAAAGATTTGCTAGGTAATTTCTGTCGTTTTTTAATTTGCATATTTCGTCAGGTATATGCAGCTGACATTGTCTATCTCGTCCGTACTTATTACGATGTGTCTCTGTTATTTTACACTTAATGCTATCCAACTTAGACATAGAAGTAACACCATACTCTGATAATATATCAGCATGTATTTTATCTTGTAATGTTTTAGATTTGAATGGATTATCTACTCCAAATTTTTCGAGCATAGATGTTGCATAATTTATTTTTGCTATATCAGTAGATAGATAAGATTTTTTGCCGAATCTTATCATGCATGTATTTTCTGTTTTCTCTTTTGTTGCATCGTTATTATGAGCACATTTGGACGAACAGAATGTTCTATATGAATTATTTTTTATATTCCATTTTACTGGATTACTGCATTCACATACTTTATTTTCATTTATGTCATTTAGTATATGCCAGAATTTTTGCTTTGTTATTCCTGCCGATAGATACGAGGTCTGCTGATTCAATTTCTCCATTAAATCTTTATTACACATAAATTTTTTCAATGATGCATAATCAGAATTTGCCTTTTTTATTATTTCTAAAAATTCCATAGTTCTCCATATTTATAATATATTTATCGGAATTACCGATGACGGGTAATATTACAGATCTGGGACTACGGAAGTGATTTGCGCTTATAAGTGTTTTCCGAACCAACAGTAAATTACAAACCGTTTGTTGGTTGGATTACTTTTGTGAAAGGAATTGTAATGTATCACAGGCCACCATTTATCTCTGGTTATTTTGAGATGGTAAGTACCAAACCGAATATTAAAAAGATCATTGCTCATTTAATACGTCCAGCCAAGACATCCCACATGAGTTTGGCTTCGGCTTCTTCGATAAAGTTAGGCCAAATCTTCATTAGCTTGTCATCATTGATTTTCTCATAACCCTTGTTAAGTTTACTGGCTACGAGCCCGTCTAACTCATAGCCCGTAACATCCGCCTTAAATTGCATGGCTTTGCCGCCGCGGCGACCCCAGAAGACGCAGCAGTTATGACCGTGGCCGGACCAGGGACGAATATTCTCCTGTGGTGTAGGTCGAAGGAAGTAACCCCAAATTTTATCTGAGGTACCTTCGGTATTCCAACCGATGAATTTAAATTCTTGACTCATACAGTTCCCTTCAATTTGCTAATTGTTAATTGCTGTTCCAAACTAGGCCAATCCGAAAGATAAATTCTACATTCGTAATTGTGCTCTATTCCATTGCCAGATCCGCTGCCGGTGTTACTGTTACCCTAATTATATTACACATGCCTGCTATGGGCAACTGGGACTACACAATTAAGTAATATGTGCGTTTAAACGAATCCATTTTGCAGTTTCTTCGTTATCTGTGTAAATCTTCACTGCTGGCCGATTATAACCACCCTCTTCGATCATATAGTCTGCTGGCGTGTATGTAGTATACATCAAATTTAAGAACTCTGCAAGGTTTATCACATCCTGGATGCTCAATTGACCGTAATCAAATCCAAACTTTGCCTTGCGTGATTTCAATTCTCGGAGGTTTATCATGCCAGGACCCACAATGTAACTGGTACGGTTACTGTCTCCTCAATAATTGCACTAATTATATTCCATCGACCTCCGCCGAGTCCAGCGCCTATAAACGGAATATGTAATTCACAGTAGTCGCTGGGTGTTTGAGTTAATTGCCAATTGATTTGTTCGAAGCAGGTTTGTATTGCGTCGTAACTGCAATTACGTGTGGATTGCCCGAATCCCTCTTGCGTAATTGCATTCCAAATGACAAGATCAGTAGATACCGCAACAGGATATGAAACACCTAGTTCTAGTCCTTCGGGTCTGGAATACTGCACTCTGTAGTCGTTGTAAACAGCAGGATATTTGTTTTTCACTGCAAGTGCAACACCTGACCCCATTACACCCTGCGCATTGCAGCCGTGGACAATGTGTCCCTCGGTTACATCCATCAAGTTACCAATCTTAGTTACGATTTTCATTTGATTAATTTCCTTGCTTCTCTACATTGTTCCACTATTGTTGCAATGTAATATACAGTGCCATGCTCGATCAAACGGTTTTTTGCTTCTTCTACTCTTGCTTCATCGCAGAATTCAGAAGCAAACACGTTAGTCCAATCGTCGAGTGCAGTTATGGCAGCCGACAATGCCTTCTGCACTTGTTCCTTATCTTTCTTATTCATCCACGAGTTTTTATTAATTACGATCGGTTCCATTTCCATTTCCCCTCAATATTCTTGATACTTCATCCATATCCAACAATTTCTTACATTCCGATGGCATACTGACGCTACCTACAACAGCATAACATCTCGTGCATCTGTGAGCACATCCACTTGTTCATGAACACTTATCTTTTTAGACATTATCCGTGCCTCCCGGCTGCACCGATCCTGTGTTCCATGCTCCAGGAGTAGTCTTCTGGGAGCACGTCATTTACGCCAGATTTACCGACCATGTCTGGATTCTTAGATACCATGGTGATATATTCATATGATGGATCTGCTCGAAGTTCCTTCATGAAATCCAGAGCGCCCTTCATATTATTCATTTCAAAGTGTAGAGATTTAGCTCCTCCGAAAAGTTGCCACCAAAACACCATATATCCGTTATGATTCATTGTTCTCCCTTTTAATTGCTCGTTCACGTTCTGTAGCTATGTCTGCATGGGCTTGCTTGAGTGTTTTTCCTGTTGTTCCTACGTATTGTACGCCGTCTTTCCAGTGTGCATACATTGCAATACCCTCTGAGATGCCGTCGTAAAATTTAATGATTAATTTAATCTTGAGATCTTCAATTTGCTCATTCATATCATATCACTATATTGTTAGTGCGACCAAGTTCTTCTTTAAGATGCATTATGTCATCTTCTGCACTTGCAAGTTCTTCTTGAAGATAAGTTATCTGTCCGCGAAGGCGAATGATTTCCTGCTTCAATTCAAAGATTTTTTCATCCTTTGGATCTTCATAGTTCATAATTTAACATCACTTAGTCTTTTGTAATAATCACGACGAGCATCAATAGCTAACTGCACTTTCCAACCAGCCGACTCAAGAAATTTTTTAGCCTCATCATTAGAACAACCTGTGCGGAGCTGTACCCATTTTATCTTAGATTGCATATTTAGATTGTTCATTTTTGTACCAATTAAAAAGGTTGTACACCATTATAGCGTGCAACCTTTTTATGTGTCAACAGATACAATACCTGTTATTGTGTAATTTTTGGCATACGACCTTAACGAACGCTCAGATCCACATATGTATTATATATGTTGTAGGGAAAATATGCAAATGGCTATTTTAGTCTGTAACCCACTGACAGCATATACATGGTATCAGTTATGGGGCGTAGTCCGTGGAAATATGTGTCAGGGCGGAAAAATTCGAACCTCCACCATTTTTTGGTTGGCCCTTCGACATATACATCATTGGATGATTTCTTTAATACAACATTTAATCTGTATTGTTTATGCGTTCGGATCTTTGTATCCTTGTGCCGCATTACACTGCACCCGATTGGGAATTTCAGAATGTAACAGTCGAACAGGAATGTATTCAGAAAGACGATTCTGGAATAACTGCCTTCCTCTTTACCTTTTTTCCACACATTATTCTCCGAGTATATCTTTTACCCGTTGATTATCGTCGATCAGTTTAGTTAATGTCTTAGCATAAGAAGAAAATCTTTCCTCTGCATGTTTCACACCAACCTTGTAGGTAGATCCATTTTTTAAGGTAATATCGCCTATCAATGTTTCTATAGTTTCCGAGGCGTGAAATGTATCTGTAAATCCTGAATTCATATCACTTGTGGGTGGTGAAGTTTTCTCCCAATCCACTCCTATAGTTTTAACTGTGAATTTGAATCTTTCATAGGCACCCTGTGCTTTCTGCCAATCATACTCGTGAATACTTTCCCAATCGGATCCGTAGTATGACCATCGGCCATCGGTTAGCTTACCATTTTCGATCATGTAAGCCCACACAAATTTAAGTGAATTATTCATACTCTGTAATCAAGCCCTAATTTAGTTAATCTATTGTATTCCACCATCCATTCGTCATGTGTCCAATTATATGGTTCTAAAAATTTGTTTGTGTCGGCTTCGGTCATCCATATTTTATTTCTAACAGCAGGCGGCATGTTCAATACGACCTTGTGAACTTGATCGAATGGTGTCCGAGAGAGAACCAGGAATGTATCGGCTTCGGTCATGCTCTTAATGCTGCAATGATTGCCTTAGCTTCTAATCTGTTTCTGATCGTATCTAACGTGAGACCACCATTCAGTTGTTTCGGCTCCCTGGTGTCATAGGAAATAAGATCATAATCCGCTAATTGGTTGTGTAATTTCCTAGTTATTAGCATTTCGATGTAAAGATTCAAATTCGGGGACTCCATGTAATACGGTACAGATTCGTGTTCGATAAACCACTTCCTATCCTTCTTCAAATGGGCCTGGCACCAGCTGATTCCTCTTGCGAACTGCCCTGATGCTTTATGTTTAATTGTATATAGTCTCATACTAATTCCTTAGTCTAAATGTTAAAAATAATTCTGCAAGTGGATGATTATTTGGATCGCGAACACCGTATGCTATACACCCGTATCTGGTATCATAGTCGAAGTTATCAATACCCTTTGTGTGGGTATTTCCGTTTATAGATATTAGCGTGGTCCAGAGGGGTAACTGATCAAATTCTTCCTGCGTAAAAAGCCAAAGTGTATCGGCGAACTTGACCATGTCATCCTTTTACACATAGAACTTGCTTTAATGTTTCTACAATTTCCACAAGATCAGTCTGTGCTGCCATAACTTGGTCAATATTTTTGTATGCACCTGGAATCTCATCGATAACATCTGCATCCTTACGGCATTCCACACCGGAAGTTTGTGCTTCCAAGTCGAGTGAAGTAAATAGCTTCTTTGCTTGATTTCTGCTCATACATCGGCCAGCGCCATGCGAACACGAATGATACGAATCAGCATTTCCTTTGCCGGAAACAATATAGCTTTTGGTTCCCATCGAACCAGGGATAATTCCCAGCTGACCAAGTCGTGCAGATACAGCACCTTTTCGAGTTACCCAAATTTCCTCATTGTTGTGCTCCTCCAACGATGTGAAATTGTGATGGCAGTTAACTACTTCGCCCAATGTAATCATCTGTGGAAACTTGTGCTTTAACACTGCAAGTACCAAGTTCAATATTGTGTCGCGATTGAAGCGAGCGTAATCTTGTGCCCAATGCATAGCTTCAATGTAGGAATCGAATTCGGGTGTACCTTCATCCAACCATGCCAGGTCCTTATCAGGCAGACCCCATCCACGCTTCGCAGCTTGCTTTTTAGCAACTTCAATTGCTACAGTTCCGATCTGATTTCCAATGCCGCGAGAACCTGAGTGCAGCATTACCCACACTCGATCTTCCAGGTCGAGACAGATTTCGATAAAGTGATTTCCACCTCCCAATGTTCCAATCTGTCGGGCGATCTTCTTTTCATCAGCCCGACCCAGGATTGCCTTCATTGTAAGTGTATCCCAGCGGTCCATTGTCTTGCGTAAATTCTTACGTAGAACATCGGCATACGGGCCGGAAACTGATGGGATACCCGCCTTGTGCTCGTTAAAGCCAACAGGAACATCGCGTTCAATTTGATTACGTAGAGACAGCAATGATTCTGGTAAATCGCTTGCGGTGAGGTTGGTCATAACTGCACAAATTCCACAACCTATATCTACACCGACAGCAGCTGGAATAATAGCATTACGGGTTGGGATAACAGATCCTACTGTCGCACCCTTACCCATGTGGACGTCTGGCATGATAGCCATATGACCAGCAAGGATAGGCAATTGGGAGATGTTCATGATCTGCTCGAGAGCAGCTTGTTCAACTTCCATATCTCCTATCCACATTTTTACATTTTCGATTTCCATTTCTTACTCCAATGTTATGCCTTCTCTTAGCATCCATGCTACTGCATCTTCTCTCGGAATCAAACACATCTCCCTACTAAATTTGTTTTGGGGACGAGTTGTCTTTGATGGATGCAAGAGAATGATTCGAACATAATGGCCATTTTTCAATAATGCCTTCACTCGATATACATTACTGTAATAGAAGACGAAGTCTCCTGAAACCAGTGGCCTATTCAGGGCATCACACGTTTCCGTCATGTCGTTCGATTATTTCTCGAAGGATTTTTTCAACAAACTGATTCAAAGTCATATCAGCTTCATGAGCAAGTGTCATCAGTTGAAACATTTCCTTATCGCCCAAAGTCAGTTCAATCTTAACTCTTGTGTCGTAATCCTCGCCCTTAAAGATTGCAGTCATCTTTTCCAACATATCATCTTCCAAATCAATGTCGATAAATTTCTTATCATCGTATGATACGTCGGGATCGATGTTTCTGTTAATTGCTTCTGCAAGGTGTATATTCTTGTAGTCGGGATTGATCCAGCGATATTCTCGTTCGTTTGGGCCATCCCATGCTTGCATTTCGTAGATCACTTGTGTTTGTGTATCAAAGATACAACTGATGCTGACACCGTTGTCGCCGTGTTCATTGTTCCAATAATCCATACCACGCGCATTTTCACCGTAGCATAGCCACAGATAATCGTCGCTTGTGGACATCTTGTAGTCAATACTTTCCAAAAATTCTTTAATTGTAATCATAATCCTTTTAACCTTTTTACTGTGTATTGTTCCATTACTTCTTTTATCAAAAATTCAAAGCAAGTGTCCCATCCTTGACCATCCGATCCACACGGAATCTCTTTATTAAGATATCTATGTGCCTGTGGAATTACTCGTTCGCATTCCCAAACTGCAATATAGGACAGTGCTTTAATAATTGTTGGTTCCCTGCATGCTAGTCTAACACCGTCCTGCCAATTCATGCCGACTTATACCTCTTCTGAAGTTCTTTTTCTTTTACATCA